>Ga0180007_10003070_pt1 | contig 18992 bp, 36 predicted proteins | sample MM_PC_MetaG_FD_121122 | JGI IMG/M metagenome (GOLD analysis project Ga0180007, IMG submission 121122) | Groundwater microbial communities from the Aspo Hard Rock Laboratory (HRL) deep subsurface site, Sweden - MM_PC_MetaG | ecosystem: Environmental > Aquatic > Deep subsurface > Groundwater... | reverse complement strand
ATCTAGGCATGACTTACCTCCGCTTCTTTGTGATAGGATCTCACTTGTCTAAAAAGGTGTTCGCCGTTGTTGAACATCAAAACTGTTTCGTCCCCGCTTATTTCAGCGTATCGAATCCACCGTTCCATTACATCGGCAACCGTGATTTGAGGTTGTTTGATGGATTTCGGGCCGGAGACAAAATACTTGTCCATCAACTCTTCCCATGTTCTCGCCGCTTTAGGTTGCTTGTAGCCTTTACTGTCCCCGTACTTCAATTCGTATTCCGTACAATACCGCTTCAGAATGATGGGGACGTGCTTCCCTATTTGCTCATCTACAAGTTTTCGCACCTGGAGGTATCTCTCAAACCCGCTTTCTTTTTCGTGGTCATAGAAATATCCTCCATACAGAGCATGAACATACGGCCTGTCAATCTCGATGCCGCACTTGCAGGCGACATCCTCTTTCTCGTTCATACCCACTTGCAGATTATAGAGTTTGAACAACTCCAAAAGGGTTTTTGGCCGAACCACAACCTTCCAGCAAGCAAGACACGGGGTAGGGATAAACCCGAACACCTTTTCTATTATTTCGTACCTGTCACAATCTCTTTCCGGGTCCTGTTTAACATGAACCCACGGGGTAGACGTGTCATGTCCTGCGCTAAGAATCGGCATAATCTTTCCGGTAGCCGTATCAACCTTATGCGTTTTCCCGACAATGCCATGCTGCCGTAATTTGCCGACAAGATTAATCTGGAAAATGTCAGAGAACATATTGACATTCGCCAATTCCAACTTCTTTAAATGCGTAGCCATAAAACCCCTTTCCTTGATAAAGCGGGGGCTGGGTAGCCCCCGCCAGCCAACGGATGGCCTCGGTTAAGGTTTAGGTCAATGAGGACCCTGCATGCTGGGTTTCTCCGGGAGAGTTGGACAGCCAGGAATCAACATAACCTGTAACGATTTTGGTCCCGCCGCTCACGAAGTACACAACACCCAGATATAGTTCGGTGCTTGCAAACTCGATGTTTGGAACCGCAACGGTCCTAATTGTCCCTGCCGCTGCATCCACCGGGAAAGCCACTTCAACGAGTTTGTTCCCGCTCTTGATAGACGTTGCCGCCGAATGGACATACAGCCTCGGCTCTAAAACCGAAGCTCCCGTACAGTCCAGAATGGTGTTTATCTGCGTATGCCAGTAAACAGTCCCGCCCCTGAATAGATCCGCAAGGGCTGTGCCCCAACCGTCTTTCCCAGCGTTCCCACCGGTCAAGTAGGCCACATTGGTACTTTGGGTCTCGGAACTTGCCGATTTACTGGCAAGGGTCTGTTTATCACTGAATTCAAATTCTGCATCAATTATCATGGTTTTTTACCTCCTTTCGTTAGGTTAGCGCGGTTTCGGTAATCACGATCTGATCGCACTTTTTGACCGGGTTTCCCCTGAAAAACAGGACAGCCTCGCCGGCCAATCCCTCGCCTTTTGCCGCAGTGTAATTGACATTATTCTTGTCCTTCAGCGCAATTTCCATCTGGGTAAGAACCGTGTCGTTGACGTAAAGGGATGCCCCTCGTCCAGCTTGAGGCATTCTGTTCAGCAGGGTAATCAGATCGTCTTCGTCAAACAGGTTGCTTGTGCCCGTGGACTCAATGTTCGCCAACCGCGCAATGCATCTGTCATCCCTAACCACCAAGCCGCATTTCACCTGGAAATGGTCCCGATAAGCCTGATACTGGGCCGCATTCGCAATAGCCGTGGTGGACGTTGAAACCGTCACTTCGCCAAGGTCTGTATGCTTGATGCCCAGGAAAGGGCTACCCTTGGGGTAAACCATGAACACCCTTGAAAGACCCCACTGGATGATAAAGATACTCGTCAGATCTGACCCGGAACCACCAGCGTTCCTCACGTTCGCTGCGGTAGCGAGGGAAGCCATCCGCGCCGCAAAACCGTTGAACTCTTCAGGCGTGGTGACTGTAGACCCATAGATGGTTGTCTGGGCAAGTTCCTGGCTCATGCCCTCGATAAAACCTCTCGCCTCGTCCATTCTTGCCTGCATAGGGCTGGGAAAGGAGTCAATAAGATCCTTGTCGGCCTCGGAATATGCCTCAAGCATTCCGATACCATCAATCACTTCAATGGTACGGGTAGCCGTAATCCCGACACCGGCGTTGATTTTGCGCCACGTCCCGCCAGGAACATAAAGCCGCCTGGTGGACTTGTGTGTAAACGTATCGTTCGCCTCCATCCATGGCGCATCCTGAAGGATGGGATTGTCTTCGTTGAGAACTTCGGCAATCGCCATAAGGTTCCCGCTGGGGTCCTTACGTCTTGCCAGTTCCACAACATTCAGTTTGTTATAGGGAGTTAGAGTTGCCATTTATAGAATCCTCCGTAGGAAAAATCAGTGTTACTTTTTTTCCATAGAGGGAAATCGGAGCAGTGGTCTTCCGTCCGGTCCTCTAGGAACGTCTGTTGCCGGACCCGTATCGCCGCCAATGCCTAACGCTGTGTCTTCCGAAATGGCCTTGCCAATCGCATGAAACACTTTCAGGAACAAAGGATGATCTCCAAGCCGTGAATCGTTCATGAACTTGATCAAATCCTCTGATATTCCTGCAAGTTCGCCAGCTTTCTTAATTCCTCTGGTCGCCAATTCCACATTGGAATTGTAATCATCCTTCCACTCGCCCTTGAGGGTCTGAATGGTCTTCTCCTGATACTGCTTGGAGAGTTCCCCCAGCTTCTTGTGTTCACTGACAAGCATACCCATGTACGATTTATGGATATTTGCCGCCTGGTCATTACTCAAGCCGAGGCCGTGGAATACCTTGCGAAATTCCTTTTCAGTGTCCTTGCTGTACTCAAGACCTTCCGGCAGCTTTACTTCTTCAAACTGGTAGCTGTCGGGTTTGTCGGGCCTTCCCAACCTTTGATAGAAGGTCGCCCGATCCTCATCAGTGGCGTCTTTCCCTGGTAGTTGGACAGCGTTTGCAGACTTCCCATGAAGATCTAAGTACGCCTTCCCGAGGTCTCCAATAGTCTTGTGCCCGGTTAGCGTCTCATTCGATCTAAGGTCAGATGGCAGTTGGGCTGTCCATGCTGGTGTAGCGCCGTCTTGATTGTCTAAAGATTGATTGCTTGTATCTCCCTTTCCTATTATGGTCTGGTTGTCTTCAGTCATAAATCCTCCTAAAATTTGGAATAAAAAACCCCGTCAGGGTTTCCCCTGAAAGGGTTTGGTAAAACCTTGTTTTATATTAGATTAGCTTTTTTGCTTCGCTAACTCACAAGACCATCCGCCGCAAAGGTGAAGCAGTCTCTTTGCATAATTTGATAAATATTTATCCTCTTCCGTCTTTATTTCCTGAAAGAACCGAAGCTCCAAGAGTATATCTGCAAGAACTGCCTTGCCATGCGGTGTCGAAAATATGTTCCTGTATCTGTTCCTACGGTCTAACTCTTCTTTGGAAATATCCGTCATACCTGCCCGCCAGCCGCTCCAGGTATCATTCCCTCAAGTCCCTCCATGGCCTGACCTGCTTCCCCTATATTCTTTACCAGCCCAACGCCCTGCTCAAGTTCCTGCATAGCTGATTCCTGTTGCATGGCCTGGAGTCTCGCTTGCCTGATTTTCTCGACAACCACTTTGTCGATAATGGCTTTCTGTGGGAAACCGTGGACTTGTAGGATACCCCTGGCCGTTTCGTCCCAATCAATAATGTCGGCTACTTCGGGCCTGATTTGAAGAACCGGGCCTATCTGATCAAGCCCATGTAAATACCCTTGCATCTGGAAGAGTTTCTTTTGCGCCTGGGCAAGGGGCCCCATGTAGTCAACCTCGATATTGTGCCCCGCATACTCCTCAAGCAGAACATCCGGCATGGGTGGTAAGCGCCCTGCGTTAAATTCAATCTGAAACACACGGTCTATGATGGGATTCAGGCATTCCGTATTGAGCCTTCCGATGGGTCTGCCAAGAACTGCCGCCTTTTCGCCTTGGAGTTCGATTACTTCCGTTGCAGTCTTCGCCCTATTCTCCTGCTGGCTCAGAAGGGTAAAAAACTCCACCTTGAAATGCCTCTCAATGGCCTTCTGCATTCTTTCTTCCCGATCAACACCGATAGGAAAGTTAATTCCCGTTACTACGGGACTCACAATCCTTTGGGGATCGTCATAGAAATTAAACCCATGGGGGGTGACATCCACCTTGCCGTACATGCTTGACGGAACATTATACGGGGGCTCAACGGACAGTTCAGCCGCCTTCAGCAAGCTCTTAGAAATCTGACTGGTTCCCATAATCTCAATCAGGGCATCCTCAGCGGGACCTATACCGTAAGGAGTTGTCCCCTTCTTAAATCTCCAAACATGGTACGGATTCCAGTCGTACCCGGATTCCTTGACAATCTTGCTTTGCGGTTCAGCCCCCACTTGGATCCAGACAGACTCGAACGGTTTGTTTTTGGAATCGGCCTTGCTGTCATCCCGGTTTTTGCGAGGGTACACGGCATGGATGAAATCGTGCATTTTGAATTTATCGGTCTTGAGAGATGCTTTCAGGTTAGGAGACAAGTTTTCCCCGAACATCTCGGAAGCCTTGTACGCCTCGATTTTGCAACTACGGTAAATCTGGTCCACAACGCCGTACTTGTTTTCGGCAATATAGCATTCGCCAGGGTGGTACACATGAAAAACAATCTTATCTCTTGATATGTCCTCCTCGGAATACAGGACCCCGAACCCAAACGCGGGAGTATATTCAAAATAGGTGGACATGGACTCGTAGAAGTTCGTGCCGGAAAAGACGGAATAAAAGTGCTCCTCGATATCCTGAAGCCACACCCTCACTTCGGGGATCTCCATCACGTCTTTCGACATTTTCAGTCGAAGCCAGGGAATGGATGGAGATACAAGATAACCATAAAGTCCATCAGCAAATAACTGTAAGGCCGACACCCCGCTGCCGTCGTACCGGTTGGTTCCTATACGCTTGCCCCGCTCCGCAGCATCCTGGATTAAGATTTGCTCAAGCCCGGGAAGCACATAGTCAATGATGTCTTGCCAAACCTTTTCCCGTTGGGTACGGATTTCCCTTAATATCTTCAGGGTCTTCTTGATGTCGTCAACTTTGTCTGCCATCTTATGCCCCACCTAACAATGTTTTACGCATAAGCATCGGGTCGTCAATAACGCCCGTCCCGCCCGTAAGAATCGTGGAGCTGCGCCCGCGCATCAACCTGATTCTTTGCCTCTCCTCCTCCGCCGCCTTCTTTATGACCTCATCATCCTTTGTGGGAGGGGCTGGTTCAAGTGGAAGTGCGGGCACCTTTGGTGATCCGAATAAAAAGCTCATTTCAAGTCCTCTCTAAGAAGTGAAAAAAGGTAATAATCATGCCACACGCCATTGATTTTAGCGTATTTTTTCAAAATGCCATCCAAGGTGAATCCCACGTTGTTCAGAAACTGAACGCTCGCCCTGTGCCCGACCGGCGTAGTCGCCGTGAGTTGCACGATGTCGAGCGCGAAATAATATGGGAAACCAGCCTCCCGGATAGCGTTTAATAATTGAACGTAGTCAATATTCTTCCGCTTGGCAAACACCACATTCGCATAGTGCCCTTCACTCACATAATCGAGGTAGGCAAAGGCGAGAATTTGTCCGTGTTCGACGCCCACAAGGGGGTATTGGGCGTTCTCTTTGAACCACCGGACAAATCCCGCCTCTCCTATCTCGTCCCAGAAGGAGGAAGGGTATTGCGAAAGAATCTCGTACATCTCTGGTATTTCGTGCTGCTCGGGCTCCCGGATAATCATTACGCAATCTTATCGGACACTATCACCCATACCGAGGATACTCCGGAAAGATGATCGGTATGTACAGCCATCCAAACAGCAACATCCCCCGCTGCGTCCATACTTGCATCAGATGTTCCCGTCATGGTGCCCTGTGTCGCCTCTATACAATCCGTAAGTGCTGTTGGCGTCAATGTCCGTGTGGTTGCGCCAGATTCGTTCTTTACGGTTAGAGTATACCCAGACATAGCAGCCGTAATCGTCGGCAATGCGATAGCTGTCGCCGTAGTGCCGCTTAATATCAGCACATTGCCTTTAGCCACAGTCCAGGTTAAGGGTCCAGTGGCAGAGGCATGCTTATAGACCTCCGGCCTCATATACCCACCATCCACTACAACATTTCCCGTGATCGCCTGACTCCCGACCTGAGTAATGTCGCCGGTAAGACCCAAAGCGCCCACTTGAGTAATATCGCCTGTAAGCGTCAAATTGCCCGTCTGCGTAATCGCCGCCTTGATGGTAAGCGGCCCCTCGAATGTCATGGGGTCCTTGATAATCGTGGCCCACGCCAAAGGAATCGCCACAATCAATACGGCTATCCCGAGATATCCTAACGCCTGCAATAATTTCTTTTTCATCTCCCTTGTCTCCTTTTAATGATTAATGGAATAAAAAACCCCGAATCCCAAAGGAAACAGGGCTAAGCCAAATTAGTTTTGAACTTATCTAATTACGATATAATGGGTCCCAATCGTTCCTCTGTTTATCAGACTTGCCTATAGACGCCATCTCAAACACGCTCGGCAACGGGTGCTTCACCGCGGGATCTTCGCAGGCCAATAAAAAATAATTCGTCGCGTGAAAATAATGGTCCTCCCCCAGCTTCCGATACCTGTAAATCTTGGAGCCTGTTTTCTGGTCTTCCTCAAGCTGTTTGGCCGTGTTGCTCATCTCCAGGGCATATTGTTCAATCTCTGCACATCTGCGGGGAATCTCAATAGCCCCCGCCCTGACGAAAATCTCATGGGTCTTATCGCAGATCTCGGTCTTATTGACCGTCAGCATTCCCCGTCTTTGGTCTTCCCTGACCGCAACTTTCAACTTATCCAGGTAAGTGCACAGGAAAATCTTGCAATCTTCGGCTGCTTGGAACTCCCTGACCTTCCTGGTCTCAGGCCCCTGGTCTATCACTGCGGCCCTGACATCGTACCTGTCAACCAAATCGTGCAGGTCGTTGAAGTTCTCCATCCGCCCCACATAGTCAATCCGGTACGCCTTCTCCTGCTTCAACGGCCGCCCGATAACTATATGAAGATCGTTGCCGACATCCACCCCCATCGCCGTGACCGTCCTGGGCGCCTTCCCGTTCGGCTCCCTACCGCAGCACTGGAGTATATCGTTCTTGGTCAGCCGGTTCTCGGCCTCAATGTAGGCCATCCCCAACTTGTCATTGTAAACATCGCGTATCGTTAAATCATAACTTTCAGGATCGTTAAAGGAACCCAGAATGTCCTTGGGCTTCACAAAAATACTGTTAAGCTGGCTAATCCTCCACCCCACCAAGTCCTTCCGATCAGGATACAGAGCAACCCACCGGCCATGCTTAGGATAAATCTCCTTCCCGCACTTAATACAGGCCCTTATTACCCGACCATCCCTCGTCTCCCTCAAACAACCAGGAAACTCCAGCTCAAGGCAGGTTTCTCCCCCGCAGGCCCCGCACTTGATCATCCACACCCGCTGATCCGATTTAGCATATAAAGCATCAATTCCGTAATCCGGGATAGAGGGCGTGCTTAATTGGACAACTTCCCTTACTTCGCTATGATCTATCCTCGCCATGGCAAGGGCCACCATATCGCTGGCCATTTCATCCCGCTCGTCAAACACCAATCGATCAACGGGCCTGGACTTTAATGACGACGATGTAGCCTTTGAACCCTGGATCTTGCCAGTCTCCATTGCGCTGACAAAATATAGCATCGACCGGCCAATCCGCTTAATAGTCGCCGCCTCTGTAGTCTTACCTCCCGTCGTTTCAGATTTGACGTGCTTTAAAACACAGGGATTGTCATAAATTATCGGATTGAACCTGGATTTACTGAAATCCTCCACATCCTTCCACTTAGGGAAAAGATACATCGTCCCCTGTGGGTATCTGCCGTAAATATGCCCATGGACCGTCTTCAAAACAGCAAGAAGCGTCAAACCCATCTGGGCGCCCTTTAGAAAACACTGGTTCGGGTGGTCACACTGTAAAGGCCCTATCTCGTATTCATGCTTGTCAGTCGTGAATATCCCGGTCCCAACCTCAAGATTACTGAAATTCGCCCAGTACCAAGCATCCACCATCCGCATTTTTCGGGGGTCCAGGACTATCTCAGCTAGCTTCTTCGCCATAAATATCTCACATTTGGCAACTCACCCTCAATGCCTATGATCCCCTCCTTAACCATGTGCTGCGTCAAGTCTAACCACATGCTCCACGATTTGTCGGCATTGTTTATGCTCCCCAAAAAGCAACCAAGAGGCGGAATTCCAAAATAATTGTCCTTCCTTAGACCACCTGGTTTCTCACCAAAACTCTTAAATTCTTTGTCGAAATCGTCCTGGTGAAGCTCACCCCCGTGCTCCCCAATAACTTCAATAATTCTACCAACTTGCTCCTTGAAATATTCCGTGTACATCATAACCTCCCCCTAAGGCCCTAATAGGTTAAAGCGGTCGGAAGCCGCCTCTTCGGTCCTAGACCCTTATCTCCCACGCCTCTTCGCCATCGCCCTGTGCGCCGCCTTCGCCTTGGCCACAGAACCGTAAGTCCTCAGCTTCTTACCCTTTTTGGCCCCATGACAATGAAAAATCGTCCTACCTTTCCGCATCCTCATTCCTCATTGATATATTCTATGGCCCCCATCAATATCCTCAACGCCTCTTCCTTCCCCACAATACTCTTGTGCCAATAATCACACTCCTCAGCAAATTCAAAATTGTCCCCTACCCGCTTAATAGAGAATATCTTGCCATACTGGAACCACCTGTCACCCCTCTCGTTATGGGAAATATACCCATTATTGAGCATCACGCCTCCTCCCCTAAAACCAAAACTAAATCAGAAATACACTCCACAGGCATCCCGTACAATGCAAAAAGAATCTCAAACGGCGTGCATCTAAACAAAAAATTAAGTACCGCATCTGCATTAAACATAAATCACCCCCCAATTTGAAAAAATCAGCCCCCACCAGGGGTACCACGTACCTTCCTCATGTACTCCCTCATCTGTCTCTTTCGCTTCTCCTCGTCCCGGTACCGGTAATTTGTATCCATACTCGGGGAGGGTGTATCCATGGATACATCTTTAGTATCCATACTTGTATCCATAGTTTTCAGGGGTGTATCCATACCGGTGGGATTTGTATCCATAGGTGTATCCATAATTCCAGCCTTCACCCATCGCTTCTTGACTTTGGGAGCTCCAACCTCGTTAATCACCACAGGCCGCGGCTCAATAACTCCTCGGCCCCATTCAGGACATCCCATCCATCCCGCATTATGATTCTTCGCACCACACCCGCTGCACTTCATAACTACCCCAAATTTCAGAAAAAATACCCCAAAAGGGGTACCATACCCCAAATAATACCTATCACACAGAGAGAGGGGAAGATATATATCAGGCCGCCTTTTCTGCTGGGGGTGCCCCCCCCCTACCCGGGGGTCTGCTAGAATAAGCATTCTTTTTACCCACAAAACACCCTTATCCCTAGTTATTACAGTGGCTTAGGCCATTAGTTTACATAATAACTATTATCAGACCTTGCAACAATATCAATAGGTTACGTTGGGTCTAGTCTGACATATCAGGACTTACAGTAGGCATTGGCAGTGACTTGCGTTGCTCTGCCAGGTGTCTGGCCGCGTCCTTTAACGCAACCCACTCCTCATCGGTGATCCGGTCGTCAGTCAGGATGAACTCCTGCTGGGCCTTCTCCGAGTACCCGTGGTTGGTCATTAAGTTTAATCTTGCTACATGACTATCAATTATGCCTAACATCGCCCAAATGATCAGCTGTTGACCGATCCGGGTCTTCGCCCGCCTAATAATCGGCGCAGCCCATACTTTGCCATTATTTCGATGCTCGTAGTTATGAAGGGATCGTGGGCCGTCGAATCCGAGGTATAATGCCAGTCCTTCCACGGTATAGGGCTCTGATGTGACTACGGTGTCGCCTTTTTTGGTGAGGCGTGTGTACTGAATTGCATCACAGTGGGTGAAGTAGGCATCGATGGATGCTTGTAGTGTTTTGGGATCTTTGTAGAATGCCTGCTCGGCGCCCATGATTAGGATCCTCCCCAGGAGAGTATTGACCAGATGTTGACTGTTATGGCGTATGCTATGAGGGCATATATGTATGCGATTATGATTGTGTTGTCAGTGGGCATTAGTGTCTCCAGGATAGGGCGAGCCATTTGACTGGCCGATGATCTTTTGATGGTGGCTCGGTTTGTTTCTTACTCATTCCCTTGGATATTTTCTGGTGGCGCCTTGGGGTCGGCGATATAGCCGGCGCTTAACCTCCCTGACGAGCCAGTTAAAGCGTTGCTGTGAATAAAAAAGCCGCAGCTCCAGGATGTCCTGAAATGCAGCCCTGGTGGGCCATATTGTTTTGAGCAAAGCACGAGCCTTGCGTCGTCTTGAATATCTGCTCATTTTCCTGTGCCAGACGCCCTCTCGGGCCGGGTCGGAGCTTGTTATCTGTGTCTATATTTACACACCATGCGGTACCTGTCAAGCGGAAAATGCACTTTGGGTGAATTGCGATTCATTTTTCACCCGTGCTGGTATTGGGCTTGACAATTTTTGTCACCCGGTTTTGTGGAGTTAGCCGCGTCAGTGTTGGGTTTGGCGTGTTTTGTCATTCGTTTGCCACAGATTGTCATTTTCCAGGATTTTTTATTTCCGCGTTTTGTCACCTGGCACGGTTTCACGTGACACTTTTTGTCAAATCCTTGTTTGTGGCCTCATTTTAACTCAATTTCAAAGTATTTTCGAGCAAAAAACGTGACTGGCACGCGGTTTGCTTTAATCTTGGGTAAAATCGCAGCTCTTTGAAAATAAAATAACGGCGCACGATGAGACAGGCAGCCGGTTGGGCAAGGTGATCCATGATATCCCTGAGACAAACTGCCAAGGGGAGAGGAGCGCGGGTCTGAGATTATCCTCAGATTAAAGGCGGGTAAAGAAAGGGGAACGATATGAAAAAATTGACAGTTTACACGGAAGAACGCGGAGTCGTTAGGTTAAAAGAAGGTGTCACACTGGATCAATACAAGGTAAAACATCCTGATGCTATCAAGGTGTGTGTGCCTTGTCTTAAAACCTTAGAACGATGGTCCAGTGATTGTGGGTGTAAGTCTCTTGACGGATGTTGGGTAGAACCTGATGGGACTTGCGAACACGGCCGACCATCCTGGCTTTTAGCGCTTGGATACATTTAACCATCTTACCTGCCCGCCTTTAACCTGGGGATAATATGCAGACGAGGGCAAGCTAACAAGGAGGGGATTATGGGCGAACTAGCACAATTTGTGAAAATGAAAATATCCACCTGCCACTTAATCAAATTTCCGTCAGGACAATGGGGATTTGTTGGGGCCGTACCTGAAATTTTAGCCTATGAAAATGCGACCCCGCAACAATTGAAGAATGTCAAATTTGGTGGGCGGTTTGGGCCAAAAACCAGGGGTTTTGATACTGAAAAGGCCGCCCGTGATTTTGCAGTTTTACATCAATGCACTATTGCCAATTAACAACCAAATAAGCTTGCCCTAGCTTGCGTATTACACGGGGAAATGCGCGCGTTGGGACTTAAACCACAAAAAGGAGGATTGAAAATGGAAAAAGAGATTACATATAAAGTCAAGGCTAGTAGGCCACTAATTGGCATCCCGGTGTTCTTTTCGAAACAAGCGGCCCATGATCATGCCCAAAAAATGGGCCTGAAAAATGGGGAATACTCTATAAAGCGGTTAGAAAGAGACATTCCCGACCCCGGCATCTATGATCCTACTATAGATCCGCTGGCATAAGTGAGAAGGTCAACTGTAAACCACAAAATAAGGAGGGAAGGAAAATGAGCTACATTATTAAACATAAAGGAATTACGATAGATGGAGGGCATCCCACTCGTAAATCGGCTCAAGATTCGATTGACCAATCAATCCAATATTACGGGGCGGACAGCCAGAATGATTGGGAGATTGCAGAAGATGACGATGACGACTAATCCCCTTCCCCTGTCCCTGAGCGATCGGGGCCAGGAGTGAGCGGGTTGGACTAAACCACTAAACAGGAGGGAGAAATGATAATTTATGAGATGAGAATGAATGCTTGTGAGACCTACTCTGTGGGCCACGAAGACGAGCAAGGGGAATGGTGGGACGCCGATCTTGATGGCTTCGCCGACAAACGGGAAGCGGAGGTTTTCCGGCGCCACTGCCAAGAAGAGCAGGACAAAATCTGACCAACCAAACCCGGGGCCGCAAGGCCCCAAGGAGGACACCATGGAAAAATGGCACGTTGGACAAGGGAATGGCGCAGGATGCGTTTTTGCCGATGCCGGCCGGATGCGCTTAGAGGATGGGGACACGATGCTCTATCCTATTTGTCAGGTTATTGATTTTGCTGGCGATATGGCAGCCAACACCCGCCTGATAGCGGCCGCGCCTGATTTACTCGAAGCGTTGAAACAACTGGTTGGCAATGAGCGGCGATATGAAATACCTTATGATGACTATATGCAGGCAGTCGCAGCCATAGCCCACGCCGCAGGAGGTGACTAACCATGAGAAAATTACATTACATTAGGTTTAAATGCGACAAATGCGGGTATTTATCCCCTGGGGGATACAAAACCCCGGAGTGTGATTGCCCTTGGTGTAAAATGCCAATGATCCGGGGCCTATACCGACAATATCAAATGCGGTGTGAATTTGTCAAAGAATTAGGAGCGAATCATGAAATGCCCTAAATGCGGCCAGAGGCACCTAGGGATAAAAAAGTACGCAGGCGGGGATCGCGCTTATATCCACAAAGGGTGGATTAATCCCCGGGGGATGCCTGAAATTGTAGATTGGTGCTACGTGCGATATGTCGTACGACCAAAATACATAGCACCATGCAGGATAAAACAGGCAGCTATCCAAGCTGCCAAAACATGGGGAGGTGAATAGCAATGAACCGAATAAACTTGACTGATAGATCGGGCCTGCCAGAGCACCTGAAAGATGGGGTTTTGAAGCAGCCGGACCGCTGGTTGATCCTCACCAAAGACGGCCGCAAGGTCGCTGAATTGCCGCTTGAGGATCTTGACGACCTCGACTCGGACTCCCTGGAGGCATGGTTTAGCTTCCAGGAAGTACAGGGCCGGGAATGGCGGATCGAGCATCGATAACCTTTTACGGGGAGAGGATTTGGCACGGCACTACCGTTTTGGTAGCCGGGTCCTCATATCCCCAAACCATCACGCCATCAGAACGAGCCCCTATAACAATCGGCCGAGGATCGCCAAAAAGAGTTAATTTTTCCATTTTTATCAGTCGGCACTTAGGCGCCCCCCAATCAATCATCAGACCATTCGCTAGGATTTCGATTTCGTGGCGCCGGGCGCAGGGCCAAAGCGAAACGTCTATGGTGTCTACCGATGATACTGGGATATCCCGCAGGGCGTAAAAGAGCCCGAATAGACCCCAAACACAGCCCACAAATCCCAAAATAATGACCACAATGCTGATGCTAACATGCCTTTTCATGGTTATTTTCCTCATGCTTGAAAAATTTCCGCAGAGCCAACCCTACCCCTCCAAACACAACAAACATTACCCCGCCTACAACAACCCTTGGCAAAATTACCCATGTTAGGAAGTCCACAATCCATTCCCCTATTTGGCCATAGTATTCTTTGAGGCCAATGGTGGTCATTTATAAGCCAAGGATGCAGTCTTAATGATTGCATCCTTTAGTTTTTCTCGGAAATCAGGGGATTCTATTTCGTCGTTTCTAAATCTCAAGACTCTATGGCCTAATTTTTCGATGAATTCCGTTCTTTTAGCATCATAAGACTGGCGGTTGGCATGGCTTAAACCGTCAATTTCTATGACAATACCGAATTCAGGAATAAAGAAATCCGCAATATACCATTTTTTATTTTCTTCATCATAGAAAATCTTCTGGTTCTTGGGCGTGAGGTGCTCCTCCTTGCAAAGTTCATCTAGAATAAACTTACACATTCCCTCGTGAACCGTTTGGGCGCCTTCGCGCATCCACCGTGCTCTTTTTGCCATGAGTCTCCGTTGATTCTTTGGTGCCCTTTTACGTCGGTCCTTTCCAATCTTTCTCATTCTTATATTCAACCGCTGTTGGTGAACTTTGAGCTTGAGGCGAAAAAGTCCTACTCCTAGCCAGACATGCTAAGATTCAGCTTTTCCGCTGCGAGTTGACCGCTGCTGGAGCCACTTCTCGCTTTTCGGCGTCTGAATACCACGGGTTGATTCAGATTCTCCCTAGACTATCAAGGGTATGTCCTTTCCAATCCTGTTTAGGATGCTACGGTCAGGATTCCCGCCCATACCCGACGCCCTCTAGGATTTGCCCAGGCTGCCGCTTTGTCGGTTCCCCCCTGGTTACGGCATAAAAAAGCCCGAGCCGCCAGGTGGAGTAGCATCGTCCCGGCTCGGGCAAAAGAAAAGCCCGGCCTCCACCTTAAAACGGGAGTACCGGGCCTTAAAACTCTTGGAAGTGTGATACCGCTGAGGCTAGCGAACCGGGTGTTGCCATTACCGGCTTCCAAGAAAGATCCAATTTTAATGCTAGCGGGTATCACAAGGTAACGATAAAACGAAAACTTGCAAATTGTCAAGCAAATTCTTTATCTCTCCTTTTCGCACACCGTGCATCGCCATGCGGGCGGGCCTAGGGTCTTACTTATAGCATTGTGCAGTCTATTCTGAGCCCCATAGCGCCGATCCTGGTAATCGTGTTTACAGGTACATTTCAGTATTTTAGTTGCCATCCTCCCCCCATTATTCTATCCTTATTTCCACTTCAGTCCTCGGATATTTCTTGTCGTGGATCAACCTGGACCCGTCCCATGACTCAATTTGGTGATCATCCTCCCAAATCACCCCCTCAAGTGCATCCCCAACCGACTCAAGCGCGCCGCTCAAATCGGGACGCTGACCCTTATAATAGGCAATCATGCACACCGACACCCGCCCCTTGAGGGGTTCGACGAGCCTTGCCTGCATTTTGGCGTACAGGCGAGCATCTTTCTCCCATTGCACATATGCTTTTGACGGTAGCACGATCTTATATCGGCCTTTGCCGAAAATCCGCTTGCTATTTTTCTTCGAGCGGATTGACCCTGGCAGGATGAGTTTGATCGTTTCCGGGCCGGCTAGGTCCCGGTATAGAGGGGGTGAAAGGCGATCACGCATGGCCAAATACGCCTGATGATCGTCTTCAGTCCAGCGTTTCATTTTCTTCGACCTCGATCAGCCTCACTTTAACATATTTACCATCAGACCAACAAACATCAGGTTTAGACCTCACAAAAGAATTCGCAAAAACCCGGCCTGTTTTTCTGTCCTTGAACGCCCACCCATGATAATCCTTACCCTTCCTCAATCTGGTTTTCACTTTTCCCCCTTTCTGATCCATTCCTCAATTAATCTAGCCACTTGGCGATATAACTCCTCCTTGCTGATCCATGGAGCATCCTCCTGGCGTCGGTGGCATTTTCGACAAACCGGGACTGTGTAGAGATCAGACGGCTTGCTACCCCAGGCCGACCCGTCTATGCTCACGTGGTGCGGCTCAGACGGGGGAGGCAGGCCACATCCAAAGCACGGTTTACCTCTCACCCAGGCCAGATATTTGGCGCTTCGGTATCTAATCGGCCTCGGGTCTTGCATCACTTCCCCCGGTACCAGTTGTTGAGAAATTCACCGAAGCTTAATTCACGCCACGGTTCCTTGTTTGGTTTCCCCTTATCCCATAGCTTTTTCATAGCCTTCTCAAATGCTGCATATATTTTAGGCCATCGGTCTTTGTGCATTTTCAGTTTCTTCCCATCCACAAACGGGCAAACGACGCAACCAAGGCGGGAAAAACCCTCGCTATAAAGGGAACAGACCAGAAGATTGTTGGTGTCGATATGATCCCAAATTTCCCACTCAAGCCAGTTGAAAATGGGTTTATAGATAATTTGTTTTTTGCTAAAACTATCAATCCTGGGCCGATCTGCACGTCTTTTGCTTTCCTCTGCTCGTATCCCCATCAGCTTTTTACCCAATGGGACATCCTTTGTCGCTTCCTTTTTGAGCTTGTCACAGCACCAGCGGGTCCATTTGGTCGGGTAGCCCTTTTTCGGGATCAGAGAAAAAAACGATTCCTTGGGTCGCTTATGAATCACAGTGGGATATTTCTCCTTGATAAACGTCACAACCTCCGGCGCATCAATGCCTGTGGCAGAATAATACGCCTCAAACCCCACCCCCGCTTTTTGCGTTAGATCGTACAAAACTACGCTATCCTTTCCGCCAGAAAAGCCTAAAAAATATCCCTCCGGTGGCTCATGCTCCCGAATGAACTCAATGGCCTCTTGCTCCTTAGTCTGACCCGTTATGAGGTTTAGCTGCTGCATTCTTTTCGATCTCCCAAAGCTCGGTCCTCAGTATGTCCAATTCGAGCAGATGCTCGTCTTGCGCCACCTTCAATTTCAAAATATAGGCCTGCCGCTGAAGGTCTATTAGTCTCAAAACCTCTTGTTTTCTATCCATAAAAACTCCTTTCAGTCCAAAATATATGCTTCCAACCCTTTAGCTATTACAAGCCATTCTGGGAGCGTTATCGTTTGCTTCAAAAGATCCTCAGCGCGGATCTGGCTCTTGGGGATCCATTCCTTGATATCTCCAAATTGATATTGGACGGCCCTCAAATGCTCTTTGTCCACGAGGATCTTGTCATAAATTAACTCTGTTGCTTTATCGTTCATTCCGGCGCCCACCCTCCTGTCTCTAACAAATTAATCCCTTTGATTATCTTGAAATTACAGCAAAAACCGTTAGGGTTGTATTCCTTAAAAGCCTTAGCCTTTACTACTCTAATCTTTGCACCATGGGGGTAATTTGTTTCCACCGTACAGAATAAAGCCGGTTTAGCTGTCGTCTGCTGTCCCCCTATGCCCCATTCAGTCCCTTTATTTTTCTGCAAGGCCACTAAAGCAACGCCTTTTTTGAGCTTCCGTTGGATCTTAGCAAGAATGCCTGGGATTTTAAATGCCTCCCCCTCATTTTGTTCAACGTAATCAATAAAATTCATGTCATTCGGCTTGATAATATCCTCATAATTGCTAAAGCCGTGGACAAACTTGAACTTCCAATCAAGCGGAGGATCTCTTTTATCCCTGCGTCTAGCCCATGCATTCGGCCCCATCTCTGTTGAAAAATACCAACAATCCCATTTGTACATATTGTGAGCTACGGTATCGAGCAGAAGGGCAGTTTTTCCAGAGTTAGGGGTTCCGGCAATAACGATCAAATCACCTGGTAGAATTTCAACATAATGATCGAGGAAAAATGGTAGGCGAATATTAAGCGGTTTACCTGAATTTATGGCCCCGGCATCCTCTTCAATCCAATCTTTTGTCGGTACCCGGTATTTTCCAGAATATTCAGTTTTCATTAAAATCCCAGTTTTAACAAGACGATGGATGATAACCCTTCTATTTCTCTTTAACTCCTTTGTAACGATTTGTAACTCTCTGTCACACTCTGTAACGCTTATGTAACCCTCTTGTAACGCTAACCACTCCAAAATTTCTTGATGAAGGTTCCTTTCCTTAGTTTCTACTCTCTTTAAAGCCGATTTAATTTTTATTGGAATGTCCTTTTCTGAGAATGGGGGATTGCATAGCTTATAAGAGATAAGCTTTAGAAATTCCTCTATTTCCTGGATAGGCATGCCTCCTTTAATAAGACAATTTGCAAGGTGAAATAGGCTTTCATCCCGGCTTCCTTCATCGAAACTCATGTAACGCCTTGTAACGCTTGTAACGCTTTGTAACGCACTTGGCATACTATTTGCATCGCGCGCGCGCGGGAAAGATAAAGAAAATGCATTAATAATCTTTAATACTGAAGATGGCATTGGGGCAATATCTACCCCCCCAATTTTGCAACCCTCTCTCCATTTCCATGCTCCCCTAGCATCCGAGCTCGGAGGAGCAATTACATAACCCCCCTCGCTTCGAATATCGGCCCCTGCCATAAATCTAACAGCGTTTCCGATGCCGTCCTGATATTTACAATAAATATGTTCGCCCCCGCTTGGTGTGTCTACTATAGGAGTGATAAAACTTTCAGGGATGCTTTCTTCAATTTTGGTTTTACCTTCGGGAGTATCAATATCAATTACCGTCAAATCACTAACCTTTCCGGTGATTATTGCAATGTTGGCAAAACGATATTGTTCGTCCCACCATTTTTTTACCATGGACTCAGAAGGTTGCTCTTTCTGGAATTGCTGCCATTGAATATACGGTTTCTTATCTTCCTTAGCGGGAATGACTGAAAAACCACATTTATTTAAGTAATATAAAGCTGCAGCCAGTTTTTTATTTTCCATTGTAGAAGGTGTAGAAATCATCTAAATGCCTATGTAAATATGTTCTTAGGAAGTGAGCCATTCGATGGCAGCCGGTACAAAGGACTAAAATGTTTTCTTTAGTATCTTCACCCATTTCTTCAATAGGTTGTTTATGGTGGATAGCAAGAGTAGATCGTTTCCCTAGTTTAGACTTATCCCTCCCGCAGAGTTCACAGGCTTCTATGGATAGCGTTTCTGGGGTATATTTCGATGATTGTGTTCTAAAACCTTCATTTTCTGGTTTTTTCAACCAATCTATAAAGCGGTCACAAATTGGGCAAGTAGCTTTCGCATAATGGATGCTTGTTTCTGGCATTTCCTCAATAATAGCATTAACTTCTTTATCACATCTTTTACACAATTTTTTCATTCATTCCCCTTAAAACACAACGAGCCTTGGAAGATGAAGGGAATGGATACCCCCCGGGGCCTCACGACTTCCGGCTTCCAAGACTCGTTCTGTTTTATGTTAAATGCTGTCATCCATTTTCTCTACCTCCACTCT
>Ga0180007_10003069_pt1 | contig 18997 bp, 18 predicted proteins | sample MM_PC_MetaG_FD_121122 | JGI IMG/M metagenome (GOLD analysis project Ga0180007, IMG submission 121122) | Groundwater microbial communities from the Aspo Hard Rock Laboratory (HRL) deep subsurface site, Sweden - MM_PC_MetaG | ecosystem: Environmental > Aquatic > Deep subsurface > Groundwater... | reverse complement strand
GATGGTTATTGCAATTGGGGCGTATCTAATAATAAACCAACTACTTGTCCTGCTAGTTGCAACGGGAATAATGAAAAAGATTGCGATGACAGCGATCCAGACAAAGGGCCATTTGATGAATATTATAATTGTGTTGCGATTGAAGACGTCGTTTTCCAATGTTCAGATGATATCGACAATGACGGAGATGGAGTAAAAGATTATCCTAATGATTTCAGCTGTGTAGGTATCCATGATGATGATGAGACAAACCCAAAAGCAGAATGCCAAGACGGATTAGATAACGATTGGGATGGTGTCAAAGATTATCCCAATGATGACAGCTGTTCGAGTTACCAAGACAATTATGAGGATTCACCGGACGTAGATCCTCAATGTGCAGACGGAGTGGATAATGACGGGGATGGTTTAACAGACTTGAATGATCCTGGCTGCGAAAACAATCAAGATGATAATGAAGCAGACGGGACTAGCCAATGCCAGGATGGAGTGGATAATGACGGTGATGGTGCAACAGATTATCCAAATGATTTTAGCTGCACCTCTTCAATTGATAATGATGAGGCAAATCCAAAAGCACAATGCCAAAATGGTATTGATGATGATAGTGATCGGGCAACAGATTATCCAGAAGATTTTAGCTGCTCAAGTTTCCAGGATACAAGTGAAACCATACCCAGATCAGAATGCCAGAATAATCAAGATGATGATAGCGATGGTAAATCAGATTATCCGCACGATTTTAGTTGTTCAAGTTACCAAGACAATAGTGAAGACTATCCCCTAGCTAAATGCCAGGACGGGATAGATAATGATAATGACGGTCAGATAGACTGGCCTGCTGATTCAGGTTGTGTGAATGGTTTTCAAGATAATTATGAATATGATTGTGGTGATGACAAAGTCAATCATGCATCTGAGGATTGCGATGGGACTGATCTTGCTGGTGAGACATGCATTACATTCGGATATAACAGCGGCACTTTATCATGCGAGGATGATTGTAAGTTTGATCTTACTGAATGCTCATATGAACCTATGCCCGTATGCGGCAATGGAAATATCGAATACGGAGAGGATTGTGAACCTCCAAATGAGTTTGGCGGGATTACTTGCACCTCGCTGGGGTTTGATGGCGGAAATATGTTATGCACTGATAATTGCAGATTAGACACTTCAGAATGCACTGTTGAGTGTACAGGTTTTGGTGGATGGGAATATTATCCAGGATTCGCTAAATGCGTATGGGTTACTTACAATGCCAATGCTGATTATAACACAGCTTTCCAGGCCTGTACTGACATCGACGGATATATGCCATATAGTAATGAACTCGGAGGATTATGCTCTGCGCAAGGATTCAGAATTAGGCCAGGTACTGATCTAACGGGTTCAGTGAGGACAAGAGATCTATATTTATCTGGACATAAGATGTGGCATGATAAAGGATTTCATTTTACAAGTGATGAATGTGGACAGGTTTATTATCAAACTTGTGGAACAACCGGGACAAACGCTAATTGCCAACCCGTTACTTCATGGTCCCAGGATAATACTCTAAGAAGTGGAATCATTTGCCTCAAGGATCTCATTACAGTTCCTCGATGCGGTAACAATGATGTTGAAACAGGCGAAGAGTGTGACGATGGTAATAGAGATAATTATGATGGTTGTTCGATGAACTGTGAGGTGGACGATGGTTGGGAGTGCACTGGTAATCCAAGCGTGTGCACAAATCTCTGTGGTGATGGTTGGAGATATTATCCAGAGTTTGGAAGATGCATATATAATAGCAATGATTTTCAATTAACAAAAAAATATCCCCAGGCATTATCTTTCTGCCAGAGTGAAGGAGGATGGCTGCCTGGAAACTGGGAACTTGTAAGTCTATGCAACGATGATGACTTCCAGTTAAGACAAGGCACATGCAATGGACATAGATGCCAGGGTTCTGTCTGGACAACTGATGCATATTCGGATGGCCATAAATTATGGCATGATAAAGGATATCATACCTACATAGAAAATTGCGGTGGCGAAATTGTATACAGTGTATGTGGCACAACCGCCATGAACAATGATTGTGTTGAGGTCAATAGCTGGAGTGGAGACTCTACTAGAAGAAGCTTCATTTGCCTTAAGAATCTGAATTGAAAAAAATCCTGACAAATCGGAAAGTTTATAAATCGTAACTTAATAGTAATAAAATCATGAAAAAAACATTAACATGGCTGCTCGCTGCGGGTTCTGCATTAGCTATTGCTGGCTGTCCACGCGCTCCTGATGACTATAGTCCCCAACAACCCGATGTAATAGTCCAAGAAGAAAATATTGCACAAAGGCTCAATGGCTCCTGGTCAGACGGTGAAGATCTTCGATACCATTTTGACGGAGAAGGCTATCTTGATTGTATTCGGGTAGGCAATGAGTACCTATTTGAGAATGGACAACATATTGAGGGAGATACTAACGGAATCGGGTCTACAGGATATATGCTCGAGGACTTTTGTCAAACAGAACATTACCAAGATGGTTTTCTAACAACACTAAAAAGGGATTGGTACTGGCAGGACCTTGACGGGTCCTTTTTTAACAATGCTTCAATGAACGCGACCATTGAGGGATTCTTTATACCAGATGGACGAATGCAATTGTCTTACACGTCAAGTACTCCTGATTTATTAAGAATCATCCCAGATATTTCTATTGTTGACAAAATAGAGTAAATCTCAAAAGCAATAATCTCCACTATTGTTGCGACGGCAACTATTGTCCAAATTTGTTTACTTTCCATTTATTCACCTGCTTTCATATTCCAAATTATCATTTTCTATGTAATTTAAGATATGTCGGTCCTTAGAAAAATTTATAATCTTTCCCAACCTCTTAAATTAATGGCAGAAACAGTTTCAACCGGCGGCAATGTCCAATTCCGTTACAAAAAAGATTCCACACCAAAATTAAAAAAAGAACAAAAAGTAGAAATCGATGAAGCTTACGAGGAATATTACGAACGGCGTAAAAAAGAGAAAAGAAAAAAAAGAATCGTGACAATCGCAATCATAATCATGGTCTTGATTATCTTGATTGCCGCGATATTCCTCCGTTCATAAACTTTAAATACAGTTCTTGTTTTGCCTCAATGTGTCCCGGTAGCTCAGCTGGTTAGAGCGCGTGGCTGTTAGTGTGAGAAGCTTTGCTTCAAATACGTTAGCAAATAGCAGATACCATGAGGTCGTTGGTTCGAGTCCAGCCCGGGACGTTTCTATTTTGACAAGTTACCCCTCCACCTCTACAAATCCAACTAATCCGATATTATCCAAAACTCAATTAATGTTGCATCCGATTGGTTTTATTATTAATCTAATGAGTTGGTTGGAAGTGAAACTATTTTTTCACAAGTTAATGCCCTTCGGGCAGCTCCATCTTCTTAGCAGATTTTTTCGATTATTGAATTTTAATTTCGAGGGCGGGAGCTGGAGGCGGTCGAAATTCAAATTCGATGGGTGTGCGGGACGAATGTCGAAAAAATCTGCGTTTATACTTTAAGTACAGAAAATTAAAAAAGAATTTGTTTTTCTTCATCTTCCAAAAAAACTTAAATCCAATGAAAAAAATCTCCGTCGACAAATATCAAATTAAAAATTTCCCTTTTTGATAAAAAAAGTTTTCACGATAAATTTATAAACAAAAAATTCTTAGTTAGACTACACTAAAAGAGGTGTTACTCAAAATGCCAAAGAAAAAAGCAAAAAAGAAAAAAGCCGTGAAGAAGAAGGCAACTAAGAAAAAGAAGAAGAAATAACCGCTTTGTCTTCTTCTTAATTAGTTTTTATTTTTAACTTGTCGAAACCTTATTCTTTTTATTTTTTATTTTTATTTAACAATCGAAAAATCAGATTTATCAAGCGTATTCATTTTCTCAAGGTATCTGTAAACATTGGACTGTTTTGAACCTTTGATTATATTAATAATCGCTGTTTCAGTATCTTCCACATCTTCAGCATCACCGATAATCCCGACTTCTCCTTCTTTTATCAAAACCTCGCAGCCAGAAATCAAAGAAATCGTTCTCCTGGTTTTCCCTTTCTTGCCTATCAAACGCGATTTAACAACTTTCAAATTTCTTTTCGTGTAATCTTTTATATGAACCACTCTAAAAACAAAATCTTCTTCCTTTAACAAAAGCGCTTTTTTAACTGAAAAACCAAAATTAACCGCGTCAAAAAAAATGCGCGCGTCATACTCGTCCAAAGAAGAACCATCGATAACAACGTTCCTTCCTAAAATTTTTATTTTGACGTTCAACTTTTTTTCCAACTGCAATTTCAACTTTTCAACTTCTCTCATCCTTTTAACGTAAATTGTTTCCATGTAAATTAAAACAAATTAAAGTTTTTTAATTTATCTATAACAAAACCAAAGCAAATGGCACTCCTTGAATTTTCCCCATGCTGTCTTCATTAATAATTCCTGCCTTCATCGCAGCCTCTACCGCGCACGCGCCAACAATGTTAAAAATCGCGTCGTCGAGCGCCAAGCTCTTCAGCATTTCAACAGATTCCACTTCGCCAACTTCCTCCCCCCCATAAAAATTTTCCCGAACATCCAACTGCATCTTCCCTTCCTCAAACTTCTTCCCGACTAAATCACTGTCGCATAAAGCAACTACTTTCCTATAGCTCTCGTGAATTTTTATTCTCATAAGATTATAAATGATATTTAACTGGCGACTTGGCTCCGCAAGCAAGACAATGTTTGTACTTCACACTCTTTTCTGAAACAATCTCTGTGTCTGGCTTACCGCAAACCGGACAGATAATAAACTCCTTTGCGTATTTTTCAATTTTCTCATTTACCCTCCCAGAACTCAATTTTGTCTTCAGTATCAAACGACTACCTCTCAACTGTCCGGAAACAGCCAGCTCTTTCTGCAAAAATTTCGCAACATGCGCCGCATCTTTCCGAAGATAACTCACAATAACTGCGAAGTTCGTTATAAAAGTATTCTTCCCGCTAACATGCCCCTCGACCTTTGGCACCTCAAATCTTTTCCCGCCCGTCCCAACTACCTTAACAGTTGTATAAGCTTTCTCTAATAACTTTTCATAATCATCCATAAAAACAAGCGCAATCAAGAGTTTATAAAATTGTGGTTTCCCACAGTATCTCCGCACAAGAAGAAAAATTTGAAAGTACAATGCGGAAATACTGTCCCGCGGCGTTGTCCGGAGTTCGTTGGTTCTACTAATTAATTGGAAACACAAATACGAATCGGGTGAGTTTTTCTTCGTAGAAGAAATGTTAGCGGGATTTGAGAACCAACGAAAAGACAATTTCGGACAAAACCGTTTCCCATCTTTCAGCTCAACAGCCATAACCAAGATATCGAAGTTCACTACGTTCACAAAATTGAAAAGTACAAGTTGCCCAACCCGCCAAACTCTAACCAACCTAAAAATTATCACAAATCCAACCAGTATTATACTCCTGATTGTTTTATTATTGAGCGGGGAGGTGGTTACAACTGAAGCTATTTCCCAACAAAAAAATTATAAACTCTCCAATCTAAGTTCTAACATGAAAATCAAAAACCTTGTCCTAGGAATAGGAATTGTAGTTGTCTTTGCTCTGACTCTCTGGCAGGGAATAGAAGCATTCCATTCTTCTCCACAATGGGACGATTTCTGCGGAGAAAGAACCACAACACCGCGCCCCCTAGACAAACCAGCAGATCAAATAACCCTGCCTGAATGCGAACAGCAAGGCGGCGTCTGGCAAGACGAATACTGCGATTTTTACTACGAATGTCAGCAAGAATTCAATCATGCTGAAGATGCCCATTCAAAAATCGTCTTCACAATTTCTTTAATCGCAGCCCTTGCATCAATCATCCTCGGCTACTTTATCCTCTCCGTCGAACCAGTCGGCTCAGCGTTAATCGCCTCTGGAATCTGGGCAATTTTCTACGGCTCTGCGATAAACTGGCGAAACTTCTCCAGCATAATCCGGTTTTCACTTTTGCTCGTTGCGTTGGTTTTGTTAATCTGGCTTGCAATGCGATTGAATAAGAAGAAGAAATAATTAAACATTCGCCAACGCCTTTTCAAAAGAAACAGAATTCTTCCACATTTCCATAAACTGCTTTCGAAGTATCGCAATTAACGGCTTTGACTTCGTCCAAATAGTTATGTAATCCTCCGGGTTTTGAATCTCGGGTTTGCCAATTGTTATCCTCGCCTCCTTGTTGTCAAACACTGTAAACCTCAAGGGATAAGACCCATACTTCTCATTGTATGCCCTTATCTTACATCCGGTTTTCTTCCATTCAAAAGCTCTTTCTTTCGTCTCATCATTCACCACCCCAATAATCCTAACGTCGACTCCTTTTTTAGTCGTCTTCTCCATTTCCCTCAACCCGTCCCCCCAAACCTTCCAATTCCTCTGAACCCCAAATATTTCCTTCTTCACCGTAGAGTTGTGCTCCGCCAACTTGTCCATTATAGTCCTCTGTCCTTTAATCAAAGAAAAAACAAACTCATTCCCGGTCTCCTTTAACTTATCAACATCTCTCGCACTCTTCCTTAACTCGCTCAATTCTTTCTCCTTTTCTTTAACTCTCTGGGAAATAAACGTTTTGATATTAGAAAGTTTGTAACTTTTCGTTCCATTAGGAATAAGTTCCGACAAACCAAAAGTTTCAAAGTCTTTTATTATCTTATAAATCTTGTTCGTGGGAACTCCAGAATCCAGATTTAATTCTTTAGCGTTTGCTTTTTTCAGCCTTGTGAACGAAGTCAAAACTTTTGCTTCGTAAAACGTCATGCCAAGATTTTGAAAAAATTCTTCCTTGTCCATCCTATCTGAGTTTTATTCGATTTTATAAAGATTTGTACCCCAAAAGTACTTGAAATATTTTTATAGACAATCACCCAAAAGAACATGACGAATAACTGTGGGCTCTGTTCTGAAGTTAAAAACGAACCAGTTAAAGGAAGACTTAACAGAATAATACAAAACACTGAAAATTTTTGTGCTTTTGTCACAAAAGGACCTCTTGGTTTAGGGCATCTGCTAATTGCTACAAGAGAACATTATTTATCAATGGCAACGATTCCTCGAGATTACTTTCCAGAATTAAGGGGCTTGCGTGAAGACCTTGGAGTAAGGCTAACGGAATCATTCCATCTTCCACAAACAATATTATTTGAGCACGGCCCTTCAAAACACGACCTAAGGGGAGGTTGCTGTGTTGACCACAGCCATATGCACATCATGCCAGTTCGCTTATCTTCAACACGAGCTGTCAGAAAAATAAAAGAATCATTAGGCAATTGCCAAACAATCGAAACTTACGAGGAACTAAGACAATTAGCTGATGAGGAAACTGCCTATGCTTTTTTCGAGTTTGATGGGATAAAATATTTTTCCAAGATAGAAAAACCAATGCCCTCACAATTTGTAAGGCAAATTATCGGAAAATACGTTGGGCGAGAATATACTTGGGATTGGCGCCAGAATCCTCGTACTGAAGATATAATCGAAACAGTAGAAAGATTGAAAACATAATCACCACCCCAAATATCTCAACCTGCCAGGTCGCGGTTCGTAAGCAGCGCCGCCTTCCAACAACTTCTTAATTTCAGCGTTAATAATATTCGGCGGCTCTTTCAATTCCAAAATAATCTTATCAATATCAATCCCTTCTTCTTTCTCTGCTTCCTTGACCATTGACAGAATCTTGTCCTTTAGTTCTGCAATCTGTTCTTTCTCAAGCGTCTTCGGCTGTTCTGCCTCCATTTCAAGCTTTCTAACCAAAAGAAAAGCCGAATCTTTTTTCTTCATTATCTCTGGAGTAACATAAATCTCATCGTTCCAAAACCTCAACAACCCAACAACCAGCACCGTGTCTCCCTGATTAAATTCCGAGAACTTATCAACCTCTTCCCCAAATGACTTCACTTTTATCTGCCCGGTTGAATCGTCAAGCGTCAAGCTCCCGAACTTCTTTTCTCCTTCTTGAACATATTTATCAACAACATTCGCAATCAAGTTAATTCTTGAAACATTTTTCCCGCCGTCTTCAATCCCTTTCAAACGCTCACCTTCAAAAACCTGCTTCCCTGCCAAAATATTTCCAATCCTCATTTTGTAAGCAACTCTCCTTTTCATCTGCTCGCTGGACAAAGGTAATTGGTCATTCATCTTAAACAAAAAGAAATGAGTTTTATAAGGTTTTATGTTGTTTCCTATCAACTTTCTCATATTTTCTAATTTTAGGAGACCACTGTTCTCTCGCCCTCAAACGAGCAACAGCATAACCAAAACCTGCCGCAGCAATTCCGCCGATTGACCACAAAGCATCGCTCTCAAGATTAGCAGTAATTCGCTCCGCAGTTCGTCCAAGAGATTCATAATCTCCAAACCTCTCTGCAATCTGTCTCGCGTCAGCCAAATCCTGCCCAAAATCCTCCAAAACATTCGTGCATCCATTTACAAAATTCCTGCCCGAAAACGCAGCAACAATAAGCCCAGAAAGACAAACAACTAATCCAACACGCTGCCTTGTCAAGTAATCTCTCCATCCCCTCCCAACCTTAACAGGCATTTCCACCGCGCGATTCATCCTTCGAACAATATCCCCATACTTGTCTTCATCCATAAAAAGAATTTTCAAAAGAGGGTTATAAAGTTTTAGCTGCTGAATGCATTAAACAACTCAATGCCTAAAAGAATATCACATTAAACTCGGAATGTATCTTATTATTGTGCGAGCGCAGCGAGGATATTATTGAAGATAGTTTTACAATACTACAATCTCTGCAAATAACCTTTCCGCGGCTTGAAAATATCTCCTGACTTTGAAAGCTGGTCAACTGCGTCGTCAAGTTCAGTTTTTGTCATTTTTCCTTCAACAGCTTTCTCTAGTTCTTCAACAGGAATCAACTTTCCAAGGCGACTTTCCAATTGAGATAATATCTCTTTAACTAATAAAATCTTGCCCCTCTTCGAAGATGTAATCCCAGTTGTAATTCTATCCACATCAAAAGATTTAGTTTCTTCGTCATAACCAACCTGCATCAGAGAAAATTTCAAAAGGTCGATAGCAACACGCGCATCTTCTGACTTCACTTCCTCGCTCAACCTCATCTTAGCATGCGCCTCGCTCAACCTGACCAGACCTTCCAACTGCCGCGCAGTAATTGGAATCGGCTTTATCTCGCTGTCCGACCGCCCGGGCTGACCTCTCAGCTTTAAGTAAAATCTCTTTATTTCTTCAATCGCCTCGTCCGTTAATTTCGGCTTTATTCTCTGGCGCGCATAAGCAATATATTTTCTTAACAATTTAGAATCCACAACATCTCTCACAACCCCTTGCTTGTGCTCTTCCAAAACATGCGTTGCAACTGCCTCGTCCTGTTTCTTGTTCGGCAAATCCCGAATTACAAAAAGAACATCAAACCTTGTCAACAAAGCCGGTGAAATATCAATTTGTTGCGGAATTGGGGTGTAAGGATCAAACCTCCCAAGCTTAGGATTCCCGGCAGCCAAAACAGTTGTCTCTGCCCGCAAGGTCGCGTGAATGTTTGCTTTTGCAACTGTGACAGAATTATGCAAAACCATCCCATTTGAAATAAAACTATGCGTCGGCTCAACAGTAACATCATAAACATATTTTATCCTCGGATTTTTTACCTTTTCAACAGATTTTATTTTCATCCACCGAGAAGAACCAAAAGCTAACTTCTTAATTCTCAATAAATCTTTCTTGATTTTAGAATCACAAATGTTTTTTCCCGCCATTTTCTGCTCAGCAATCAACACTAATTTCCGCAAATGCTTTCTCTGCTTTTCTACATGTAAATCAATACTATGTCCAAGCTCTTTATTCATTGAAATTCCTAACTTCTTATAAATCCCACTTATCAAATCAGTGCATCCGGGAATTATGTCTTTAATTGTGCGATAAGTTTTTTTCAACTCAAGATATTTCTTCAATCTTTCTTTTTTCTTTGTGGAAAGAAAACTAATTTCCATTAAGAATGATCTTAAATTCTCTTGTCCAGAAATATCCAATCTCCAAACTTTAGAATGAGAATCTATAAAAATAGATGATTGAATCCCAAATCTCAATAACAAATCCGAAACCTGTTCAACCAACGCCCGATTTTGAGAAACAAATGAAATTCTACATCCATTTCGCTGTTGGAAAATAACACTGCCATCTCCATCGTAAAGGGCTCTTAACAAATATTTTATATTTTCATTCGGCAAGCCCATTATTTTTTCCGGAATTTTTTTCACATCACCTTTCTCCAACAAACTCTCATCCAACTCCATCATTTGTTCAAAAACTTTTTTCGAAATAACCCTTGAAGCAAACTGGTGTTTTCTCCTAACGATTTTCGGTTTAACATTGAAATATTTTTCAACTGCAATGTTATAATCTTTAATTAAAATCTCGTCATTGTTCCAAAACTGAATGCCTGTTTTTTTCCCTTTGTTCAGCTCATAACAACCATCACTAATGTGGTATCCGAGAACCTTACATAGATAATCATTCTTTTTTTCGTAATCTTCTGTTTTGAACTCAGTTTTTGAAGGTATCGGAAAGTACATTCCTTCTTTCAACTTAACAGCAGGAACTGTGAAAATCTTTCCTTCATTAGTAACCCAACAAGGATGCTCCGGTGTAACAGTCAATTCTCTCCCATTAGTCAAAACAATCTTAACAAACTCTTTTGAGGCGATATGTCTGCTCACCTTAGAAGCCTTTAAGGAAAATATATTCGAAAAATCAGTTGATAAAAGTTCTAAATCTTCAACAGGTAAAATCTCACAGTCCCTTCCGTTCATTATTCGGTCTTTATTTTTTTCCATCAAATTATCCACTAATTTCCCTATCTTTTGTTTAGAACCATCAGATAAAGTGATTTCAAAATCTGGCAAATAGCATTGCTGTTCCATTGCCTCGTGCATTGTGCTCCTGTCGTGTTCTTCCATTTTTTCAATTTCATCAATGCAAACAACTCCTTTGTTAGACAAAACCATTGCTCCACCTTCCAAACTCCAGCCTCGCAAAAACTCGTCCTTGACAACAGCCGCAGTCAACCCAGCTGCCGTAGCTGACTTTCCAGAAACATACCTTCCCTTCGGAGCAATTGTAGATGCATATTTTAACAACACCGATTTTGCTACGCCAGGGTCCCCGACAAGCAAAACATGAATATCTCCCCGCGTCATCCCGCCGTCTGACTTTTTCTTCTTCACTCCACTAAACAACTGCAAAAGCACAGCTTGCTTAATCTGCGAATAACCATAAATGCTCGGCGCAATGCTCTCGCTCAATCTCTTGAAAATATTCGGGTCTGCCGCCAACTCTTGAATCTGCGTCACGTCTTCATCAGACATTTCCAACTCATCAAAAGTTTCTTCCATTGAAATTGTATTGTTCGCTTCCAAAGCAATGTCAAACCGCGTTGAAATCGAACCTGTCTGCAGAGGCATTGCAACTTCCTTCAAAATCCCGTAAATCTTCACCCGGCTCCCGGGCGTTGTCTTTTTTTCCATCTTCACATCAACCAAATCCTCTTTCAAAAAAACATTAATTCTCCTCGGCTGTTCTCCACCTTCTAAAGTATCTGGCGATTCCTCAACAACAAGTTTCTGAACGTCAACCATTTCCTTGCTCAACAATTTGAAATTCCCTTTCCACCCGCAAGAACATCTGCTCGGCTCTCTAAACTTTCTTTCAATTTGCAATACAGATAAAATCGCGCCGCAGTTCGGGCATTCAAACCTTGCATTGACAACCTGCGGTCTGACCTCGCTCGCCTGTCTGACAATCCCCTCAACCGCAACAAGCCTATCCAAATGTCTTGCTCTAATCGCCCTAACCATAACATTACAACTCTTAGGAAGTTCAACCAGTCTAACTCGCGGATTAGCCACCAAACCAGATTCCTCCAACGCCAACTCCAAAATCGCAACTGTCTCTTCCGGCAGTTCCAAAACATTTTCAGCCAAAACCGGCGAAAACGCAACTAACTGCTCAAAATCAAGCCGCACAATACCTTCCTCCCGCCGTATCGACTCCCCAATTTCCTTCCTGCAAGAATTAAAAAAGCCCTTCGCCTCCATCATCATGTCCTCTTTCTTCTTCTTCGGCCTCTGTTTCTCCCCTGTTTCATCCATGCGCTTTCAAATTACATCTTGTTTATATGGTTTGTTGTTGTGTGGCTTTATTGTGGCACACATAAGTTACCTGCCTAATTCTAACCAACCAAAAGATTATCCAAAAGTCCACCAGCATTATAACCCTGATTGATTTTGTTATTAATTGGAGGGCTGGCTATAATTAAAACTATTTTTTTAAAGATTATATGCTATAAGTTAATACTCTTCAGGCAGCTTCATTTTCTAAGAAAACTTTGCAGAATAAACCAAATGCACTAAACAGCAAAGTTCTCTTAGCAGATTTTTTCGGTTATTGACAGTATCTCCGCACAAGCTGAAATATAATCTGGACGTTTTGCAGCAAATTTCCCAAATCGTGCGCAGAAAAAAATTCAGCATCGGAAACAGTGCACGATTTGGACCAAAGGGCGGGCGAGCCGAGTCAGTTTAGTAAAAAAGAACAAATAAGAATTGACTCGGGGAGTTGGGTGGGAAGCAAAACGTCCCAAAAAATTTCCGTGCGGAGATACTGCATTGAATTTTAATTTCGAGGGCGGGAGGTGGGGGCGGTCGAAACTCAAATTCGAAAGGGAGGGCGGGACGAATATCAAAAAAATCTGCGTTTATACTTATACAGAAATAACTCCAATTACTTTAATAAGTAACGAAAGTTATTTAAATAAGTAATCTTAATAAAATCAATGTTATCAAACGAGAAAGTAATGTTGTTAGAAGTATGGAGAAAGAATCTATTTAGAGAACTAAGCATAGCAGAGATTATGAAAGAATCAGGGAAAAAAACAAAAACCTGGGTTTTCAACGCGTTAAAATTATTAGTTAGTAATAATGTTTTAAATTCGACACGAAAAGCTAATCTTGACATTTACAGATTTAACTTGGAAAATCCCCTGTCTTTGCAGTTACTGCAATATTTAGAAGCCCAAAGCAACTTGAGCTTTTCACAACTAAATATTATATCTGAAATAATTGAAAAAATACCAGTTAAAAACTGCTCGATTATTGTGTTTGGCAGTTATGCAGAAAATAAGCAGACAAAGAACTCTGATTTGGACCTTTGTATACTTATAGAAAATAAAGAAGTTGAAAAGAAAATTAAGCCGTATATTAATGAAATAAAATTAAATCATCCCATAAAAATTGATGAGCATTACGTAACTTCTGAAGATTTTGTAAAGATGCTTTTGCACGAAGAAGAAAACCTTGCAAAACAAATTTTTATAAAGCACAGACTATTTTATAACTCTGACACGTATTACCAATTATTAAAAGAGGCATATAAGCATGGATTCAGATCGTAAAGAAGTGCTATATTTGAATAGGGCAAAGAACGAATTGGATTTGGCCAACGCCGTGTTCAAAATTTCAACAGAGACGAAGATTAAACTTGATTTGGAGCTGAAAGAAGATTCAACATTTTTTAGCAATGTGATAAGCAATTCATATTATTGCATATTCTACTCCGCAAAAGCGTTTCTTTATACTAAAAGAATAATCACAATGCCGCCGGAAGAACACAAAAAAACGCTGGAGGAATTTGAGAAGTTGGCGGATTCTGGAGAAATTGATGAAGAGCTTGTCAATATATACAAAGATATTGTAATAAAGGCAGAAGAGCTTTTAGGAATTTTTGCAAAGGAAAAATCAAAGCGTGGAAAGTTTACGTATAGAATGTTACCTCAAACAAATCTTGGCCCGGCAAAAGAAAGCTTAGAAAATGCGGAAAAGTTTTACAAAAATATCAATCTTATTGTAAGCAGAAATAAAACTAAATAAAAAACTGAAAAGGATTGCTTTATTTTGGAATATTCCTAATAAAATTAGGTGCGGAGATATTGTGTGCGGGCTTTATTGTAGCATACGAAAATATCTGCGTTTATACTTTATACACTACGAATTATCCAACCCACCACAACTCTGACCAACCAAAACGTTATTGCAAAATCCAACCAGCATTATAATCCTGATTGATTTTATTATTGATCTTTAGGGGAGGTGGATATTATTTAAACTATTTTTTTAAAGATTATATGCTAAAAATTAGGTGCGGCTCAATGGAGGTTTTAACATTGAAATTTTACTAACTGCTGCGCTTTGTTTTACTGTCTTATAAAATTAACGAGATAATAAATATTTGTTGTTTTGGCTAAAGAAGAATTAATTACCAATTCTCGCGCAGATTGCAATTGCATAAACGTTGCCACCAGGACCACTCCAACTGCAGTACCATGAATCCTCGCTATTAGGATAACTATTAACAAGTTGACCTATATCCCCAGTACCAGAACACCCGCCGCCAATAATTTTCTTCCCAGGAGTACAAAACATAATAGCAGCGCTGCCAGAAGTAGCCGTGCTAACTCTTCGCTCATAACCCATATTAACAGTTCCAGCAACATTGACGTTAGTGCCTACAATCACATTCTGAGCGTTTACATCCCAAACATTATTAATTGTATTCCCACCCATGTTAAAATTGCCGAGCATTGAATCTCCTCCCCTATTTAAAAACCTTGTATCACAATCACTACAAGTTCCTGTTCCACCACCGATATCCGCCCAGTCAGAAATACAAGGACCATCCCAGCTTAAACAAAGCTCTCCAACCACATTCAAGTCAACCAACTGAGATCTCTCATTGCCATCAAAATAGTATATGTGTCCAGAATGGTCTCTATCTACAATCTTGCTTGCTACTATTTGATATACATCATCAATATTCTGCCCCCCCATATTTATGTGACTACCAGCAGTGTCCATTTCTAATTCTCCATCAATCCTAACATTGCCCACAACATCTAACTTCCTTTCAGGATTTGATTCTCCAATCCCAACATTACCTCCAGCACCATTCGCATAAGCCAAAATAACATTGCCTGTACTAAAATAATTCAACCCTGTCGTCTTATCACTGCCTGCATCCAAGAAAAGATTCTGACCGTTAGGAGATTTTATTGAAGATTGACCGCCTACTCTACCCAAAAGTAACGTAGGACCTCCACCAGGCGTCACGCAAAAGTCCGTCGTGCATTCAACCTCACTCCAAGTATGCCCCACAGGCGTCGGCTTAGTCGCAATAACAAGCCCAACTATCCCTGCAACCAAAACAATCCCAACTAAAAAATACAAATACTTTTTCCGAACGTTAAACTTGATTTCCATTTCCTCTTTTGTTATACCGAAAAACAACAAAAAGAAACTATTTAAAACTTTTTACATTAGAATAGACATGAAAAAACCCCTCCTCATTGCCATCATCCTCTTCCTGATCCCATTTAGTTTATTTTTACTCCGAGCTACAAGCCAAAAACAACTCGACGACCTCAGCCCAGAAATCCCTTGCTCTGAAAACCTAATTGAAAAATCAGATGTTCTCTGGGTAATCCCAAAGTTCAACAACATCTCAATCCAAGACAAAGAATGGTGCGACTACATTTTAAGTTTAAACAAAACCCTCGGCCTTCACGGAGTTTACCACACTTACGAAGAATTCCAAACACCTCGCTCTCAAGATTATCTCAACGAAGGAATAACTGCATTTGAAAACTGCTTTCATTTCAAACCAGAAATATTCAAACCGCCCCAACTAAAAATCTCCAAAGAAAACAAACAGCTCATAAAAAACTCCGGCCTAAAATTAAAAACCCAAGCAAACCAACTGACTCACAAAGTTTACCATTGCTCTGACACTGGAAAATTCTCAAATAGATTTATTGATTGGTTCTAGTTACTCAATTGGTAACCAATCACTTTAACATTCCTAATTCTCGAAAAATGTTTTTCATTATTGGTTATAATTTACTAAAGTAATTGAGATATTAACAAACCAAAAATTAATATTAAAACCAAATATATTTTACAAAGCTTAACAACTAAAATTTAGCCTTTTCCGTCTATTGATATTTGTTAATTCCATGCGAATCGAACGTACTATATTTGGCTATTTAGGATGCTAAATGAGAATATTGAATTTAGTTATTCTGGATTTGTACTAATCTCCTTTGCTGCTAACTCTTTTGTTGAACGTTTTCTTAAATTTTTGATTATACTTTTATCTCTTCTATATCTTTCTCTTTCACATTCTTCCAAGCTCCAGCATGTTTCATTATTTTCTTTCTTCTCATTTAAATCCTACTCAATCGCAAACCTAAGTATCGCCCCAACACCTTTGGTCAAATTCCAAAACTGCTCGCCGTCTGTATGGTCAAATCCAATAACAAAAACCGCAGACCCAATGTTTTCCGCTTTCTTCTCAAACTCTTTTTCCTTATCTCGGTCCCATTTTTTAGACAACAGCAAAACTTCAACAGCTCCGCGCTCCAGCGCAGTCAAAACCTCTTTCTCTCCATAAGCCGCCATCTTTCTATCCTTCCCCAGCGTCTCAAAAAACCTCTCAACAAGTTTCTTTTCTTTCACTAACTCTTGTTCTTGAATCTCGTTCTGCGACGCCTCAACCAACAGCTCCAAGCCATGCTCATCAACATAACCCAAATCCTTAATCGAAATAATCTTCTCCTTCAACTTTGTAACCAACTGCCCCTCGTCAAGAAAATCCTCTTTCGTCGGAATCGGCCCGCCAACCAAAATCCCTTTCAGCTTCGGCATTTCAAAAAATATCTTCTTCATCTCTTCCGCAACTCTCCTAAAAAATTCTTTTGCCAAACCTTCAGTGATGCGATGAAATCTCTGCGAAGAATTGTGGACTAACAAGCCATTAGCAAGAAAGTTTTTATTTTCAACTTCTATATCAATCAAATTGCCTTTGTTTACAGCCTTATCAATAGATAATATTCTAATTAGCTTACCTCCCCTTGTAATTAAAAAATCTCCGACTTTCAAATCCGAAGCAGCCCTTTCAGTAATTTTATTCTCGGTATGAACATAAAAAATATGGTCCAAAGAACAATCAATTTGAGAAGATGGATATTCCCCATTAGTTATTATCAATAAACATTCCCTTTTATTTACTAACCATTTTTTTATACATTTGTTAAAAGTTTTTTTCAAACTATTGAATTCTATTCCCTCTATTAAATCTCCTTCCTTTATATCAGATAATTTTATCTCCCCGTTATCTTTCATAATCAATGTGTCGGGAGATAAACACTGCCCACCAGCCCGAACCTTCCCCGGAACACCAGACGTCAACTTTTGCAACCTTTTTATCTGGCTTCCTTCCAACAAACCAATCATAGCTTGCTGCCTATCAATCACAAGCAGACCATAAAGCTCCTGCACCGACGCCATTTCCTTCAACGGCTCAATAACAAATTCCTGGTCGCATCGATAAATCTTTACATTCAACGACTTCGGCGGCTCATAAACCCACAACTGAATATCCTGCCCGCCTTCTCGTTCAGAAACATTTCCGCAATAAATCGCCAACCCGTTAGGGGGCGCCTGCTTCATCCCTTTCAATTCCCGAATAATCATCTCAAGCGCAGCAATAACATTTTTCCTCGTCGCTGCCGACTTTATATTCGACGCCGTGCTCTTCTCTCCCTCCAACTGCCGCGTCACCAAATTAACATTCGCCCCCGCAGGAATCAAAACAGTAACCAACTCAGTATGCCTGCCCTTGATACTTCCCAGCAGCTCAATCAAATCCTCAAGCTTCTGTTTTTCCCTAGCCTCAAGTTCTGCCATGTTAAAGATTAAGAAAATAGGTTAATAAAAGTTGGGTCTCTGTTCTATTGATACAGAAACAAGATTCATGGTTGCTTCTGAATTTACGAAGCATAGGGGTACGAAAGAGTTTAAGCAAGTTTTAAGACAAGCAAAGAAGAAAACAGAAAATCAAATCTCTGTCATTACAAGTGATGGGTTGATGGCATACCCACAAGCTATTCAAAAAAGTTTTACGATAAAGAAGAAAAGCAATACAGGAAGATTCGGAGTTATTCACAACCAAGTCAACGCTTCAAAAGGCGAGGGCTTTAACATCAAGATTGAAAGGTTGCACAACAGCGTTAGGCACAGAATAAAAACATTTAGGGGCTTTCACGGTTCAACCGATAGTGCAAACACAATAATGAAAGGTTGGGAGATTCATTATAATTTCATCAGAAAGCATTTGGCTTTGGGGAAAACTCTGAGTGAGTTGGCTACGGATGTTAAGTTGAATGGGGATAATAGGTGGTTGGAGTTGATTAAGTTGAGTTGTATTTAACAAGACTTTACTTTTGCTTTTCTTATTAATTCTACAAGACTAGAAATGTCTTTCATTTCGGTAAGTACATTTTGCTGGGACATCTCTTTCAAATTCTGGTAAATGTGTGTTCTCAAAATGGTATACTCCAACTCCATTCCCTTCAATTAAAGGATTTGCATTAAGAGAAGCAGATTTAACTCTATGATACGCTTCCGCTAGTTGTACTATTTCTTGCGGAGTATAGTATTCTTTACTTTCCATAAAAAAGGAGATAATTGAGCATTTTTAAACTTTTCCTTTACCCAAATTTAAGACCAATTAAGTTAACAATGTAGGTCTCTGTTAAGTAAACTCCAAAATGCAACATCATACATCGAAATAATATGGTCAAATAATAGTTATTGATACATTGCTATGCTGCCGAAATTGTATAACAATAAATAGGCCAAAGCGGGCAAGGTTGTGCTGTCAATGACATTGATATAATTATTTGGTGGGATGGGTGGTGAGCAACAAATCGTGCTATTTTATCTTGACCTCGCCACATAGATCCGACTAATTCTGTCACTCAAACAGTTTTGACAGTTGGCTCCTTTATTAAGAATTTGGAGGTTTATCCTCCAAAATTGTTCTGACTTCCTGAGAAAAATT
>Ga0180007_10003068_pt1 | contig 18997 bp, 17 predicted proteins | sample MM_PC_MetaG_FD_121122 | JGI IMG/M metagenome (GOLD analysis project Ga0180007, IMG submission 121122) | Groundwater microbial communities from the Aspo Hard Rock Laboratory (HRL) deep subsurface site, Sweden - MM_PC_MetaG | ecosystem: Environmental > Aquatic > Deep subsurface > Groundwater... | reverse complement strand
CCAGACCTAGTTTAGGAAGTTTAAGATAAGAACCTTCTATACGGATATTATCATTGGTGGTATGGGTTGTATAAGATTGTATTGGGTTATGTCTAGATTTATACTTAGGTTCATCATGAGACTTGTTAAAGAAGTTACTATAGGCTTGTTTGAGATGTAGCCAAGCAGTCGTCAAACTTTGAGAGTCGACATCATACATATATGGAAACTCTTCTTTGATCCGTCTAGGATTCAGATAGTCATGACTATTTAGAAACTCAGGATATCTTCCGTAGAGTTCATAGATAGATTTTCGTTCGAAAAGGAGGATATTCCACATCTTTCTGACACAGCCAAAGGTTTGGTTGATGAGATTGATTTGTTTGGTTGTAGGCTTTAGTCTATAGACATAACCTTTTATGGTATCACTCACATCATCCACCCCCTTATATCGCGATTTCTATACTTATATTATATCATGTAATGATATAAGAGAGTTTACTTATTTATAGATATTTTAAAGTAAAAAAGTTGGTTTTATTCATCTCCCGCTTAATCCTTTGAAGAGGGAGTTTTCTGAATCTTATAGATAAAATACCGATAATTCAGAGCACTTTTTTATACGATTCCATCGATTTATAAATCACCAATAGATACTAAAAAAATATTTTCTACGTACATATTTAAACTAAATCATATATACTGTTATTGAAGAAGGTGAGGCAAATGATACCTATTTATATTGATAAATTTTCTAAGATACCTATTTATAAACAGCTAACAAAAGCAATTGAAAATGCTATTTACTTGAGAGAACTTAGACATTTAGACAAACTTCCAACAGAAAAGGATCTTTGTGACCTTTTTGGCTTAAGTCGTTCAGTGATAAGAAAAGCTTATGAAGAATTAACGAAAAAGGGCCTAGTAATAAGTAAACAAGGATATGGAACCTTTGTGAATAGAAGATATCATTTCACAGGGACTGTAAAAGATATCTTTAGTTTTGGAAATCAAGCAAAAAAAGAGATTGCTGTAGTTGGGTCTGTAGACTACCGAAATCAGGTTTACCCAATCCTCGGATTGCACCAAGGTGAAAAATCTTATGACATTAGTTATCGTCTATTAATTGATGGTCATCCAATTTCATTACAGAGAGCTTACTTCCCTTTCAAATACTTCCCTGGTTTAGAGAAAAAAGTCCACCAAACAGAGAATTTTTTCTCACTTATATCAAATGAATACAATTATCAAATATCTGGAATATATACTGACATTATCGCAAGTGAATCAGGAAATGTTGAAGCTTTATTGTTAAACATTGCTGTTAAAGATCGTATCTATTTTGCTACATCAAGAATTGTTGATCATGAGAATAGAATCATAGCTGTTATTCTTCATGCACTTCCAGGAGATTATGTAACATTTGAGGAGGTCATAGAAAATGAAAAATATTAAGTTAGTACTTGATAAAAGATCTACTGCTTCTATCGTTGATCAAATCAAAGATTATATCTATGTAGGAATCATGAAACTGAAAATCCAAAACGGAGACAGACTACCTAGTATTGATGAGCTTTATGAAGAATTAAGTGTTCCTAAAACTGCAATTCGGAGTGCTTATCAAAAATTGATTGATATCGCTTTAGTGGTAAAAATTAATAATCATTATGAAGTCACCTATAATGCAAATCCAAACGTTTTTCATAATAAGCTCATTTTGGTCAATGAAACACTAAAATCATCGGGAGAAACTCCTGAAATCACATTACTTGAGAAGAAAATCGTTAAAACGAGTCCTACTTTAGCAAAACTAACTGGTTTGAAAATCGATCAAGAACTTGTATATTTTTCTAGACTTTATAAATCTAACAATCAACCGCTTTTTATAGCAAGCATGTATTTCCCACTCGATATATTTCCTAATCTTGACCAAGCAGATATGACAGGAAAACTGTTTTATTCGTTTTTTAGAAAAGAGTATGAAATTATAATGAGTAAATCAGTTCGTAAATTAAAAATAATATTTAGCAATGATGAAATATCATCCTTACTCAATATTTCTAAGGAAATGCCTATACATTATGAAACGACGCATGCCTATGACCAGTATGGAAGATTGATCGAATATGGTGAACTCTGGTGCGCACCAAGACATCGGATTCCATCTATTTTGGAAAAAGAAGATGTAAATCAGTATTTTAAGTAAATGAAAAGTTGGGAAAACTCCCAACTTTTATTTTGTTCCAAATAAACGATCACCAGCATCTCCTAAACCAGGAACAATATATGCATGATCATTAAGTTTTTCATCCTTGCTAATCAAGTAAATATGAACATTTGGATATTTATCAAGTATTTTATTAATTCCTTGATCTACTCCTATGATGGATAGCACTGAAATATCTTGAACCTTTTGTTCTATCAATAATTCAATAGCAGCCAATACACTTCCACCTGTAGCAAGTAACGGATCTAAAATAAATGTTTTAGCTTGTGCAATATTATTAGGAAACTTCGCGTAGTATACTTGTGGTAAAAGCGTCTCAGGGTTTCTAAACATTCCTACATGAGCTATTTTTACCGATGGAATTAGATTTTGTATCCCTTGAGTCATTCCTAATCCTGCTCTTAATATCGGAACGATTACTATATCTTTTTTTAATTGAAAACCCTTGGATTTTGCAATAGGTGTTTCAATATCTATTTCTACCAACTCTAAATCTCTACTGATTTCATATACCATCAATGCTGTGAGTTCCTCAATAACCTCACGAAACATCTTAGTCCCACAATTCTTATCTCTAATAATTGTCATTTTGTGTTTCATCAAAGGGTGATTAAAAACTTGATATGGCATGTTTTCCTCCTTAAAAAAGGCTTGATAGCCTTTTTTTCATGAATAGATTATTGTTCCTGCTTTTCCTTTTACAGCAAGCGCTGCATCTTCTAAACTAGCAATGATTGCTTGTCCGTTTTTATTTGCTTCCACAAATGATACTGCAGCAACTATTTTGGGTTCCATACTACCTTTTCCAAACATATTGATTTGAATGTAATGCTTTGCCTCTTTTACAGATAATTTTGAGAATTCTAGTTCATTCGGTTTTCTAAAATTGATTGATACTCGTTTAACAGCTGTTAGAATGATGAAAACATCAGCTTTAATTAATTCTGCTAGCTTAGCACTACTAAAATCCTTGTCAATAACAGCTGCTACACCGACAAGTGTATCTTTTTTTATGACCGGAATTCCACCACCACCAGATGCAATAACAATATGGTCGTTCTCCAATAATTCCCTAATAATATTTTTTTCAACAATATCTATAGGCATTGGGCTAGGTACAATTAATCGATAGCCTCTCCCTGAATCTTCAATCATTGGAATATTATATTGTTTAACCATTTGATCAGATTCTTCTTTTGAATAGAACTTTCCAATCGGTTTCGTTGGATTTTTGAATGCAGTGTCATTTGGATCAACTACTGTTTGTGTGACAATTGTTGCTACATCCTTTTGAATATTTCTTGCCAATAATGAATTATATATCGCATTTTGAAGATGGTAGCCTATATAACCTTGACTCATTGCTCCACACTCTGGAAGTGGCATTAATGGAATTCCAGGTTTAACCTCATGGGATGTTTCAAAAGCTGTTTGGATTAACCCAACTTGAGGGCCATTACCATGAACAACAACAACTTGATGTCCTTGTTCAATTAGATCTGCTACACTTTCTGCAGCATGTTTCACAAGTTCTTTTTGTTCTTCTGGATTATCGCCTAGAGCGTTACCGCCGAGTGCAACTAAAATTTTCATTTTTTATCCTCCTTTATATCTTTTAAGAATCCTGAGAGGGCTTTTTCAAAGCAAGCCATAGGTGGATGAACGAGTCCAGCACCTACTTGACCAACACCGGCATCTTTATGTGCCATACCTGTGTTAATAATCGGTAGAATACCTGTTTCTATGACTTTCATTATATCGATTCCAACAGCAGTAGGCATAAAATCAAGTGGTGGTAAAGTAAATACTTGATGTTTACCTGCTGTAATTTCATGCATCTGCTTTGAATAGTCAAATGCTTGTTTGACGACACCTCCAACAAATTGTACAATAGCTGGTGCCCCGCCCATAGCAAACCCTCCTATTCCACAAGTCTCTGTGATTGCACTGTCTCCAATATCTGGAGCAGCATCTTCTTCTGTGAAGCCTGGAAACATTAATCCTTTAACATAATTTGCTGGAGCAGTATACCATCTATTGTCATGAGCAAGTTGTATTCCAAAATCAACACCATTTCTACTCATTGCAACCAAAACTGTTGAATACTTGATGTTTCTTGCTGAATCTAGTGCTAGCTTGCAATATGGCATTGATAAATTTAGAAAGTAATGTTCATTGTTTTTAATGAAATCCAGTACTTCTTTCTTTTCTAGATTTGTAAAACTCGTCGAAAGTATATGACTTGCAATCTCTCTTAAGAATAAGGCTGAGGAAGCCTTATTTCTGTTATGACATTCGTCTCCCATGTGAAGAGCTTGCGTGATAATACTCTTGATATCGATACCACCTGATAGAATTAACGCTTCATTCATAACAGGCTGAAAAGTTTTTTCCAACCATTTAAGTTTTTTTATAACCGCTTCGTTATTTGCTCCATATCTTAATACTTTTCCTAAACCTTCGTTTATTGTGCAATAACTATAGTTTTTATCAACAATATTGTATAGTACATGGACTGGCATTGATGCAGAAATGATTCCAGCCATTGGACCAACAGCATCATGATGATGAGCACTATCAAATTCAATTTGACCAGATTCAGCAAGCTTCATAGCTTCCTTCTCATTTTTTGCTAGACCTTCATATATTAATGCACCAATGATAGCACCTTTCATAGGACCAGCCATTTTTTCAAAGTCAATTGGTGGTCCTGCATGCAATATAGTGTTTTTACTCATATTTGGAATAACATCAAATGCTTTTTTAATAGCAATTAATCTTGCTTCAGCACTTTTTATTATTTTTACTGCTTGCTCATTCGCTTGATTGATTTTATCCGCGTAAGGTCTTATTTGATTCAATTGATTCAGTAGCAAAAGATTTCCTGATGCAGGTGGTGTCCAATTGAGATGAATGTACTCGATTTCTTGTTTCTCATAATCTTCTTTAAAACTGGGTGAACCAATGTTCACAACTTTAAGTTGTTCATTAAAAAGTTTATTTACACTCATTATTCCACCCCTTCTATTAATTTACCTGCAATACGTGCAGCATGAGCATTAGTTTTTGCAACAATGACTCCTATTTCTTTCAATCTTTGTTCTGATTGATTTAAGTTCTGATGATCTTTATCTGTTCCACAAACATAGGCTACAATAGCAAGGTCTCTACCATCTTTTTTTGCTATATTGATTGCTTCCAATAAAGTATCTAGAGTTACTCCTATTGGATCAGCATGAGATCCAATTCCGAGTTCAAAATCAAGAAGTAATACGGCAGTTTCAGGATTTTTAGCTTCATCTAATATACGCTCTAGTCTTATAGTTGGTTCTATCATTGGGTGAGGTTTACCTTGAGTAAAGGTGTCATCTCCTAAATCGACTAAATTATTCCCTTTTGAAATTAATGGATTGTTCATTTTTTCATCCTCTTTTTTAGCTACATTACTTGTCACTTGCTTCAAAAAAGGTCGTAAAACACTCAATGCTTCTGCAGTTAATGTACCACCACAAAATAATCCTTTAACAGTTTTTTGAGTCGACTTAAACTTTTTGCGATGCGAATCAATAACACGTAGTGCTTCCTCATCAAGGTTTAGTAAATCTGGTGTTTGTTTTCCAGTTAACTGAAGTGCTTTTATTGCTGCTTCAGTCAATGTAGATACAAAATGGATATTTTTCATTTGATTATCAAATTTAGCATCTAGCAAACATAAAATAACTGGTTTTTGTACTGTTTTTAAACGTTCAAGTATTTTTTCTAATACGCTTTGATGAGGAGGTTTCGATATCAGTACAATAACTTCAGTATGTTCATCATTGTTAAGTGAATCAATACCCATGAGCATCATTTTTCCACCGATTTTTTCAGTTAAATCTCTACCACCAACACCGATAGCTTGTGTGATACCTCCACCAAATTTATCGATAATAACAGTGACTTCCTGAAGCCCTGTACCACTCGCAGCAACCAATCCTATGTTACCTCTTCTAACTTGATTGGCAAAACATAACCCTTTACCATTTATAATTGCAGTTCCACAATCCGGCCCCATAACGAGAAGGTTTTTATGAACACCAATTTCTTTAAGTTGAATTTCATCTTCAATACTGACATTATCTGAAAATAACATAACATGCAGATTTTTTTCTAAAGCTTTATATGCTTCATTTGCTGCATATATACCTGGTACACTTATAATTGCTAAATTTGGATTCAAATCATCAATTGTTTGATTGATTGACTTATAATCTCTTTGAGACTCTTTTGTTCCTTGTTTTTTTGCAGATAACCTCTCTAAAACTTCATCAACCCAGTTTGGATTGTCCTCAATCATATCGATAGCAAGCATCAAATCATTTGGCTCTGCTGATTGCAAATGCTCGTCAAAAAGACCTACAGATTTGATCATATCCTTATTCATATCTGTTCCCATGAACATCACGAGTTCTTTAAGCTTTAATTCTTTCTTAATAGCTACAGTCGTACTCATTAAAGTAACAGAATCATAATAACTATTTTTTAATATTTTATATGCTTTCACTTCATCACCTCTACATAAGCCCATAGATAAATCCTGTGAGTATTCCAGCTCCGCTGGTCGCTCCTAAATTTAAAATGGTTTTCGCTTTCTCCACATCATGTTCAATAAATAAACCAATCAGTAAATCAATGAATGCTTGTGGATAATATCTTTCCTGTGTATCTTTCAAATTTTGCGCTGATAATCTACTTGTTTTTTTGTCAGCTTCCTGAACTAAAGTTGGTATCCAAGGTAGCGTTTTTCCTATAGAGTTTAACCCAAGAATGAATCCTGTTAAAATATCATCACCAAGAGGTGTGAGACCCATACCTAAACCTAAAATCGATAATGCACTCGGTAACCCTGGGCTGTTCAAAAAGACATCAATTTTTTCAAATTGATACTTTAACAAAGGATCATGTTTTGAGTAAGAAAATAAATTTTGATAATGCTGATCTCTAATCATCAACTTTAGACTTTTCAAAACCTTTATGAATTGAGCATCTATTCTAAAAATATGTTGATAAGGAGTAAAGATTATAACAGCTTCTTGTTCAATTAAGAATTCTAGATTCCCTATAAACATAGTATTGTTATCCATAAATATGCGTTGTCCTACGACTAAATGATAACTTGAAAAATCTATATCTTGATCGATGGTTATGTGATGCTTACCTTGAGTTACTCGATTTCCCAATGTAATGATTGAATCCACTAAGGAAAGATGAATGGTACTCCTATAAATACCTTGTATAGTGGCACCATTCATCTTAATTTCAATAAATACATCGTAATCGATTGAAGATATTTTATTCGGTTTCACTGACTACATTTTCATGCTTACGATAGAAGTTCATTGCTATAAGTACTAAAGCCATTAAGGTATAGCCTAGAGCAACTTCCCAACCGGTAGCAAATCCAATTGCTGGTGCATGAATGAACCCAAAGAATGCAAGTCCAGCTGCTATAAGTGCATAAACCGCAGAAACTAAGAATTTTCTATCAATTATGAAAATAGCAATTGTAGCAATCATCATACCAACCAATATATCACCTGCTGCAAGTCTTTCCCATCCAAGAAGTGGAATACCTGTGTTTGATAATGCTTGATAATCTAATGTACCACCTGTTGCAGCTATAGCGTTTTTAATCTGAAGAGTTACAAATCCTGCAATCAATGGAATAAATGATAAGGCAACAGCTGGCATATGTTCTTTTTTAGTAGTAGCAAATGCTTGAGTTGTAATGACCATTCCGATATACATTAAAATTGGGAGTAATGCAACTAATGGAATAATTGCTAAAATAAAATTCATAAATCCTAAGAATGCTAATAATAAGATTGCCACACCAGTTACCCATGAATATCCGATACGTGCTCCAGTTGATTTCCAACCTGGATGACCAATATAAATAATTGTTGGGAAAGGTGATCCTAAAAATGATCCAAGAAGTGTTAGACCTGCAGGAACCAGCATCGCTTTAGGAACATTATATTTTTCACCTGAAACTTCTGCACTTTCTAGATTATCTAAGCTTTCAAGGAAATCATAGATAGCAAGAGGTATTGCAGCAGGTAAAAATGGAGCAATTTGTGCGAACCCACGACCAAATACATTCAATGCAAGTCCTGGTAAGCTTAATCCAACATTAGAAAATGAATCACCTACTGCTTGTGGATCCATATAACCAGTTGCCCAAGCAAGTATTGTACCAATCATAATTGCAAATGCTCCAGCAGGAATACCAAATGGCATTTTCTTTAATGCAAACCATCCAACAAAGATGATTGCAAGTGATGTCATCCCTATATAAGGTGTAGCAAATACCTGACCAGCAGGATTCATTGCAATGTAAGTGATTGCTAAACCTGCAAGTGCACCTAGCATAGCAGCACGAGGTATGTATTTCTTAATATAAATTCCGACAAAAGAACCAACACCCATAATAATACCTTGAATGAAATTCCATACTATCCCAGCTGCCCAAGCTGTTTGCCAGTCATTTGTAACTGCATAAACTACTGCAATAACACCAAATGCTACAACGAAATAGTGAGGTACAGAAAGACCATATGGCATCGCTGTAACATCATTTTTTTTCATTTTGACTGATAGTTGTTTTGCTTGAATTGCTAAAATGATTCCTCCAAGACCAACAGCTACTGCTGTTCCAGGAACTACACTTCCAAATACGATATCATTTGGCATACCAATAATAATAAGAAGCCCTACTGCTGCTAAAAAATTAGTTAATACATTTGAAAAAAGACCGAAAAATCCATTTAAATCTCCCTTAACCCACCAGGGTGTTCCACCTTCAAGTTTTTTAAACATTCGTTTTCTCCTTTATTTTTTTAGTTTTTTAAGTAGCTCTTCACTTGTTGTAGTCCAACCAAAGATACCACCTTGTTGATTGATCATTCGAATTGCTGCTTCTTGATCTTTTGGATCAAATGCCGCTGTTCCATCTTCTAACATTAAACATTCATAACCTCTATCATTTGCTTCACGTATGGTTGTGTGGACACAAACATGGGTGGTTACACCACAAAAGATAAGGGATTCAATACTCTTGTTCTGTAGAATTGAATTTAAATCTGTTTCATAAAATGCACCTTTCCCTGGCTTATCGATTACAACTTCACCCTTTAGAGGTTTCAATTCATCGACAATATCATGACCATACTCTCCGCGAATAAGTATTCTACCCATTGGTCCTATTTCTCCGATGGAAGAGAATCTTACCTTTTTTGCTTTAGGAACGTCACTTAAATCAGGTCGATGTCCCTCTCTTGTATGAATGATAAACATGTTTGCAGCTCTTGCTGCATCTAGCACTTTTCTTACAGTTGGAATAATAGATTTGGTTGGAGTAATGTCATTACCCAATGCTTCACCAAAACCACCAAATTCACAAAAATCTCTTTGCATGTCTATGATGACAAGTGCTGTTTTTTCGAGGTCAAAATCAAATGTGAATGGTTTTGCCTCAACTTGATACTTTCTCAATTTCGTTTTCTCCCTTCGTTTTATAATATAGATAATATCCAACAAATATAAGTGTAATTAAAATATATCCTATTGTCATTTCTAAGTTTGCATTTATCTTTACAACCGAAGAATGTATGATTCCAAAGAATGTTAGTGCTGCTGCAATCAATGTGGTCATTGCAGCATGTAGGAATTTATGATCAATAATATAAACTGCAATAGAACCTAAAATCATACCTACTATAATACTTCCTGCTCCTAAATTCATCATCCCAAAGTAGTTTAAGCCATTGCTTTCAAGTAATCCGAAACCAATTGTTGAAGCATTTGTTCCTGCAGCACCGACTGCAATATCAACTGCATTTTTAGTCCAATCAGCTAACCAAGGAACAATTGCTAAAACGACTGCTGGAGCATATTTATGTGAGACAGAAGTGAATGCTTGTGTTGTAATAACTACTCCTATATAAAGTAATATAGGTAAAATTGCAACAACTGGTATGATATTAAGTAAAATCGATATCATTCCAAATAGTGTCAATATGAATAACACAAAACCAGAAACGAAAGAATAGCCGATTCTTGCACCTGCTTCTTTCCACCCAGGATGACCGATAAATATTGCTGTAGGAAATGGATTACCAAATATAGAACCAATAATTGTTGTCGTCCCATCTGCTATCATGGCTTCTCTTGTTGAGTAATGATCACCAGCAACTTCTGCTGATTCACAATTATCGATAGTTTCAAAAAAATTATAGATTCCTAATGGTATTGCTGAAAACAGAAAAGGTAGTGCACTTTGGAAGCCATCTGCAAACCGAGAAAAACTAGGTACAGGTGCTCCGAGTGTTATACTTCTTAAACTATCGAGTAATGGTCCAAGACTCATAAATCCACTTACCCAACCAATAATAACACCAACTAGAATTGCTACAAGTCCTGTAGGAATATTCAAAGGCATTTTGACTTTACCAATCCAACCTAGAAGAACAATGGCTAATGAAACTAGACCAATATATGGAATTGCGAAAATACTAAACGCTGGATTTAAAGCAATATACGTTATTGAGACCCCAGCAAGAGATCCTAACATTGCTGCTCTTGGAAGGATTTTTCTAACTTTTGCTCCAATCACACTACCTAGAAGCTCAATAATACCTTCTAGTAATGACCAAACTAATCCAGCTGCCCATGCTAGATATGCATTTTGAGTTGTCCAGTATACAGGTCCAATTATTAAGAATACAATTAAGAACATGTGAGGAACTGAGGTGCCAGCCGGTAAGGCAGTTACATCATTTCTATTTTCTTTTTTTGACAGCTTAATTGCCATGAAACTATAGTATATAGATGAAATAAAAATCGATAACCCAACTGCTGGAAGTATTCTGCCATATACAATATTTCCTGGTAGTCCTACAACAACTGATAGCAAACTAGCCATTACTAAAATATTAGTCAGATTATTGGTGAATAGTCCAAAAAAGCCATTCCAGTCACTTTTAACAAAGTATTTAATAATAAGCACCTCCTCAATGTAGTTTAATTATACAAAATGAGCATTCGTTTGTAATTAGCAATGCTTTACAATAAAAACGCTTGATTCTTGTAATTTTTAACAATGGTTGCTAAAATATGTATGAGGTGGTCCTATGAAAACAACATTAAAGGATTTATTTGATAGAGAAATTTTTGAATCTTATGAGATTCTTACAGCCAAAAACCATTTAAATCGGAGCTTTGAAAGTGTCTCAATTCTGGAAACACCTGACTTCGAGAATTACATCATCGAAAGAAGTTTGATTTTAACAACTTTCTATCCAGTAAAAACTGATGTGGAAACATTTAAACACTTATTATTTGCATTGAATAAAAAGGATACAGCAGGAATTCTTATTAAGATGAAAAGATATATTGATATTATTCCTGAAGAAATACTCATATTGAGCGATCAGTTAAATATACCTATTATCGCGTTAAATTATGATGCAAATTTGTCTCTTCTATTCAACAACATTTTAAGTGAGCTCCAGAGCCAAGATTATACAAATTACTCTTTTGACGCAAATTATTCATTATTCTTAAAACAAGTGTATGACAATCCTTCTACAAAAACTTTAATGAATATTGTTGATAAAATCCCAGATCTTGAATTGCTAGTTCAAAACCTAGACAATAAAACTACATACTATTCAAATGAAATTATGTTGAATTATTTCAATCAGTCAAAAACGACGAAAAACTTGTTTCAGCGTATTGGAGATGCACTTTATTATTCAGAAGACGTTATATACGACGATAAACCTATCTATAGATTTGTTTTTATGGCCAAGAATGAGAAAAGACACATACTACATAACTATACAGAGATTTTTAAGCTAATGATTATTGTCATTCATCAAAAGAAAGTTGAGAACACTTTAAAACAAAATCAGTTCTTGCTGAATTTTGTGTCTAATCTATCATCAAGTTATACAAATACACAGCTCATTGAAGCAAGTAAACGATATAAATGGAATGTCATATTTCCTGTCACTTTAATTTTATTTTCAATTAAGGAAGATCATAAAAGTATGATTAATCCCAATATGGTTGAATATATTAGAACGGTAATCATCAACAAGTTTCATTTAAATAGTGATGAGCTCAGATACACTTTATTAAATGATCAACTATTATTTATCCTGAATACTATTGAGACGATAAGCATCAATGAAACCATGGAAAATGTTTATAGTATTTTGAAGTTGAAGTATAAAGAATCACAGTTTAGAATCACATACTCGAATCTAATTCATGATGCTGCTCAGATATCAAAAACTTATTTTCAATTATCAGAAGCGATGCTTCATATCGAGAATAAGAACCTAGGAATTCATCTATATACAGAAGACAATATCAAACTTCTAAATCTTTTAAAGAACATCGATTTTGGTCATTTAAAGGAATACGTTAACTCAATACTTAAGCCTTTAATTGAGTATGAACAAAAAAACAGTACCCCACTTATTGACACCCTATACATGCATATTGAGTGTAAATTCAATGCAAGAGATACTGCTGAGAAACTCTTCATCCATTATAATACTGTTCGATATAGACTTGATGTGATTGAGCAATTAGGTTTTAATGTATTGTCAAATAAGGAAGGCCATTTCGACTTATATTTCGCGTTATATTTGTATAAGAACTTTGAACCAGGAAAAAATTAAAGGAGCAAATTGCTCCTTTTTTTGTTAAAACCATTTCTTCTTTTTAAAGAATAGAACCATTGCAATTGCAATTGTAAAGCATAGAATTGAAAATATTAAAACAGCTTGATTATATTGCAAAATACCAAAGTGAACAAAGTTCATACCAAAGAAACCTGTCAAAAATGATAAAGGAATAAAGATTGCTGAGAATAAAGTCAACGTAGCCATAATCTTATTCATTTTATTCGATTGATTATTCATATGAAGGTCCAATAAGTTTCTCATCACTTCACGTGCTTGATTGATTCTGCTATCAAGGCGTTGAAGATGGTCTTTGAGATCTTCATAATATAGTTTATTTGAGGAATTAAACAAATCTTGATTTTTCAATAATATTTTTTCAAGTTGCTCATAAATTGGTGTCACATTGTTCTTTAATTTGAGCATGTTCTTTCTCACTAGATAAAAATCTTCTTGTTCTATATTTTTAGTATCAATAATTTCCTCTTCAAATAAACTGATTGCTAAATCTAGTTCATCATAAACATCTAAGTGATTATCGGTGATGATATCTAGTATTTGATATAGTAAATAATCAATACTTTTTTCTCTAAGCTCTTTATGATCATTAAATAGCGTATCTAAAGGCTTTAAAAATACCGGTTCTGTTTCATGGAATGTAATAATTGTATTTTCTATCATTAAAATACTCATATAATCTTCTTTAACATAATTATTTTCTAGATATTCAACATGAAAAGCACCAAATAAAGAGTTTTCAACAACCTCTATTTTATTTCTTTGATTCACATTGAAGACATCTTCTAAGATAAGCGGATCAATATTATAGTGTTCTTTGATGATTGCTATTTCTTGGACATTGGACAGCCCAACGATTTGAATATAGTTTTTTAAATCTTTATTTGATTTAAAATCAGCACTAACTAAAAGTGTTTTTGCATCATAAGCATAATGCTTTATAGAAGTTGGTGTTTTGACATGTTTTCCGGTATAGACCATAGTCTTTGGTTTGAAATAACTAGATAAATTCATGAATAATACCTCCTACAGATTAAGTATATTTTACCACGTATGAAGATTAAAAAAACAACCTTGTGGTTGTTTCTTATGGGACAAAATCAATTAAGTCTTCAAGTAATTTGAGTTCTACTCTAACATTTTCAATGTAGTTTTCATCAATTGTGTCTAAGAACTTCACGTTGAACGTATCTCTTTCTGTATAGACTGCAATGTATGCTTTTTGATTCTTGAAGGCAAACATCACATGTTTTGCAACCTTTGAAAATTTTTCAATATGCTCCATAAAACGAGGTGTTAATAAGTAAAATGCTGAATGCTCAGATTCTGAATATATCTTGAATTTTTTATTAAACTCTATCGATTCTGTTTTGACTTTAGTTAACTCACTTCTAATAGCTGGTGTATGATTTCCATCTGTCGATATGTAAACATCATGTTCGAACTTTTTATCGAAATCAACAACAAAAAGTCTACCTAAAAATCTTATTATTTCAGTCGTTGTCTTTCCTGTTGATACGACTTCAGTAATTAAAACATCTGCAGACTCAAAATTTTTTCCATTGATACATCCTGCCAAGTAATCTTCACTTTTATATTTTGTAAACTTTCTTAAAATATTAGACTTAAATACAAATTCAGCTTCAAAGCCTTGTTCTGGAACGAAAGTGAGCCCAGGTATGATAGACTCAATCATTTTCTTGACATGAACTTTTTTAAACTCAAGGTTTAATTTCTTGTATACATCTTGCTGAACAAATAATGCGACTATACATATTATTAAGAACAATAGAACCCAGTGGACAAAAATGCCTATGATGATCGACATAAAACCTGCAAATAGAATCATAAAAAGCATGGTATCTAGAAAACTCTTTTTTTTCTGCAATTCTGCAATTGTCAATCTCCCCACCCCTATTTTAGAATTATATAAGTAATCCCATCATTCATTTTTTTGTAGTCAGAATCTGATTTGATTAAATTTCCATAAGTTTGAATAACTTCGTCAAATCCAATCATTTCAGAAAATGCTTCTCCTGGAATATAAGCTTTAATCTCTCCACGACTCACTTTACTCCTTAAAGACTTATGTACAGCTGCTTTTATAGATCCTCCAACTCCTGAAGAACCATAGCCATGTACAATTTTAATCACCTTATCTTTGCCCGTACAATTTCTGATAATGGTAGCAAGTCTTTTTCCTGCTTCAGAAACCAATGGCATATCACTTTTGATATCAAAACTTTTCATACTATTTGAGTTTTGCTGAATTACTCTTTACAGTAATATCTTCGATACTTCCAATGAGCTTAGAAAATCTTGTAAATCCTAATTCCTGATAATTAAATTCAGGATATTTCTTTTCTAGTTCTTGTTTAATCTTTGTCAATATCATTTCTTTACTCTTATTTTTTGAGATGATTTCAATAATAGCTTTTGAAATGTCTTTCATTGAGAGTTTAGAACTGAAATTTACAAAGGTTGTTGTTTTTTCTTGTGACAATGATACTCCGTTTAAAGAGCTAACAAGACTTGATAATGTTTTATGTCCATATTTTCTAGAATCGAAATCGGAGAATCGATTGACTAATATATCACCAAGTCTACTAAGCTGAATTTTATTATCTGCTCCATTTTCGATGATGATACTCTTAATGATTGCACCAATTTCTTGACTTGTAGTCACATTTTTTTGTATAGATTCTGTTGTTTCTTCATCATCTTCATCGTTTAGATATTCGAAATATTTAAATTCATTGCATGCAGATCGAAATGCTTGTGTAACCTTCTTTTCATTTCCTACACCAATGACATGCATTCCACCTTCTCTAAGTTTAACTGCAAGTGGTGTAAAATCTGAGTCTGAGGTGACTAAAAAGAATGCGTTCACCTTTTCTTGATACATCATTTCTTGAGCATCAAGTGCCATTGCCATATCTGCTGCATTTTTACCAATCGCTACATTATACTGATGCACTGGTTTAATTGCATTATCCTGTGCAGTTTTGTGCCAATCCTTCGATAAATTATTGATATCCCCATAAAATCGTGCAATGACAATCTTTCCATATTTTGCGATTTCATTCATTACAGACTTAATATATTTATAAGATACATTCTCTGAATCAATCATTAATGCTATTTTATATTCTGTTTTTTCCATATATTCTCCTTATTCTTTTGCTTTGTATCGTTTTCATAATTTCATATCCATTACAATTGTACACCAAAAGCGTATAAAATCATAGGTGTGAAAGGAATATGGGAGAAATGCCATGACATGAAAAAAACGCTTAATGGACAATCATTAAACGTTTGCATGACATTATCTGAGTCTATATTACGGAGTTTTACCCTTAAATATTGTGTGTGGCTTTTTTACTTCCAAAATAGCTTATTGCTCTTCCTTTTTTCCATTTTTTTAGAACAAATTTCACTTAAATCCTTATCACTATCACTTGGGATGTATATCCTTGATCTCTTATGCAGGAACAGAATTATATAATCTTTTTTTTCTATATAATAATCAATCATCTCATAGGGTATTATTTTATTGTTGCAATATGTACAATCATATACTATATGTTCATTATGAAACTCAATGTGGATTTTATTATGATTTTCAGTCTTCTTCAATACATTAATATAGATATAAAACGTATATATCGAAAGCCCAATAATGATATTAATAAAGCCAATAATTAAAGTGATTTTCGCTATTTGAATCTCCATATTTAAAGCACTTATGAATAGTATTAGCGCAAAAGTAAAAAATAAAAAACTTAAAAAAAACATAATGATATCTGCTTTTGAGTTTAAATAGATATAATCTCTTCTATATACAACATGCTTATCTTCTTCATAATCGATGCTAACAAGTGGAGTCTCTTCGTTCTGTTTTGATATTTTACTAAAATCCTTTACTCCAACCAATACATCAAGTGATGTATTGAATAGTTTTGCAATAGCAATCAAATTTTCCATGGATGGAAAAGCTTGATTTGTTTCCCATAAACTAATGCTTTGTCTAGAAACACCTAACTTATTAGCTACTTCTTCTTGTGAAAGTGATTTTTTCTTCCTTAACTCATATATTTTCATTCCATAATCCATATTTTCACCCCATAGTAAAATTATACTATTTACTAACGAATTTACCACCAACTTCATTAATATTCTTGTCAAGTATAACTTGCTTTATCACCATTTAACTTAATTTTATTCAAATTACAATAATTTTATCATAAAAAAAGAATTCGAGAAAGTTTCTCAAATTCACTTTAATTTGTTGGAGGCCTCAAACGGATTTGAACCGATGATCAGGCAGTTGCAGTGCCTTGCCTTACCACTTGGCTATGAGGCCTTAACATGCTATTTCATTATAACTTTATAATGACTCAAAAGTCAATACAAAACTGATTCATTTTTTAGCTTATCAAGCCAAAGTTTGAGTGCATCTACTAATAGTAAATAGGTTTTCTCATGTTCTCCGGAAAAATATGGGTCTGGAACAATTTCTCCTATTGTATTTGGGTCTATATCTCTTAAGAGATAAATTTTATTGGAATAACTACCTGCATGACTGTTTAAATACTTGATATTTTCGTGATCCATCCCAATAATATAGTCAAATTCAATAAAATCTAAGTCTTTAATTTGAGTGGATGCTTTACCTGTGTAGTCTGCACCAATTCTATCTAAAATTTTTCTTGTTCCTGGATGTGGTGGATTTCCATCTTCCCAAGTTGATGTTGCTCGGGATTCTACGTAAATCATGGATTCAAGCCCTTGATCTTTAATCATTTTTCTTAACATTCCCTCAGCCATTGGAGAGCGACATATATTTCCTAAACACACAAACAACACCTTGATCATATAGACATCCTCTTCTATTATAAGATTTGATACTACAATTTAAATATATTGTAACACATATTGTAAAAATATGTATATTTAGCACTTAATAGTTGACAGTGCCAATAATCTGTTTTATAATAATGTTGGCAATTCAAGATAAAGACTGCCAAAGGAGGGTAATTATGAATTTTACACAAATGGATGACTATAACAATGACCCTAAGATTTTAGACAAGTTCGGACGTAATATCGTTGAGGCTGTCAAGCAAGGAAAAATTGATCCTGTCATTGGACGTGAAGAAGAAATTCGACGCGTGATTAAAATTTTATCTAGAAAAACAAAAAATAATCCTGTATTAATTGGAGAGCCTGGTGTAGGTAAAACTGCGATTGTAGAGGGACTTGCAAGACGTATCGTTGATAAAGACGTTCCTTTAGGACTGCAAAATAAAATCATATATGAACTTGATTTAGCGTCTCTAGTAGCAGGTGCTAAGTTTCGTGGTGAATTTGAGGAAAGATTAAAAGCTGTGTTGCATAAAATTAAAGAATCCAATGGTGAAATCATTTTATTTATTGATGAACTCCACACAATTGTTGGTGCAGGTAGAGCGGATGGTGCAATGGATGCATCCAATATGTTAAAACCAATGCTAGCTCGTGGTGAATTACATTGCGTAGGTGCAACCACATTAAACGAATATAGAAAATATATTGAAAAAGATAGTGCTCTTGAAAGAAGATTCCAAAAAGTATTAATTAACGAACCAACCGTAGCAGACACAATCAGTATTCTAAGAGGGCTAAAATCGAGATTTGAAGCACATCATGGGGTTCATATATCAGATCCTGCAATCATCGCTTCTGCTACTTTATCCAATCGTTATATCTCAGATCGTTTCTTGCCTGATAAAGCGATTGACTTAATTGATGAAGCCTGTGCTTCTATTCGAATGGAAATTGACTCGATGCCAGTTGAACTCGATACAGTACTACGTAGAATCATGCAGCTTGAAATTGAAAAAACTGCATTAGATAAGGAAACTGATCCAATCTCTAAAGATAGATTAAATAAGATCAAGCAAGAAATCGATTCTTTAAAATCTATGGAAAAGAGTTTGAGAAAGCAATGGGAAACCGAAAAAAATCATCTAAATCAAGTAAAAATCAAAAAAAGTGAACT
>Ga0180007_10003067_pt1 | contig 18998 bp, 11 predicted proteins | sample MM_PC_MetaG_FD_121122 | JGI IMG/M metagenome (GOLD analysis project Ga0180007, IMG submission 121122) | Groundwater microbial communities from the Aspo Hard Rock Laboratory (HRL) deep subsurface site, Sweden - MM_PC_MetaG | ecosystem: Environmental > Aquatic > Deep subsurface > Groundwater... | reverse complement strand
TCCGCGCCTGCCATCCTCCCGGCAGCATGACCGGAGCCCCTAAGATCGAAGCCCTCAAGGTGATCGACGAACACGAGTCTTGCCGACGTGGAGTCTACGCCGGGGGCATCGGCTATCTGGACGACGGCGGCGGCATGGATCTGCACGTGGTGATTCGAACCGCCGTGGTCAAGGATGGCGTTTGCCGCATCGGCGTCGGAGGCGCGGTGACCGCCGACAGCGATCCCCTCGGGGAATACCAGGAGACCCTGGACAAGGCACGGGCTCTTGTGCAGGCGATCGGGATCGCGAACGCCCTGGTGGAATCGTAAGTCCGGAAAACGACGGAGGGGGGCGATCAACGCCACCCTCCGCACCTGACCAGAGCCGGCTATCGGACCGAGTAGCAGATCACTTCCATGGGCGCCGGCTCTTCCTCGTCCTCCGAAGCCGCCCCGCCACCCTGCAGGGCCGTCACGGCCGAGGTGAATCCCGTCACCACGAGCACGCGGCCGTCGCGGGCGAACATCACGGCATCCTCTTGACTGTCGCCGGGAGCCATCACGCGCACCTGGCGAATGAATTCCCCCTTCCCATCGAAGACGTCGTAGCTCGAGAGTACGCCGTCCGGCAAGTCGAACTGACCACGGCTCGACAGGACCCACAGGTCTCCGTCGGGATGGACGAACAGCGAGATGATGTCCTGTTCCATCTTTTCGGTCCTGGTCTCCACCGAGATCGGACCGAACTGGCGCTTGAGGTTCTCCATGCCCTGCTCGATGCGGGTCAGAGCGTCCTGGTCACGTTCGAGTCGATCGTACACACGTTCGATGACATGGACGGGCGAGCCGTCGATATTCCAGACATGAATCTCGTAGTTGTTGCGGGAAGCGGCGGCATAGACGCGGCCGTCGGGCCCGGCATCCCACTTGCGGTAATGAACGAAATACTCGTCCGTCTCGTCCCAGACCATGTTAGCCCAGGCCCAAACCCTCGAGAACGTCAGGTAGTCGTGAAGCTTGGCTCCGGTCTCGTCGAAGGCCGACAGGAAGGACGTTCGCGTCTGACCGGACTGGTCCTCGAAAGGACTGATCTTCTCACCGCAGCCCACCAGCAGCCCGCCGGCGGTATTGATGTCGCGCATGAGCAGGAAACCACCGGCTTCCGCTCCCTCACCCGGAACGATCGTGCCGACCGGCTCATCGTCCAGCGATACCATGGTGACCTTGCCGGGGAAGGACTGCATGAGGCCCAGTGACCCGTCGGGCATGAAACACATGTCCGCTGGCATGCGCACTTCGCCGGGGCCTTCCCCCTCACGACTGATGGTGCCGGTGAAGGCGCCGTCCCGGTCGAAAACCATGACCTGCGACAGCTGGGTGTCGAGCAGATAGATATTTCCCGCATCGTCCGATTCGACCTGGGTGACCACGCCGAAAAAGATCTCTTCGTCCTCTCCGCCGACTCGCCAGAGCTCTTCGAGGTTCAATTCCTGAACGCCATCGCGCGGCTGAGCGCCGTTGCGGACATGCGTGACGCCGTCCACGGTCACCACATCCGCCGACATGACTGTCGTTGCGAGCAGAAGAATCAGCAGGGAGACAGGCATCGGCAAGCGCATTACGCGCTCCTTTCACTGGGGGATTCCAAGAAACAGGTGTTGCACGAAGTGGCGTCGGCCTCAACGGCCTTGAATGTTCTGGCAGCCAGCCAGGCTCCGGCCGCGAAAGTGATGATCGCCAACGCCCAGATGGACCAGGGACCTGTTGGCAGGTCGACCAACCCGCTCCGGAGATTCGCCACGACACCAGCTTCGAAGCGGGTCGGGCGAAACAATTTCATTAGTGACGCGAAAAAAATCAGCAAATGAAGCGACAACATCAACCCCATCCCTCCCCAATAGGCTGCTTTTCTCTGCCAGAATCGATAGCGAATCCTGCAGAACCCGAAATAGATCGTCAACAGAGGCCACCAGGACACTCCGAGAAACGCGATGACCAGCGGCAAAGTCGACGTTCCCCTGCGCTCCCGCCAGTCCGGGTGATCGGCGGCCAGGGTCAGTTGCCCACCACGCGCCGAGATCGAACCATCCGCGTGTACCACGAAATACCGATCTGCGAGTTGCACAGGATCCACGGAAACTCCGTACAGCGATTCGACGGCGCGGGACAGCTGCCATCCGATGAACCGCTTCGAACTGCCGAGCGGGGTCGAGTAGGGCTTCCAGAGGAGCGGGCCGTTGAGGACGTCATCCACACCGAGCATCGGCAGCACCTTCATGGGCTGGGTCTCCCCCCACGGAGCCGTGACGTCGGCAGACTCGTTCCCGGGCAACGACTCGAACATGCGCAACGGTACCATGATGCCGTAGCGGTCAACCTCATTCGCGAACTCGATGACCTCGCCCCGGTTCACCGACCAGGCATTCAGGATCGCTCCGCCTCCGTACCCGATCATCAACATGAGGATCAAGGGAGCCTGAAGCAGGATGAAGATCCTGTTTCGACTCACTGGATAGGCATCGAGAACCCTGAGTCCACCTGCCGGAAATGCGCTGGCCGAAAGAATCATGTACACGGCCATCGGCAGGAACACGAGTCGCATTTCGGAGCCGATGCCGATCGCATCGCCGCCGCCGCCGAGCAACAGGCCGAAAAACAACAGCAACGGGGTCATGACCACAACCAGGATCATGCCTCGGGGCGTGGAGCGCATGGCCATGTGGACCAGACGCAAGTCCAGGGACCAACGCCAGACCTGGACGGGCCAGACGCCATCGACCGCTTCGCCAGGACCGTTCGCCGCGATCGGAGTCTGGGACCATGCCAGTGGAATGCGGCGAAGCAGCCAGGACAGCAGCAGCACCGACACCACGACCAGAGTCGCCAGAACGATCCCCGGATGACGCAGCCCCTGGATCACCAGCACGACCGCGACCACCTCGGCCAGGAGCTCAATGAACCAGCCGGCGCGGTGTCGGGAGATCAGGGCGATGCCTGGAACCTGCCCCAGATACGCCAGGGTGATTGGCACAGCCACAGCGAGGGCCATCCCCATGGCTCCTGCGAATCTGGCGGGTTCGACGATCCATCGGTCCAGCAGAAGCCGCAGCAATCCGAACATGCCTCCACCCAGGGCGACCGTCACGAGCCAGGAACCGAACATCAGCATCGTCGCCGCCAGAAGCTGGGAGCGCCAGACGTCGCCGGCCGAGATCGGCAACGTCAGCTCCCAGCAGATGGCCTGTCGCCGAAAGACCGCCCAGCCCATGGGGGTGATCGTCGCAAAACAGGCGGCGACCGCGAGATACGGCAGAGGATCCAGATCCCTGCTGTGCATCAACAAACCGACGATTCCCAGACAGGTGCTCATGATCGTCACCGAGGCGATCACCGGGCGCTCCATGCCCTGCAGCAGGGGACTTCGGCGTGCGAGGGCAGTGATCACGATCGCCCTCCTACCAGTTCGATGAACATGTCCTCGAGACCCACACGGCTGCACCGCACCGACGGGCAGCCCAGCTCACGCTGGAGATCCGTCTCGCATTTTCCCGGGGCCCGTTCGAAGATCGCCCGCCAGACTCCATCTCTCAAGCGGGCGCTCAAGCATCCCGGGATCCCCAGCAGAAGATCCGTCGACGCGACGTCGTCTTCGGGAATCAGAGCCAGACAGTAGCCCTCCTTCACCTGGTCCACGTCGCTGTCGAGCCAGAGCTGACCATTGTGCACCATGACCAGTCGGCTCGCCATGCGTTCGACGTCGGTCATATGATGGGAGGAGAAGAGGATCGTGGTTCCCGACTCCGCGAGATAGTTGATCGACGTTTCGAGAAACTCGCGTCTGGTCGCAGGATCAAGACCGCCGGCGGGTTCATCGAGGATGAGCAGTTCCGGCCGGTGGCTGATCGCGCAGAGAAGGGCAACCTGCCGGGCCTGACCCTTGCTCAGTTTGCCGATCCGCGCACCGATCGGAAGCTGGAACCGGGAGCCCAGGCGCTCGGCGAGCGCGTCGTCCCAGTCGGGATAGAGGGAGCGATGGAGCGTCAGCACGTCCTTCACGCTCATGAAGGGAGGCAGCTCCTGCACCTCGGACACGTAACCGATCCGCCGTCGGACACCGACCACATCGGCTCGAGGATCCTCACCGAAGACCGTCACCCGGCCCGACTGGGGCACCAGCATGCCCATGGCGATGCGCAGCAGGGTCGTCTTGCCGGCGCCGTTGCGGCCGAGCAGTCCGACGACCTGGCCTGCTTCCACCTGAAGGCTGACACCATCGAGGACCGGTCGACCGCGTTGGTAGGCCAGGATCACGTCGCGAAATTCGAGGACTGCCATCAGATGCTCTCCTTGGTATCCGGCTCCGCTGGGCGGGCGTCGAGGGCCTGACGAAAAATGTCGAGGGCCTGGTCGTCGGATATGCCCAGGCGGCTGGCCAGAATTGCCGATTCATCCAGGGATGTGCGCAAATGGTCCTGACGACAACCTTCGAGCTGCCGCTCCGTTTGCGCCCGAACAACCAACGGCCTCCCGGGCCGGCGTTCGAGAATCCGTTCACTCTCGAGAAACGCGTACGCCTTACTCACGGTCATCGGATTGACTCCCAAGGTCACGGCCAGGGACCTGATCGACGGCAACTCGTCCCCGGCGCCCAGAACACCGGTGGCCACCAAGAGCTTCACCTGATCCATGAGCTGTCGGTAGAAAGGCACGCCGCTTTGGGAGTCGAGATGAAACAGCATGGACCATCCGGTTCCGATTCAGGTTCCCGTCCCCTCCGACGGGGACCGCCTTACTGCATTACTTATCTAATGCAGTACATCAGTACGGACGCCGTGTCAAGGAGTTGCGAAAGAATCTGGATGGAAGGCAAAAAATGGGAGCCCTGATCGGACTCCCGTTCTTGACCATTTCAAGAGGTTTCCTAGCGATACATCGCCTTGATCTCGCTGAACGTGGCCTCGTCGTTGCTCACCGTGCAAGCGGTGTTGTACGCGCCAGGAGTGTCGTACAGGCAAAGGTCGAACGAACCGATGACCCAGTCGCCATCGCAGACAAGGGCCTGGCCCGGAACGAAGGTGCCGTCGGGACCCACGGAGTTCATGCCGTACACCAGCTCGCCGGAGCCGATCGACTCGATCATCGAAACGCTGTCGACGATGGAGTCCCAGGGGGTGACGTCGAACACGCCGTCATCGTCGGTGTCCAGATCGTCCTGGCTGAAGCCGGTGAGATTCAGGACCAGCATGTGGGTGACGTTGTCGCTGTTCTCGAAGTTCATGGGAAGCTCGACGTCATAGCCCGTGCAGACGCCCACGGTCAGTTCCTTGTGGACGGCCAGGAATCCGTCGGCCTGGATCAGCTGACCGGTCAGATCAGTGATGCTCTCGAGCACACCAGAGCCACCGACGCCGTCGCCGATGACGATGTAGGAGTAGCCGTCGAGGCTCTCACCAGGATTGCCGGCCAATTCGAAGTATTCGTCCGTGTCGACACCGTCGTTGTCGATGCGAATCTCATTGATCGTCAAGGCGTTCGTGGCCATGGGGGCCAGCAGCAGGACCGAAACGAGCAGCAACAGGAGCTTTCGCATGGAATGCATCCTCCGAAGATGAACATGATGTCCTTGGCAGTATCGTGAAGATCAGAAAATTCTACCATATAACAAGACAAGAATCAAGAATTTAGCCGGTTTATCATCATCCAGGGAGGATGAAAGAAGGGCGGCCGCGTGGCCGCCCTTCTGCATTGTCCCTGGAATCCAGGGGCCTAATCGAGATTCCGGACGAACCGGAAACCGGCGTATCTTCCCTTGTTGGGCTCACTTCGGGTCGCCGAACGACAGCGGCGGGGTTCGGAAATGTAGCTGCCGCCCCTCAGCATGTGCTGAGCGCCGACGTACTGGGCCGGACCGATGGGGTCGGTCACTGCACATCCGAGAGTCAGCTCCGACGTCGCCGGATCGGTGTCGGGCTGGAAAACGGAATTCAGCCGGATCAGGTCGAAATCGACCAGACGATCGTGACCGAAATCACTGACATCGGCGTCGCTGATGTCGATGCTGTCGATCCAGAAAAGGCTGCCGCCGATCTCGATGCTCGAAATGTTGCCGGTCAGCACCACTTCGCCGATCACGCCTTCCCCGAAAGTGTCGTGGCTGGTCGGAGTCGTGGTCACCGAGATTGTCACGCCGGGAACCAAGTCGGCGGGCAGATCGACCAGCTGACCTATGAACGGATCGGCGGGCAGGTTGTTGACCTTGAAATTCTCGTTGCCTTCGAAGTCGAGGTACGTGAAGCGGACTTCCGTGGTGGTCAGGCCCAGGTTCGAAATACCGAACCTCGCGTTGGCCTCGACCAGACGCAGCACTTGCTGCGTCCCGAAATCAGCCAGAGCTGCCGTGATGGTAACGCTGCCATTGGTCACGGGATCGACTCCGACATCAGGCCGGTAACCGAGCAGATACATCGGGACACCGTCGTACCTCGAATTCACGTCCCAAGTCCACTCCCAGAGATTGCCACTCATGTCGAAAAGACCCCAATTGTTAGGGGCGAGTGACGTGACCGCCTTGGGCTGAGAAGCGGAGTTGTTGCAGTACCAGGCGATTTCCTCGAGCGTCGGCTCGAAATAGCAACTGCTCGCATCGATCTCGATGTTACCGTTGTACAGGGGGCTGGTCGATCCGGCGCGGCATGCGTACTCCCATTCCGCCTCGGTCGGCAGGCGATACCCGTCGGCGTCGCGATTCCAAGTCACGAGATCACCGACGAGGGTATAAGCCGTTGCTAAGCCCTCTTGGACAGAAAGCGTGTTGCAGAACTCGATAGCCTCGAGCCAGGTCACTGAATCGCAGGGGAAAAAGTCCCAGGGTAGAGCCGGGTTCTGGGCATAGAAGTAGCTCGGGTTGTACCCCATCACCCTCACGAACTGGGCCCAGGTCACTTCGGTCACTGCCACCTGGAGGTTCCGGGTGAGTGTCACCTTGTGCTGGGGCCACTCATAGGGGAGCGAAGTGGCGTCGGACCGTGAGGATCCCATGATCAGCTCTCCGGCGAAGACGTCTTCGAAATCGAACGAAGAGGCTTCGGCGCTGAAGTACTGGGCCAGGAAATCCACGCCCTGACCCTCGATGAGTGTCAGAGTTTCCACTCCGCCGACAGGCGTCGAGATATCCCATCCGGGGACATCCCCCCAAGTGACGATGTACTCGCCCGAAGGCATGCTCGGGAATGACGCATCACCGGTGCCAGACTCGCTGAAGCCTTCCGGACCGACGATACTCCAAGGAGCGCCCTGGTTGTCGTTCAGAGAATTCGGTTCGGGGTTGAGCTGGACCTGGCCGGGCAACGCCTGGCCGGTCTCGCGATATGTCGCGGTGAACGAAGTGAACGACTGACTCTCCAAAATATTGGTCAGCACCACCGGAGTTGGTGAGGTCCATCCGTTGACGTTGTTCCACGCCAAGGTGTACGTGCCAGGATCGAGGTCTTCAACGATCATGTCACCAACGCCATCGAGGGAATATCCGGCGGGTCCGCTCAGCGTCCAGGGAAACTGGACGGTGTCCGGTCGGGGATAAACGCCGATCCGTCCTGGTCCGGTCGGACCGGATACTTTCGTCTCGCTGTCGCAGCCGAGGAAGGCGAAATGCCCCAGAAAAAATGCGCCCAACAGCAGGCTCGACCAGACAGACCGTTTCATCGAGAATCCCCCTCATGGGTAGAAATCAAAACCGGCACGGGTAGAAACCGTGCTGCAGCATGGCAAACCACGATTGAAAATACAACATGCGAGCCCGCGATGCCAGTTTCCCATGATATGTCTTGAAGATCTTGCTAGAGTGTCCGCTCGCTGCTTCCAAGCCCCCAAGGAGAGGTCTCCCATGCTCATCGTGCTCCTGCTGCTGTCCTTCACCTGTTCGGCCTTGGCCGCCACCAGCACCCTGAACAAGGATTTCCTCACCGAATTCGAAGAATCAGGTGGCCTGCGGACTCCGAGCTACGAGCAGACACGCCAGACGTCGCTCCGCCTGGCCTCCTCTTCGAACCAGATCACTTTCACGACGTTCGGTTTCAGTCCCGAGGGGCGCGACCTCATGCTGCTGATCGCCGACCGTGACGGCGCCGCGACCCCCACGGCCGTGCGTGAAAGCGGACGGGCGGTCCTGATGCTCCAGGCCTGCATTCACGCCGGCGAAAGCGACGGCAAGGACGCCGGTCTCATGCTGCTGAGAGATTTGGCCATCGGAGCCCTGCCGCCAGAGTTGCTCGACAACGTGACGATTCTCTTTCTGCCGATCTTCAACGTCGACGGCCATGAACATTACGGCCCCTTGAACCGCCCCAACCAGAACGGCCCCGAGGAGATGGGCTTTCGCGTGACCGCCACCAACCTCAATCTCAATCGCGACTTCATGAAGGCCGACGCTCCCGAGATGTTGGCCTGGCTCGACCTCTACTCGGCGTGGATGCCCGACTTCCTGGTCGACGCCCACGTCAGCGACGGCGCCGATTTCCAGGCCACGCTGATGTACGACATGCCGATCCGCGGCAACATGGAAGCGGGTCTCTCCCTCTGGAGCCGGGACGTGTTCCTCCACGATCTGGAGTCGTCCCTTGCTGACGCCCATGAACTCCTGATGCCCTATGGAGGCTTTCGCCGCTGGCACGATCCCCGCAGCGGCATCAACGTGTGGATCTCGGGCCCCCGCTACACCCATGGCTACACAGCCATCCGCAACCGTCCCGGTCTGCTGCTCGAGACACACGTCCTGAAGGACTACGCCACCAGGGTGCAGGGAACCTACCTGGTGTTCCTCGAAACTCTGCGCATCCTCGGCCGGGAGCACGACACGCTCGGACGCCTGATCGCCGACGCCGACCAGGCCACTGCCTCGGCTGATTTCCGAAGGCTCCCCTACCCCCTGACGTTCCGGCGGTCGGACGTCGACAGCGTGATGATCGATTTTCCCGGCTTCGACTACGACATGGTCCAAAGCGAGGTGACCGGGGGCCAGTATCCCGTTTTCCACCGGGATAGACCCGAGACCATGAGGATTCCCCTGTTCGGATCGTTCGAACCGGAGACGATGGTTCTCGTCCCCGAAGCCTTTCTGATCCCCCCCCAATGGAGCGACGTCATCGAGCTGATCGAACGGCATGGCGTCGTCGTGGAACGCCTCACCAAGGCTGTGACCATGAAGGCGGAGAGCGTCAGGTTCGAAGGCGTGAGTTGGGCAGAAAAGCCGTTCGAGGGTCGTCATCAACTGTCCTACCACACGACGAGCGATGTTGCGGAGCGGTCTTTTCCTGTCGGGACGGCCCTGGTCGACCTCGCCCAGCCCGGAGCCCGCCTCGTGCTGCACGCTCTCCACCCCGAGGGGCCGGATGCCCTGGTTCGCTGGGGCTTCTTCAACCCGATCTTCGAGCGCAAGGAGTACATCGAGAGCTATATTCTCGAGCCGTTGCTGCCGGGGATGCTGGCGAATGACCCTGCTCTCGCCGCTGAGTGGGACGCTGCCCGGGAAGCCTCACCGGAACTGCTCGAGAACCACTGGAGCGCCCTGCTCTGGTTCTACGAACGCTCGCCGTGGTGGGACGACCGCATTGGCCGTTATCCGATCGCCTGGACATTCGATCGGGTCATGGTGGATGAGCTCACGCACTAGCGGATCACGACGAATTTTCCGATGAAGTCCTGGAAGCGGGAATCGTGTGTCCGGACGACGTACAGGTACACGCCGCTGACGACCTGCTGACCATTGCGGCTGACGAGATTCCAGCTCTTCTCCCCGAACCCCTGCGTCCCGTCGTGCTCGAATCCGTCGACAAGATCGCCGTTGAGCGTGAAGATCTCGATGGTGGACAGAGTCGCGGGCAGGTTCGCGAACATGACCCTCCATCCGGTGGGGTCGTCGGAGTTCGGATCCATGCCCTGGAACTCGTCAAGGGACTCTCTGGTGGCAGGATTGGGGTAGACATAGACACCTTGGCCAAGGCGCTCGATCTCCTCCGCAGTCCGAGCGACGCTACCCGGCTGGGCCGTCATGAACGATGTCGCAGGGTCACCCTGCACTCCGGGACCGGTCAGCACGAATCCTTCATCTCCTTCGAACATGTCGTGATCCGAGGCTGTGACCGAGTAGAAATATAGGAACCCGTTGTGGACTTCGGAATCCACGTACTCGTAGAACTCGACCGCACGCTTGGCCGGCACATCGGGGCCGGGCCCGCCTTCCCAGGGCAGGGCCCAGAAGAAAGTGTCGAGCTCGGCCGGATGGGACTCCCAGCCAATGAGCGATTCCATGCCCGGAAGAACAACCCCGTAGCCATCCCGCATCGCCGGCAAGGCGTCCCTGCCGGCGTGGATGCCGGCACCAAAAGCCGCGTTCATGTCGACGACTAGGCCTCCGAAGCGGCTGTCGTCGAGACACCGGGGACGGTACCGCACGATATCCAGTCCGGTGTTGGCTCCGAGCGGAATCGTATCGGTGAGCGTGATCCCTTCGATCATGCGCTCGGAAAAAAAGATGTTCTCGAGATCGTACTCGGCGAGCAGGGCCCAGTCCCGCGAACTCGGGCCCGTTTCCACGCTCGAGCCGGGAGGTCTCCGCCAGTCGCTGGCGCGCCAGATCCTGTAGGACTCGAAGTCCGGAAACCCCAGGATGTCGTCAGGCGCCTGCTCGCTCGCATCGTTCCAGTAGACATGGACGGCATGGTTGGTGGCCCAGACCCGCATCGGCGGCGGCGGCGGTGCGGCGTCCGTCAGCCAGCGGACGACCGACTCCCGGCCACCCACTCCAGTGCAACCTTCGCGGGCGGAAGCCGATTGCCACCAGTTTCGGCAGTTCCAGAACCCGAAGAAAACCGAAGTCGTGCAGGGCAGACCGCGGATTTCTTCGCACTCATAGCAGGCGTCGGTGTTGACCCAGATACAGTGACGGCCGTCGGACTGGAGGTCCAGATCGGCGGGTGTCAGCGGAACCAGGGCCCAACTCGGTACACACGAGGCGCCGAAAAAATCCCGGGACTGATCCGCGAACGGCGAGACGGCGAACTGGTCGAGAGTCAGGCCGTAATCCTCGATGCAGAGGAACGACTCACGTCCGTACACGCCGGTCTGAGTGTCATGATCCAGATCGTACCAGGCGCCTTCCCAGGCCTGCTGTACGTTGGCGCAGGTCTCGAGCAGACCTTCGAGGCCCTCTCCACAGGCCAGCACGACCTCGAACGAAACACTGCGTCCGGGCATCAGGGTTCCGAAGGAGCCATTAGTCGCCAGGATCCTGTAGTCTGCCTCGAAGTCCTCGGGAACATCGAAATCGCTCCGGGTCTTCTCGAGCTCGTTGTAACGTTCGGCGTCGTTGGTGGGGTCGCCTCCGAGGGCATAGGCGCGATCGCCCGTATAGCGCTGAAACGAACGCATGCGATGGACAGCCGTGCTGGCTCCGCGAAACATGACACCGACGTACCCGGATACAGGTTCGTGCTCACCGCCGTCGTACATGTACGCCACGTCGACACTCTCGAAGAGGTTGTTGGAGGCCCGCGCCATGCCTTCGAAGCGGCCAGCCATGTCGTCGAAAGGTGCGTCTCCACGGTCCCGTGGGCCGATGTCACCGTCGACGAACATGCCGACCCGCAACTGCTGGATCGGCACCGAGCCGATGTTGGTGATCTCGTAGGCGAAGACGATGAAGTCGTCGACATCGTCCATTTCCCAGGCATAGGCCTTCTGGACGACCTGGATGTCCAGGGGTTCGTGGTCGGGATACTCCTCCCTCGCCAGGGCGGTGTTGTCCACCATGGTGCAGACCATCATCTGGCTGCCGAGCTGGCCGAAATCCTCGTCGACGAGTCCGTCGCCGTCATCGTCGATACCGTTGAGCGGATCTTCGTCCCAACGCAGATCACCGTCGTCGTCACCCCCGGTCTCGAAGATACGCGCACCCTCGACCCTCGTCCCAGCGGTGGGCCGGACACGACGTCCGTAACGGGCTTCGTAGATCGTGGCCTCGGGTCCGGGCAGCGGCCGCATTTCGCGTTCGAACTGGCCTGTGGTCACCAGCTTGCGCCCGTTCTTGATGCCGCCGACCCAGAGACCCGCCGAGAAGAGGTACTCGACTCCCGAGCCGCCCGGCCACTGGGCCGAGGGAGCATCGCTGTACGAGGAGACGATCGAGTACTGGGAACCGATCATGCCGTGGTTGGTGATGTTCACCTGGAGCTCGCCGACGTTCATGATGTAGGATCCGTCGGTGATGTGGAGTTTGTCCCCGCCGGCGGGCGCGGGCAGCATGCCTGGATCCACCCAGGCGGACGCGCAGGTCGCCAGGATTGCAGACATGCCAATGACCCAGGTCAATGATCGCAACGGGACATCCACTCTGTTCGTCCGGACCTTCGTCGTTCTGATCGTCACTGCTCGGGTGACATCATCATCTCGATGTCTTCGGCCGTCTTGGGAATCGGGGTGCCGAGAATCCGGAAGCCCACGTCGGTCACCAGGACGTCGTCTTCGATCCTGATTCCGCCGAAATCCCGGTATGCCGTGAGCCGGTCGTAGTTGATGAACTCCGCACAGCGTTCTTCGGCCCCCCAGCGATCGATGAGCGCCGGGATGAGATAGATGCCGGGCTCGATCGTGATGGCGAAACCCGGTCGCAGCTTCTTGGCCAGCCTCAGGAAACCGAGTCCGAACTGGTCGGAACGCGCAACGCCGGGTTCGTAGCCAACCAGGTCGCCGAGATCCTCCATGTCGTGGACGTCGAGACCGATCTGATGGCCGATGCCATGGGGAAAAAACAAGGCGTGGGCCCCGGCGGCGACCGCCTCGTCGGGGTCGCCTTTCATCAGGCCGAGATCGGTCAGTCCGACGACCGTCGCCCGGGCTGCCGCGAGATGAACGGCCAGGTTGGTCACGCCCGGAGCGATCGTTTCGATAGCCGCTTCCTGGGCCGTCAGCACTACGTCGTAGATCGCGCGTTGTTTCGGAGAAAACACGCCGCTGACCGGCAGAGTGCGCGTGATGTCGGAGCAGTAGTGGCCTGGGGATTCGACGCCGCTGTCGATCAACAGCAGCTGACCATCCTCGAGTTTATTCTCGAAACCGTGATTGTGCAGCACCTCGCCATGCACCGTCACGATGGGCGGAAACGACAGCTGCAGGTCTTCCATCAACGCCACGCCGGTGATCATGCCCATGATGCGGGCCTCGCTCAGGCCGCTCTGGACGATTCTCATGGCCGTACGGTACATCAGGGCGCTGCAGCTGATGGCATATTCCATCTCTTCGATTTCCTCGTCGGTTTTCACCTCGCGCTGGGCGACCACCGATCGCATAAGGAGTTCCGACGATCCTGCATCAACATCCGCCGCACTGATGTCGAGCCAGCCGGCGAGCCGGGCCCTGTTGGCCGCGCGGTAAGGCGGCAGATAGTGGATCGCGACGCCCTGCCGACGTGTCTGGACCAGCACGTCAGCGAGCGTCTCGAGGGCGGCATGGTCGTCGAACCCCGCGTCGGCAGCGAAATCGGTCAGGGTCGGATGAGGGCCGTGCCAGACCACGTCGTCGAGGTGTTCGGGAGCTCCGAACAGGATTTCCCGCCCACCCGGCAGCAGCAACGCAGCCATGCCGGGGTGATTCGTGCCCGCGTAATAAAGGAAGTGAGAGTCCTGACGGAAGGGATAGGAATTATCGGCGTAGTTGCGGGCAGCGAATTCGTTGCCCGAAAGCAGGATGACTCCGTCGGGGACGGCTTCGCGCAGAATCTGGCGTCGTGATTTCCACGTGACGGTGTTCATGGGCCTTCCTCGGTTCGGGAAACTAATGTGACCGTTGCATGATAGGGATCACGTTCCTGGAGCGCCAGCAGAACGAAAGGAGCCGCTCCCTGCGGAGCGGCTCCCCTTATCGAATCGTCGCGAACGAATCGGAACTACCGGTACTGGGCCTTCAGGCTGCCCCAGGTGGAGTTCTCGTTGCCGACCGGAGCACAATAGCCAGGACCGTTCTCCCAGACATGGGTCAGGGTCGTATCCGACGCGGTGTTGTCATCCACGGTGAAGAACTGGTTGCCGCCGCCTTCCCAGGTCGCGCAATCGTCCTTCTTGGCCTTGTACTCGAGGTTGATCGGGTACGGCGAACCGGCCGGGAAGGTCACACAGGCCTGGTACAGACCAGGACCGACCATGATGGCGGGAATGCCCGTACCCCAGCTGTCCAACTCGGGCAGGTTGCCGACGATGCAAACGCTACCGGTGTTCTCCACGCCTTCGAGACAGACCTGCATGCAGACGGTCTTGTCTTCGGTCAGGTTCTGGCCCATGCCACAACCCATCGGCAGGTTGTTCCAACTGTCCAAATCCAGAACGACGGAGGTCGTACCATCGGTAGGCAGGGCCACCAGTCGATTAGGAACGCTCTCCCAGGCCGAGCAACCATCCTTCTGGTACTTGTACTCGAAGCTCGGGTTGCCGCCGGCGGCAAAGGTCACCACGACATCGAAGAGATCGCCTCCCAGCGGGTTCATGACCACGCCCGCTCCCCAGGAGTTGATCTCCGGAGCGCTGCCGACCACACACGGGCCGTCGGTGAACACTTCACCGCTCATGCAGACCGAGAAGGTGACCTGGATGTCCACCGGAAGGACATCGACGATGTTGTAGACTTGGGGCCCGGGAGCGCCTGTCTGGTCCGGGCAAAAATCAACCCAGGTGTCGTCGGTCAGATCATGGAATCTCACGTTGACCGAGACCCAGGAGGCACCGACCAGCAAGGTCTGACCGATCTGGGCGGTGTACTCGTCGTTGCTGCCGTTATCGCCCAGGAAGGTCATGCTGGTCATGATCGGCCCGGTGAGATCGGTCGTGACTTCCATGTAGGCCTCGATGTCCATGCCTTGGCCGGGCAGGCTGGTGACGCCGTCCTTCCAGACCTGGGCGTACACATCGACAGGGCCGGTCGGCACGACGTTCGCGCCATTGTTGGGCCAGACATTGCCGGCCCAGCCGACAACGGCGCTGGCACTGCCGACCAGGGCGATGCTCAGCAGAGCGGTGATCAGAATCAACTTCTTCATGGTCCCCTCCAGGTAAGTAAGGAACTGAGGTGTCAAAGGCGCATCAAAAACCAGCGTGATGGTCTCGCGAATCAGCCCATCACCCGGAGTATTGTAACACAAATTCGGCCACCAACAATCAATCGGACGTCCTTTTTTCTTTGAATACAACACAATTGATGATAACGGCTCCACTTGGAGTCGGGAACACACACCTCACCGTCGGCCAGTGACCAGTTCCGGACCCTGGTGTCCGCCCAGCTGAATGGCGCCGCAAAACCTGATCACATGCTGCGCCGGTATTGGCCCCCGACCTGGTAGAGCGCTGCGGACAGCTGCCCCAACGAGCATGACTTCGACGCTTCGAGCAGCGATTCGAAGATGTTGTGATGAGCCACAGCCTCTTGTTGAAGGCTCTCGAGAGCCGACGCTGATCGGTCGGCGTTGCGGGCATGGAAGGCCGCGAGGGAGGTGATCGCCGCCGCCTTTTCACCCTCGGTCGAGCGGATGACCTCGTCGGGTACGATGGTCGGTGAACCGGCAGGGTCGAGGTACGTGTTGACCCCGATGATCGGCAGGGTTCCGTCGTGTTTCAACGATTCGTAGTGGAGCGATTCCTCCTGGATCTTCGTGCGCTGGTACATACGCTCCATGGCGCCGAGCACGCCGCCCCGCTCACTGATGCGCTCGAATTCCACAAGCACCGCCTGCTCGACCAGATCCGTCATTTCCTCCATGAGGAACGAGCCCTGCAGCGGGTTCTCGTTCTTCGCTTCGCCGAGTTCCTTGTTGATGATCAGCTGGATCGCCATGGCGCGCCGCACCGATTCCTCGGTCGGCGTGGTGATCGCCTCGTCGTAGGCATTGGTGTGCAGGCTGTTGCAGTTGTCGTAGATGGCGTACAGGGCCTGCAGGGTGGTGCGGATGTCGTTGAAGGCGATTTCCTGGGCATGGAGCGACCGGCCCGAGGTCTGGATGTGGTACTTGAGTTTCTGGGACCTTTCGCCTGCGCCGTACTTGTCACGCATGGCCTTGGCCCAGATGCGACGCGCCACCCGGCCCATGACCGAATACTCGGGGTCCATGCCGTTGCTGAAGAAGAACGACAGGTTGGGCGCGAAATGATCGATGTCCATGCCGCGCGACAGGTAGTACTCCACATAGGTGAACCCGTTGGACAGCGTCAGCGCCAGCTGGGTGACCGGGTTGGCGCCGGCTTCGGCGATATGGTAGCCGCTGATCGACACGGAATAGAAGTTCCGCACCCGGTGCTCGATGAACGCCTGCTGGATGTCACCCATCATGCGCAGGGCGAACTCGGTAGAGAAGATGCAGGTGTTCTGGGCCTGATCCTCCTTGAGGATGTCCGCCTGCACGGTGCCGCGCACCTGGGTCATGACCTCGGCGCGGATACGTGCATACACCTCGGGCTCGAGCACCTCGTCGCCACTGACGCCCAGAAGCATCAGGCCGAGGCCGTCGTTTCCTTCAGGCAGGTCGCCGCGATAATGCGGGCGTTCGATGCCGCGTTCGGCGTAGAGGGCGTTGATACGGGCCTCGATCTCGCTGGTCCGACCCTGTTCCCGGATCCACTTTTCACAGCCCTGGTCAACGGCCGCATTCATGAAGAACGCGAGCATCATCGGTGCGGGTCCGTTGATGGTCATCGAGACCGAGGTCATGGGATCGGTCAGGTCGAAACCCGAGTAGAGGATCTTGGCGTCGTCGATCGTCGCGATCGAAACCCCGCTGTTGCCGATCTTGCCGTAGATATCGGGTCGCCGGTCAGGATCTTCGCCATAGAGGGTGACCGAGTCGAAAGCCGTCGAGAGACGTTTGGCAGGCAGGCCGAGAGACACGTAGTGGAAACGGCGGTTGGTCCGCTCGGGACCGCCCTCGCCGGCGAACATGCGGGTCGGGTCCTCCCCTTCGCGCTTCAAGGGGAAGACACCGGCTGCGAAGGGATACTCGCCCGGCACGTTCTCGGTCAGCAGCCACCGCAGCACGTCGCCCCAGCACTTGTAGTGTGGGAGACAGACCTTGGGCACGCGCGTGCCGCTGAGGGATATGGTCACCAACGGCAAGACGATGTCACGGTCGCGGACCCGGAATCGGAAATCGTCAGCGGCATAGCGGCGACGCGTTTCCGGCCAGCCGCGTAGGAGATCGATGCAACGGCCATCGAGACGGTGGAGCAGCGAATCGTAGCGTTTCCAGAGAGTGGTGACTTCGGGGGTGTCTCCATCGCGGAAATCGGAGTCGGGCAGCACCACGTCGCGGTCGACCGACTCATCCCGGAGTTCGGCGACCGCGGCGGCCAGGCCGCAGGCTCGGCGGGCGATCGATGTCTGGTCCTCGACGAACGCGTCGTAGCGGCGGCTCTCGTCCACGATCTCGGACAGGTAGCGCGTTCGTGCCGGCGGGATCACGAAGTTGCGCTCGCTGGTGACCTGCTCGCCGGTCACGGTCGAGCCGAAGTCCACGCCGGTTTTTTCGGCGATCACACCCATGAGATGGCCGTAGAGCGCATTCATGCCGGGATCGTTGAACTGGCTGGCGATGGTGCCGAAGACCGGCAGGGCGTCGTCGCCTGTGCTCATCAGACCGTGATTGCGGGCGTACTGCTTGCGCACGTCCCGCAAGGCGTCCTGGGAACCCCGATGGTCGAACTTGTTGATGGCGATTACATCGGCGAAATCGAGCATGTCGATCTTTTCGAGCTGGGTGGCGGCGCCGTACTCGGAGGTCATCACGTAGAGCGACACGTCGCAGTGCTCGGTGATCTCGGTATCGCTCTGGCCGATGCCGGACGTCTCGATAATCACAAGATCGTGGCCCGCCGCCTTCATGACGTCCACGGCGTGCTGGACATGGCGGCTCAGGGCCAGGTTGGCCTGACGGGTGGCGAGTGAACGCATGGTCACCCTCGGATCATCGATGGCGTTCATGCGGATGCGGTCGCCGAGCAGGGCGCCCCCGGACTTGCGCTTGCTCGGGTCCACGCTGACCACCGCAATGGTCTTGTCGGCGAATTCGTTGAGGTAGCGACGCACCAGCTCGTCGACGAGCGACGACTTGCCAGCACCCCCGGTGCCGGTGATCCCGAGCACGGGAACGGCGTGCCCGGTCGTCAGGGATTCGATCCCGGGAGCCAAAGCAGCGTAGGCCTCGGGGTGATTCTCGGCCAAGGTGATGATTCGCGCGATAGCCTTGGAATCCCGGGCAGCGAGCCCTTCGATCAAAACCGGTTCGGCATCATCGATCGTTGAGAAATCGCAGCCTTCGAGAACCAGATCGATCATGCCCTGCAGGCCGAGTTCCCGGCCGTCGTCGGGCGAGAAGATGCGATCAATGCCGTAGGCGTGCAGCTCATCGATCTCCGAGGGCAGGAATGTGCCGCCGCCTCCGCCATAGATCCTGGTCGGCACACCGGCTTCGCGCAGGAGATCGTGCATGTATTTGAGGTATTCGAGATGACCGCCCTGGTACGAAGTCAGGGCGATGCCCTGGGCGTCTTCCTGGATCGCGCAGTCGACGATCTCCCGCACCGAACGGTTATGCCCGAGGTGGATGACTTCGGCGCCGCCTGACTGGAGCAGACGTCGCATGATGTTGATGGCTGCGTCGTGACCGTCGAACAGCGAGGCGGCGGTGACGATGCGCACTGGATGACGGAGCTGATAGCGGTCGGCGTTGGACATGGGCACCTCGGAGGGGGAAACCGGGCGGTCAATCATCTTTGCATGTCAGAATCTAATACACGTCGGGCCCGGCGTCATCCAGGGAACACGATTCCGATCAAAGGGGCCATGGATTCACCTCGCACCTTGCACATGGGGAAATCAAAGGTACACTTCAGCGTGACACAGCATTGGAAGCCGAAAGGGAATGCGACATGAGCAACAGTCGACCGATCAGTGAACAACCCCGATTCCGCATCACCAGCTGCGATTGCACCG
>Ga0180007_10003066_pt1 | contig 18998 bp, 16 predicted proteins | sample MM_PC_MetaG_FD_121122 | JGI IMG/M metagenome (GOLD analysis project Ga0180007, IMG submission 121122) | Groundwater microbial communities from the Aspo Hard Rock Laboratory (HRL) deep subsurface site, Sweden - MM_PC_MetaG | ecosystem: Environmental > Aquatic > Deep subsurface > Groundwater... | reverse complement strand
AATATTTTTGGTAATACTAATGTGAACACCAATACAGCTCTTAATGTAAATACGGTGGCTGGAGGCCAAGATTCTGATTCTGACGGTTTGAGCGATGTAGAAGAGTCCCTTTTTGGTACTAGTATTTCAATTGCCGATACAGACAGCGACAGCTTTGCAGACGGACAAGAAGTGATTAATGGATATAACCCCAATGGTTCGGGTGCCCTGACAGCTACCACCTATATACGCAGTTTTTTTGATACAGAAGAAGGGTATTCAGTGTATTATCCAGCTGGCTGGGTAGTTGGTAGCGATCCCCAGGATGAGCGGGGTACTATGATTAGTACTAGCGGAGAATTTATTACCGTAAATGTGCAGGAGAACCCGGCTCGTTTAGCAGCCCGTGATTGGTACTTGTCTAAGTCTCCGGGTATTGATTCAGCTAGAATTGTTACTTTTCAGAATTGGGACAAGACATTGTTAGGTGCCATTAGCCTGGATGGGTTAACAGTTTATTATTCTTACGGGATTAATGAATATGTCATCAGCTATAATGTGAATATTTTAAGTCAGGCTGATTATAAGACAATATTTGAAATGCTTTATAAAAGCTTTGCAATTTCTACATCTACTCCGACAAATTCAAATACCAACGCCTCATCAAATTCGAATTCAAATACCAATACAAATACAAACCTCAATTCAAATTCCAACACCAACACCAATATAAATTCAAATACCAATACAAATAACAACAGTAACACAAATAGCATTATATTCTTTTAAATGAAAGTTGAAATCTGCCAGTCCGGGGGTTTTAAAGTACCGCACAAATATATCACGCAGTTATTTAATGAGGCTGAGAAAGTTATGCCAAGATTCCGCAGCTCAGAAGTATCAATAGCTTTTGTCGGGAATTCCACCATCAAAAGTCTGAATAAAAGATATCGTCGGATAAACAAAGTTACTGATGTCTTGTCATTCTCTGAAAAAGAAAGCAGAATCAGTTTTGCCCCAAAAGATTATCTGGGAGAAATAGTAATCTGTTATCCCCGTGCCAAACAACAAGCACGGGAAAATAAACACAGCATTAGAGAGGAATTGGCGATTTTGTTAGCACATGGTTTTTTACATTTAATCGGGTATGACCATGGCCAGCCGAAGGAGGCTAGAAAAATGAAGAAATGGGAGCGCAAAATTTTAAATAAAACAGGCACAAGGGGGAAATCTTAAAATGTCATTTATTGATCCGAGAAGACTGATTAAAAGTTTTAAATACGCATTTCGCGGTTTTTGGTTTGTTTTTAAAAGCGAACAAAATATCAGAATACATTTATTAGCCAGTGTTCTGGTAGTAATTTTCATAGTTTATTTTAGAGTAGAGCTTTGGCAGGCAATAATCCTGTTATTAGTCATGGGGTTTGTATTGATATTAGAATTGATCAATACGGTATTTGAGAAAATGGTGGACATTTTGAGACCGCGCATACATTACTATGCCCAGGTTATCAAGGATATTATGGCTGCCGCTGTGCTAGTATCATCAATTGGAGCCGTAGTTATTGGGGTTTTGATCTTTGCGCCATATATCTGGGAAATGTTTGCCGGATAATTTTTTTCCGAAAAAACACTAAATTTGTTCACTTATTAAGGGTGTAATATAGTGCATTGCATATTATGAGAATATATTTTATAATACAGTTATAAACAAAAAATAATAATTAATTATGGCAAAAGAGCAGATAATCACAGGTTTAGACATTGGTTCTACTACTATCAGGGTGGTAGTGGGGCAGCTTAACCCGCATGATAAAAAAATTCATATATTAGGTGCCTCAGAAAATTCTGCTGAAGGAGTTAGCAAGGGATCAATTACCAGTATAGAAGATGCCGTGTCTTCAATATCAGGCGCCTTAGAAAAAGTTGAAAGAATGACAGGCGTGCCTCTTGAACATGCCTTTGTTGGCATTAATGGCAGCCATATTGCATCACAAGATTCGCATGGCGTTATTGCCGTTTCCAAGTCAGACGGGGAAATCCGTGAGGACGATGTTGAGCGCGTTATTGAGGCGGCTCAGGCTGTAGCCACCCCACCTAATTATGAGATACTGCATGTGATTCCGCGAAGCTTTACTGTTGATAATCAAAAAGGGATAAAGGATCCGATTGGCATGACCGGCATCAGGCTTGAGGTTGATGCCCAGATTATCCAAGGCTTGTCTTCGCAAATAAAGAATTTAACTAAATCTATTTACAGGACTGGCATTGATATTGATGATATGGTATTAGGAATTTTAGCAGCTTCTGAATCAGTATTAACTAAAAAGCAGAAGGATTTAGGGGTGGCGCTTTTAAATATTGGGGGAGCCACTACCAGCCTGCTTGTTTTTGAAGAGGGCGATGTGCTGCATACCGCCATACTGCCTATTGGTTCAAGTCATATTACTAATGACATTGCTATTGGCTTGCGAACCTCTATTGAAATTGCTGAGAAGATTAAGGTAGAACATGGTTCAGCCTTGCCGACTGAGATCAATAAGCGTGATGAAATAAACCTGGAAGATCTTGATTCACGCGAAGAGGGGGTTATATCCACCAAGCACGTAGCTGAAATTATTGAAGCGCGCTGCGAGGAAATATTTAAATTGGCTGATAAGGAACTGCAAAAAATTGACCGTTCTGGTTTATTACCAGCTGGCGTTATTCTTACCGGCGGAGGCGCAAAACTGCCAGGCTTGGTTGAAATTGGCAAAACAGAATTTAAACTACCCGCTTCATTAGGCTATCCATTAGAACTTGGTTCAACCGCGGTGGACAAAGTAAATGATTTGAATTTTTCTACTGCCATTGGCTTACTGCATTGGGGATCAGGTTTTCATGAAAAAGGAGGGGAAGGAAAAATGATTTCCATGTCAAAATTTTCATCAGTTTCCGAAGCAACCAATAGAATGAAAAAATGGTTTAAGACTTTGATTCCATAATATTTTATAGTATAATTATTTTATGAGTAATAAGGGAAACAATAGACAAAATATTGAAATAAAGCCTGATATTGAAACCTTCGCCAAGATAAAAGTTATCGGTATCGGAGGCTCTGGAGGGGCGGCTATAGACAGGATGATCAGTGACAAGATCAGAGGTGTTGAGTTTGTAGCTATAAATACTGATGCACAGGCCTTACATCATTCAAAAGCACCATCCAAGATTCATATAGGCAGGACTACTACGCGTGGTTTAGGGGCTGGTATGGACCCGGAATTAGGCAGGAAAGCCGTAGAAGAAAACCAGGATGAGCTGCATGACATGCTGAAAGCTTCAGATATGGTGTTTATTACCTGCGGTTTAGGCGGCGGTACTGGCACTGGAGCTTCTCCATTAATCGCTGATATAGCCAAGGATGTTGGTGCTTTAACAGTGGCGGTTATTACCAGGCCATTTGCTTTTGAAGGTGCCCAACGCAAAGCCATTGCGGACAGCGGCCTTGGCGAATTAACTGATAAAGTAGACACTAGCATTGTTATACCCAATGACCGGATTTTGCAAATAATTGATAAAAAAACTTCATTATTAGAAGCTTTCAGTACAGTTGATGAGGTATTGCGTCAGGGTGTGCAGGGGATCTCTGATTTGATAACTGTGCCCGGCTTGATTAATGTTGACTTTGCTGACGTGAAGTCAATAATGGAAAATGCTGGCTCAGCCTTAATGGGCATTGGCCAGGGTTCTGGTGAGAACCGGGCGGTTGATGCGGCTAAAGCCGCTATTGATAGTCCGCTATTGGAATTATCTATAGAGGGGGCTAAGGGGATTTTATTCACCATCACTGGTGGTCCTGATTTGGGCATGTATGAAGTAAATGAAGCAGCCAGGATAATTACTTCTTCGGCAGATCCTAATGCCCGGGTAATTTTCGGTTCTGTTATTGAAGAATCAATGAAGGATCAGGTAAAAATAACCGTCATTGCCACTGGTTTTGGTGGTAAGCAGAAAACCGTAAAAAAGGTAAGGCCAATGGAATTTGGTACCAGGGAAGAGGATATCAGTGTCAAACAGACACCATTTTTTTCAACCAACCGGGTAAGATCATCAGCTCCTGAAAGGCCGCAAAAAGCCACATTAGCGCCAACAGTAAAAACATCATCGGCTGCTAAAACAGATGAAAAAACAAAAGAAGAGGAAGATTTAGAAATTCCTGCTTTTATTAGAAAGAAAATGATGTAATGTTTATAATTTGATGTCTGTATTTGGGTGTTAGATACTTTTCAAAACTAAAAAAAATAAAATAAAAACAAATAATCATCAAGACATGGTAATAATGTCTTTTTTTATCTGGTATCAAGGGATTTATCCACAGATCTGCTTAGGTAAAACAGGATGAAAACATGGTTTATTACCCATTAATTATTTAAAGCATCACTTTTTTATCTAAGATTAGCTAAATATATATAATCCACCATTGACAAAACTATATATAGTAGTATAATGTATAGTAGAGGTACTATATATAGAATACCCATTTATTTATGCGCTGTCCTGCCTGCCATCATTCAGATACAAAAGTAACAGATTCACGATTAGTGAGTGATGGTTTGGCGATTAGGCGAAGGCGTGAGTGCCTGAAATGCAATTTTAGGTTCTCTACTTATGAGGAAGTGGAAATCCTTAACCTGACCCTGATTAAAAGAGACGGCAGAACTGAACCTTACAACAAGCAAAAACTGGAAGCGGGTTTGAAAAAGTCTTTTGAAAAAAGGCCTATAACCCAGGACGAATTTAAAAAGCTTGTAAATCGCATTGAGAGGGATATCCAGCTGGAGGGAAAGAATGAAATAAAGAGCCGGAGAGTCGGTGAAATCGTAATGAAGCATCTGCGCCGAGTAGACGCGGTAGCTTATATTCGGTTTGCTTCTGTCTACCGTTCGTTTAAGGACGCCAAGACATTCCAGCGTGAACTGAAAAAATTATTAAAAAAAGAAAAATAACAATTAATTCTTGGTTTAAAATGATAAAAATTAAAGAAATAACAAAAATCAGAAAACGTGATGGTCGGGTAGTGGCTTTTGATCATTCACGCATTACCAACGCCATATATAAAGCTGCTCTAGCCGTGGGCGTTTCTGATGATAAGCTGGCCGAGAAACTGTCAAGGAAAGTTGTGGAAGTGCTAAAAAAGAAATTTGATCAAACAGTAATTCCAACGGTTGAGCAAATACAGGATATTGTAGAAGAAATTTTAGTAAAAGAGAAAAAAACAAAAATTGCCAAAGCCTACATCCTGTACCGGAAAGAGCATCAAAAACTCAGAGAAGTAAAAGGAGCTTATGTTGGCGTGTCTGAACTTGATACAAAATTAAGTATCAATGCCCTGCGCGTTTTGAGTAAAAGATATTTTAAAAAGGACGCCAACGGCAAGGTAATTGAAACCCCCAGCCAGCTATTCCACCGGGTAGCCCATAATATTGCCCAGGCTGATTTGAAGTACGATTCTCTTTTATCAAGGCCGGTTGATGTTGAACGTACGGAAAAAGCGTTTTTCCAGATACTTTTTGATTTAGAGTTCGTACCTAATTCCCCAACTATTATGAATGCTGGTAAAGAGCTGCAGCAATTAGCGGCTTGTTTTGTCATCCCTGTTGGGGATTCTATGGAGGAAATATTTGATGCTGTTAAATGGACTGCCATGGTGCATAAAACAGGCGGCGGTACTGGTTTTTCATTTTCCCGCCTGCGCCCTAAGAATGACCGGGTCATGTCCACTAAGGGCGTGGCTTCAGGCCCGGTTTCCTTTATGACCGTATTTGACGCAGCTACAGAAACAATCAAGCAGGGGGGTACGCGTCGCGGCGCAAATATGGGCATTCTACGCGTTGATCATCCGGACATATTGGAGTTTATTACGGCCAAGGAAAATAATGACAAACTGAATAACTTTAATATTTCTGTAGCTGTAACTGAAGATTTTATGGATGCTGTAGAGCAGAATGCCGAGTATAGCTTAATTAATCCAAAGGACAAGAAGGAGATAGACAGACTTAATGCTCGCAAGGTTTTTGATTTGATACTTACTCTGGCCTGGAAAAATGGTGATCCTGGCATAGTATTCATTGACAGAATAAATAAGGATAATCCTACGCCAAATGTTGGCGAAATAGAATCCACTAATCCCTGTGGTGAGCAGCCCCTGCTTCCTTTTGAGGCCTGCAATCTGGGTTCTATTAACATAGCTAAAATAATTAAAGGTGATTTTTTGGCGGGCGAGACTGTTGAGATTGACTGGGATAAACTGCGTGAAACAATCAGGACCAGTGTTCATTTTCTGGATAATGTAATTGACATGAGCAAGTATCCATTACCGCAAATTGAAGAGATGGTTCACAATAATAGAAAAATCGGTTTGGGCTTAATGGGTTGGGCTGATTTATTGATTATGCTTGGTATTCCATATGATTCAGATGATGCTGTGGAGCTGGGAGAAAAAATAATGAAATTTATTTCTGAAGAAGCCAAGAAAATGTCAGCTGACCTAGCATTAGACCGTGGGCAGTTCCCGAATTTTGAAGGTAGCATCTTTGACCAGCCCAATGCCCAAAAAATGAGAAATGCTACAATAAATACTATTGCGCCTACTGGTACTATTAGTATAATCGCAGGTTGTTCTTCGGGCATTGAGCCTTTATTTGCCATATCCTACATAAGGAACGTTATGGATGACAATGAGTTGATTGAGGTCAATCCATTATTTGAGAAAGTAGCCAGGCGAGAAAAATTTTATTCCGAGGAGCTGATGAAAAAGATTGCTGAATGCGGCGGGGTGCAGGGCATAGATGAGGTGCCGGCTAAATGGCAAAGGGTATTTGTAGTGTCACACGATATTACCCCGGAGTGGCATCTGAAGATGCAGGCTTCATTCCAAAAATATACAGACAACGCTGTTTCCAAAACTGTTAACTTCCCGCATGATGCCACGCCTTCGGATATTGAAAAAGTATACATCTTGGCTCACCGCTTTGGCTGTAAAGGAGTTACTATTTACCGCGATCGCTCACGTGAAACCCAGGTTTTGAATATTGGCCAGGTTAACCATAAGAAAGATGATAAGGCTTTTACTTATAATTACAGTGAAATGCAATCCGGGGAGTTGAATGAAGCAGTTGAGACTGAGCAAAACGAGGTAATGACTGATAATGAACATGAAAAAGCTAAGGTGTTAGCCCACCGAACAAGTCACGTTATTGAAGTATGCCCGGATTGTAAGATTAACATGGAAATTAAAGAAGGCTGTTCTACTTGTCCTAAATGTGGTTATTCGGCTTGCAGCATGGGATAGATAGGTACATTCTACTCGAGCCTCCCAAGAAGATTAGATTATATGAAATTTAAACAGATTGATAAAGGATTGGTACATGTTTATACGGGTGATGGAAAAGGCAAGACCACGGCGGCTTTAGGCTTAGCCGTACGGGCCGTAAGTTATAAGAAAAAAGTACTTATAATACAGTTTATCAAAGGCCCTTGGCGTTCTGGGGAACTTGATTTGGTGAGGAAATTAAAACCGTATTTGCAAATAAAATCGTTAGGCCAGGGTTTTGTAAAAATATTAGGCGATAAAAAACCCTTTGCTGTCCATAAAAAAGCAGCCCAGCAGGCATTTATATTGGCTAAAAAAAGTATAAAATCTGGTAAGTTTGATATGGTTATTCTTGATGAAATCAATGTATCACTTAAAGAGCGTTTAATTAGCACGGATGAAGTTGTAAAATTAATTGGCAGCAAGCCGGAAAAAGTAGAATTGGTTTTGACAGGCCGTTATGCACCTGCTAAGATAATAAAACTTGCTGATTATGTATCAGAGGTAAAGATGGTTAAGCATCCATTTAATCGTGGAATTTTAGCCCGCTCCTCAATTGATTATTAATATATTATGAAAACCCTCCGCCAGGGGCGGATGGTTTTCATCACTTTCCGCAAAATGTATTTGTATCGCTTAAGCTCAGGGACCTTATAACCCGTAGCCTCGCGATGGTTTAGTTTTCTAATTAATTAAGTAGTTGATTTTTTATAAATAAACTATTTAGAAGGAAAGACTGGTGCAATCCTTAAGCTTATATCAGGACTAATCCAGCGCGATCCCGTCACTGTAATCAGGTTGTATTTTATCATTAAGCCACTATCTATAAAGATGGGAAGGCGATAAAAGATCATAGCCTGTAAGCCAGGATATCTTCTAAATTAGTTAATAAGTCCCTTCGGTCGAATGGGCATAAGATAATTGATCTTAGTACAATTTAGGGAGCTAAGATTTTAGGATCATAAAAAATGAAGAAAGAAACTAATTTGTTTTATATTGCTATAGTTGTTGTGGCTATGGCCATATCCATAACAGTCTTTTCAGCTGGAGGCAGTAATGCTGAGATTGAATTTGCTGAGTTGTCAAAAAAATCATCAGAGGTTCAGGCGGGCAGATCTGGCCAAGTAGCTGGTGTGGCAGTGGAAGAAGCAAAAATGACAATTTTCAGGGAGCATGGAAATTCAATAAGCATGAAATTCGAGGTAAAAAAAGATATGGTTGTATTAGAGGCGCTGGAAACTGTTGCTTCAGAATTCGGTCTTGATGTGCAGACTAAGGATTTTAATTTTGGCATGACAGTAGAAGGTATCGGTGAATTAATTGGCGGCCAGGATGATAAGTATTGGCTGTATTATGTAAATGGTGAGATGCCGTTAGTAGCAGTTGACCAGCAGGAAGTAGCGGGTGGCGACGAGATTGAATTCAAGTTTGAGGCCAGCCCGTTTTAAAAACTAATAATCAGTAAAAATGAAAATAAATACAAAGTTTGTGCTCGTCTTTGTTATGATAGTAGCTGCAGTGAGTTTTATCTTTAGGTTGTTGCCTCATCCGGCAAATTTTATTCCCCTTGGTGCCTTAGCACTGTTTTGCGGAACATATATTAAGTCAAAATGGGGAATCCTGGTGCCGGTTGCAGTCATGGCAATTACAGATTATATCGTTGGCTGGCATAGTTTAATTTTTTTCACCTGGGGTAGTTTTTTGCTGATGGGTATGATTGGCTGGTGGATCCAAAAGAGGAAAAATATCAGCCGTGTAGTTGGCGGTACCCTGGCAGGCTCAGTATTATTTTTCATTATTACTAATTTTGCAGTTTGGGCTTTTACCCCGCTCTATGTAAAAACTATGGCTGGACTGGTCCAGAGTTATTATATGGCTATACCATTTTTCAGAAGTTCGGCCATGGGTGATTTATTCTACGTGGGCGTATTTTTTAGTTTATACGAAGTAGCCAGCTATTTAATTGTAAAATACAGGAAAAGACAGGTTATTCCGGTTCAAAACAATTAGTAAAAAAATAAAAATTGAAATCAAGGCTGGAGATAATTTGGCTTGATTTTATTATGCGTATTTACTATTTACGAATAATCTCATATAATAAATTAAGGCGTAATATGGCAAATTATCAGCAATATCAAAAGTATAAAAGACAGCCACCAGCCAAGGGACCACGTATTGGCAAGTTTTTGGTTATTTTAGCTATAGTATTTGTAGTCTATCTTATTGGCAGGTCTCTTTTTGGAACTAATCCTGAAGTTGAAACCAATATACCTCTGGAAGTTGAGGACAATGTTATGGCTGAAAGTATTAACAATAATGACAATAGTAATACAAATGAAAACAGTAACAGCAACGAGAATAGCAATGCCAATGTAAATACCGCCGTGGCGGGTTCTTTCAGCGTGGAAACATGTGAGAGCGTTTATTCACGCGGATCCTCGGATGAGAAAAAAATATCTTTAACTTTTAATGTAGGCACCAGCAAGGAAGGTGAAATCCAGAAAGTTATTGATGGTTTAAAAAACAGCAATACTCCAGCGGATTTTTTTGCCCGGGGCGATGTAGCAGAAGAAAATCCTGATTTGATAAATAAAATTGATAGCGCCGGATTTTCTATTTATAATTTAAGCTATAATCACCCTAGTTTTACAGATTTGCCTGAATCCGGGATTATTGAACAGCTGTCTAAAGCCGATGATGCTATTTCGCAGCGTACTAATAAAACCACTAAACCTTTTTTCAGGCCGCCATACGGATCAGCTGATGATGATGTATTGAGCGTAGTAAAGAGCCAGGGTTATTGTCCTGTAACCTGGACAGTGGATGCCCTGGATTGGTCTGCGGATTATTCGGCTGCAGATTCAAAAGACAGAGTGATTTCTAATGCTGGTAATGGTGCTATAATTCTGATGCAGGCCAGCAATTCAGTAACAGCCCAAATTGTGCCTGAAATCATCACCGAGCTTAAAAATAAAGGATATGCCATAGTATCACTTGATGATTTACTCAAATAGAATATGACAGATGATGACATAAAAAAATTATTAGTTGAGAACTATAAATTAACGCAGGAGGTTCACAGGATTCTTGCTAAGCAGCAAAAAATTAGAATGTGGACGCTGATCATCGGCATCGCAGTAATTATTATTCCGCTCATCGCCGGGCTATTAGCCCTACCCTGGATGTTGAATACCGTATCTTCATATTATGGCGGGATATTGAGTATTTAAAATTTTAATTTTAAACCACCCTTTTGATTAAAAAGAATTTTTTTGTATCTAATAACCCGTCTTGACAATAAAAATTATTACCCCATAATTGTAAGTATATAATAAATTAAGTTTATTTATATGAATAAAGAAAAAGAGGCTCATATTAACGAGAACAATCCTAATAAAGATAAAAAAACCAAACCTTTAACCACATCAATGAATGCAAATACCATTAAGAATATGGTAATTAGCGTAATAATTGTCAGTTTTGTGGTAGGAGGCGTCTCGGGCTTGCTGTTTGGCACCTTAGCCAGTACTAACAGTGAGATAACCACCTGGATCCAAAAAAATATTCTGGGCCAAACTAGCGCTATTATTGACAAGGATACGGGCAATGAGACAAGTACGATTAATGAAAGCAAGACAATATCTGTTGAAGAAAATTCAGCTACAATTGACGCTGTTAAGGAGGTAAGCCCGGCTGTGGTGAGTATTATAATTACCCAAGATTTAAGCAATGTTTATAATTTAACCGGACCTGATGTTTTTCCGTTTGATGATATTTTCGATTTTAATTTCCCGCTTCAGTTTGACGAACCGCAGGGTGAGCAGCAGGTGGGCGCCGGCACTGGCTTTATAATCTCCCAGGATGGTTTAATAATGACCAATAAGCATGTCGTATCTACTGAAGGAGCAAAGTATATGGTTTTATTAAATAATGGTGACCAGTATGAAGCCCAGGTTATTGATACAGATCCTTTTAATGATATTGCTATAATTAAAATTGAAGGCAGTGATTTACCAGTAGTTGCTATAGGCGATTCTGATACTCTGGAAATTGGCCAAACCGTTATTGCCATTGGTAATTCCCTTGGGCAATATAGCAATACTGTTACTAAAGGCATTGTTTCAGGCTTATCGCGCACAGTAACAGCCGGGGACGGCCAAGGCCAGTCAGAAACTTTGGAAGATATTGTTCAGACTGATGCGGCCATTAATTTCGGTAACTCAGGCGGCCCGCTTATTAATTTAGACGGGCAGGTAGTCGGTGTAAACACAGCCATTAACCGTGAAGGACAGCTGATTGGCTTTGCTATCCCCATTAACCAGGCCCAAAAAGCCATTATCAGCGTGAAGGAATCGGGTCGTATAGTAAGGCCATATATTGGCGTGCGTTATATAGTTTTAAATGAAGAAATCGCTAATGAAAATAATTTAACAGTTGATTATGGCGCTTTGATTGTCAGGGGCAGCAGTGCCACAGAGTTAGCTATTATTCCAGGCAGCCCGGCTGATAAAGCGGGTTTGACTGAAAATGATATTATCCTGGAAGTTGATGGGCAGCGCATAGATAAGGATCATAGCTTGGCCAAACAGTTGCAAAAATATAATCCGGATGATACTGTTAATTTGAAAGTTCTGCAAAAAGGGGAGGAAAAAACTTTGCAGGTTACCCTGGCTGAAGTTGGGGATTAATAAATAATTATCCTATATATTATGAGTAAAAAAATATCACCAGAAATGTCTTCTCCTGATGAAAATGAATTGGTTGATAAAAATGACAGACCTGAACAGGGAGATGAAAAACAAGAAGTAGTTCCAGAAATTACTCCTGAAGCAAAAGAATTAATGGACCAAATGGAAAGTGTGTTTGAAAAGTTTTTTAAATACATGCGGCGTTACCGCGAAGGAGAATGGAACGTAACTAAGCTTAAAGCGCAGAGTGAAAATTTACGTCCAATTCTTAGTGAGTTTAAACAAATTTTGGAAGCTGGCGGAGCCCGGGAACAGCATCGTATCGAAAGTTTGATTGGCACAGTCATTGAGCAGGCTCAAAAATCCAGGTTTGCAGAACATTTTTGGAAATCTATTTCAGATCACGCCCATATGCCGGCTGGTACTGATATGGAAAAGTTTTATTCCTATTTTACAGCTGGTTTAAAAAAGCAGACAGAATCCAAAAAAGAGCAGCCAGTTAGTTAGTACATAAAAATTTCCTGGTTATTTGATGTAGGGTGAATTTTGTGATATAAAAATTATAAGTATTTTTCAATTTCCCAGGGAGTTACTTCCAGGTGAGCACAGGCAATTTCTTTTTTCTTGGCTTTGATAAAATTATGCAGGACTTCTGGCCCTAGTGCCTGCTTGATAGTATCATCCTTATCCAATTCTTTTAAAGCTTGTTCAAGGGAAGTTGGCAAGATATCAATTTTTTTATTTTTTAATTGGCCAGAATTCAGGTTAAAAACATTTTCCTCAACTGGTTTAGGCACTATCATTTTTCGTTTAATGCCGTCTAATCCAGCTGCCAGCATAACAGTAAAAGCCAAGTAGGGATTGCAATAGGGATCAGGGCAGCGCAGTTCAGCCCTGGCAGAAACGGCTTTTTTATCCGGACTGGCTGAGGGTATCCTTATAAGTGCTGACCTGTTGACTCTGCCCCAGCAAATATAGCAGGGCGCTTCATAACCCGGCACCAGCCGCTTGTATGAATTTACCGTTGAAGCCAGCACTGCACACATAGCTTTGGCGTGTTTTAACTGGCCGGCCATAAAGTGGTAAGCGGTGGCTGATAAATTATATTTATCGCTGCCGTTATAAAAAATATTTTTATTATTATTAAACAGACTCTGGTGAATATGCATGCCTGAGCCGTTCATACCCTGGATCGGTTTTGGCATGAAGGTGGCCATGAGGGGTGTATTGGGAGCAGCATGAGCTTTAATGGCATTTTTTAGAGTAATGATATTCTCTGCGCTTTTCAGGGCGTCATCATACTTTATGCCAATTTCATGCTGGCCAGGGGCAACTTCATGGTGGTAGACCTCACCCTTGATTCCGAAATTTGATAATTCCAAAACAACCTGCTCACATATATCCGTAGCCCGGGAAACAGTAGTATAATCAAAATAACTTTTTGAATCATGGGGACTTAAGTGGGGCAGCTTATCCCGTTCAAAAAGAAAAAATTCAACTTCTGGGCCAATATTATAGGTGAAGCCCATTTTTTTCGCCGTAGCAAGGATTTTTTTTAAGGCAAAACGCGGGTCACCATGGAAAGGCCGGCCATCAGGCAGGGAGATATCACAAATTATTCTAGCGGCTTTTTTCTCGGGTTCGGTCCAGGGCAGAATGCTAAAAGTATTTAAATCCGGTTTTAAGACCATGTCGCTTTCAAAAATTCTGCCAAAGCCCTCAATTGAAGATCCGTCAAACCAGTTGCCGGATTGGGCAACACTGGAGAGGTTATCTGCACTGATACTTACGCTTTTTAGAGATCCGGTAACATCCGTAAACTGAAGATAGATAAATTTTACTTTATGTTTATTGATGGCACTGGTAATTTTTGAAATATTCGGCATGCGAATTAATAAAAAAAGTCTTGTCTTGTATGGAGTAAGTATAGTTTACCTGTTTAAGCAGTGTCAAATTTGCCAAAACCAGCCAGTTTTTGGTACTATATACCTATTATCTTAAGTATAGAATTATATGAAAGAGATTATTGCGAGGATAGAGGCCCTACAGGTCAAAGTTCTCCAGACATGGAGGTATCTTTGACTTAGATAACGAAAAAAATGAGATAAAATCATTGGAATTTGAGATGGCTGAGCCCGATTTTTGGTCAAACCAGGACAAGGCCAAGCAGAAAAGCCAGCGGCTGGATGAGCTTAATAATGAAATTAGGCAGTGGTCAGATATGATAAGAAAGATTGATGAATTATTGGTTTTGGCTAAGGAGGCGCAGGAGGAAGAGGAATTATCCTTGAAAAAGGATATTGAAAATTCACTGCAAAAGCTGGTATCGGAATTTGATTCATTGGAATTTTATATATTATTGTCCGGAAAATATGATAAGCGCAATGCTATAATGGCCATTCATTCAGGTACAGGCGGGGTTGATGCGCAGGATTGGGCGGCTATGCTCCTGAGGATGTTTATACGTTTTTCTGAACAAAAGGGATGGAAAGTAAAAATTGTTGATAAGTCCGTTGGTTCTGAAGCCGGTATTAAAAGCGTTACCATGGATATCAGCGGACGATATGCTTATGGATACCTGAAAGCTGAAGCTGGGGTGCATCGTTTAGTGAGGATTTCGCCGTTTGATGCGGAGAAGATGCGCCACACTTCATTTGCTTTAGTTGAAGTTCTGCCGGAATTAGGAGAGGTTGATGAGGTAAAAATTGATGAGAAAGATTTGCGTGTTGATACGTTTTTATCATCAGGGCACGGCGGTCAGTCAGTAAACACTACTTATTCAGCAGTAAGAATTACTCATATACCTTCCGGACTTACAATTTCGTGTCAGAACGAGCGTTCCCAGCAGCAAAACAAGGAAACAGCCATGAAGATTCTGAAAAGCAAGCTGCATACCCAGTATGTAGAAAAAAAACAGGACGAAAAACAGCAGTTAAGAGGGGAGTATCAGGAAGCTGCCTGGGGGAACCAAGTAAGATCATATGTGATCCATCCTTATAAAATGGTAAAAGACCACCGGACTAAATTTGAAACCAGTAATGTAGACGGGGTACTGGACGGAAAGATCCAGCCATTTATTGAACAATACTTAAGATTAAAAGCAAAAAAATAATATGTGCGGAATTGTCGGCTATTTAGGCACTAAAGATGCCATGCCAATATTATTAGAAGGGCTAAAGCGTTTGGAGTACCGCGGCTATGATTCGGCAGGTATGGCCACTATTAGTGACGGTTTAAATTTAACTAAAGCAGTTGGAAAAATTGTTATTTTAGAGAAGGAATTGAAGCGCCGGAGTTTAGCCGGTTCTATTGGCATTGCCCATACGCGCTGGGCTACTCATGGCGAGCCTACGATTATTAACGCACACCCCCATGTTGATTGCGAGGGAGTTATTGCCATAGCTCATAATGGTATTATTGAAAATTATAGAACTTTAAGAACCTTATTGAAAAGAGAGGGTCATAATTTCAAAACCGAGACAGATACTGAGGTAATTGCCCATTTGATTGAAAAATATCATGAAGATGCTTCTTTGGAAGATGCAGTACAAAAAGCACTGGCTCAGTTGAAAGGCGCTTATGGCATAGTCGTGATCAGTACCAAAGAATCTAGAAAGATGGTGGCGGCCCGTAACGGCAGTCCGCTGGTAGTGGGTGTCTTGGACAAAGAGTTTTTTATTGCTTCTGATGCTTCAGCCATTCTGCCTTATACGCGGGATGTAATTTATTTAAATGACGGTGAGATGGTAATATTAAATTCGCACAGTTACCGCACCACCACCCTGGATAATAAAGATATTAATAAGGAAGTTGAAAAAATTACCTGGGATCTGGAAATGATAGAAAAAAGCGGATATCCTCATTTTATGCTTAAGGAAATTATTGAGCAGCCCCAGTCTATTAAAAATACTTTAAGGGGCCATATACAGCCAGATGGCATTGAAGTTAAAATGAATTGCTTACAAAATGGTTTCCCAAAAGCCATGCCTAAAATAAGTGCTATCAAACTTTTGGCCTGCGGAACTTCATGGAATGCCGGTTTAGTCGGCTCGTTCATGATGGAAAAAATTCTGCGCATCCCGGCTACCTGCGAGCAGGCTTCAGAATTCAGGTATCGCTGGCCGGTTATCCAGCCTCATACCTTGTCAATTGGTATTTCACAGTCAGGCGAAACAGCTGATACTAAAGGCGCCCTGGAATTGGCAAAGAAATTAGGCTCTTATAACCTGGGCATAGTAAATGTGGTTGGCTCGTCAATTGCCAGACTGGTGGAAGGGGGATTGTATTTGCATGCTGGTCCGGAAATCGGAGTAGCTTCCACAAAGGCTTTTTCCTGTCAGGTAGTGGCTTTGTCAATTTTAAATTTAGGTTTGGCCAGGTATCTTGATAAGGTGCAGCCGTTGGAAAATAAAGAACCCCGTGTTACTGATAAGGATTTTAAAAGGATCTCCAATGAATTAATTGTCCTGCCGGATAAGGTACAGCAAGTCCTGGACGCAGTTTATGATAAGGATTCTGGCCAGGGAATAATTCAGCAGATTGCTAAGGAGTTTAAAGGTATTAATAATTTTTTGTATTTGGGGCGCGGCTATAATTATCCCATTGCCCTGGAAGGCGCCTTGAAGCTGAAGGAGATCTCATATATTCATGCAGAAGGGTATTCAGCATCAGAAATGAAGCATGGGCCCATAGCTTTGATTGATAAAAATATGCCGGTAGTAATCATTGCACCCCATGATAGTGAGGAGCCGATAAGTTATGACAAGATCGTATCCAATGCCGAGGAGGTGCGGGCTCGCGGTGGACGAATTATTGCCGTAGTAAATAACGGGGATGATGTTATTTCAAAGATGGCAGAGTGGGTAATTGAGATTCCCAATACCCTGGCCCATTTAGTGCCGGTTTTAGCCACTATCCCGCTTCAATTGTTGGCTTATGAAATTGCCATTATGCGCGGTTTGGATCCGGATAAGCCGAGGAATTTAGCAAAGTCAGTAACTGTTGAATAATGAAATTGACAATTAGATAGAGTTTTTCTAAAATATAATCGTAAAGACCTTCCCAAAAAATTGGAAGGTTTTTGGCTTATGGGACAAAATACGCGATTAAAAACAATAGTTGTACATGGGCATGCTTATTTTGTGACCACAAGGGTACATGAAGGATTGCCAATTTTTTACTGCCCAAATTTATGCCAGATAATTATTAATGGATTGAATTTTTACAGACAAGCTAAACAGTCAAATTTACTTGGATATGTAATTATGCCAACTCACCTTCATTATATATTTTGGCCGTATGGCAAGTATTCAATAATTGAAATATTAAGAGATTTTAAAAAGCAGACAGCTAAAGACATAATTAAAGAGTTAAAAAAGATAAAGCAAGGAGGTTGGATTAATAATCCAATCCAAATGGATAAAGGTGGGATTACCAATCCCACCTCACCGGAATGGGCGCAAGGTATGCTAAATTTGTTTTTTCATAATTCAATCAAACAGGAATATAAAGTTTGGCAATCTAATAACTGGGTGACAAATATTTATTCAGAGAGTTTTTTAATAACAAAACTAAATTACATCCGCCAAAATCCGGTAAAAGCAGGATTTGTCAGGCAGGAAACTGATTATGTATTTTCCAGTGCTAGAAATTATTATTTTAACGATAATTCATTGATAAAGATTGACCATCATGAAATTTAGTAAAGCAAAAATATTTTTTTACAGCTGTCTGGGTTTTGTGGTTGGGGTAGCTATTAGTTCATTCATTAATATTCCTTTTTGGTTAGTCTTTTCTTTTGGCGCTGTAAGTTTTTTGTTAATAGTAATAATGTGGAAAAATCAAAAGGCAAGAGTACTTGGTTTTTGTATTTTATTTGCAGCTGGCGGAATTTTAAGATTCCAGGCATCAATACCTGTCAGTGATAATAGTTTAATCCAGCAATACAATGGCCAGGAAACGACATTTATCGGGTTAATCAGCAGCGAGCCAGATACCAGAAAAAGTCATGTAAAGTTGACCATTGATGTTAAGCAGGGACTGGAAGGTTTGCCTGAAAAGATTACGGGTAAGGTTTTGGTAAACACTTATTTATTTCCTGAATACCACTATGGTGATTTATTAAAAATTACGTGTCAGTTACAGGCGCCTGAGCCTATTACAGATGATGATTCCGGACGGGTGTTTAACTATGATAAATATTTAACCAGGTTTGATATTTATTCGCTTTGTTACCGCCCGTACATAGAATTTATAGCAGCAGACCAGGGAAATGTAATAATGAGCACTTTGTTAAATATAAAAACTAAATTTGTGCAGGCAGTCCAGCTGGCCTTGCCAGAACCCCAGGCTTCTTTTTTAGGGGGTTTAATCTTAGGTGCTAAGAAGGCCATACCGGATGATTTAATGGAAAGTTTTAACCGTACAGGCACTACGCATATTGTAGCTTTGTCTGGTTATAATATTACGATTATTGCCATATTGATTCTAAATTTATGCAAGCATTTGTGGATATCACGTAAGGGTGCATTTTGGGTGTCGCTTTTTGCAATAACTTTTTTTGTATTAATAACCGGTGCCCAGGCTTCAATAGTGCGCGCAGGTATAATGGGCATGCTGGTTTTATTAGCTACTCAGTTAGGCCGCATGAGCCGGATTACCAACACTCTGGTTTTAGCCGCGGTGGTCATGTTGTTGATTAATCCTAAAGTTTTGGTATTTGACGCCGGATTTCAATTATCTTTTTTAGCCACTATTGGTCTGGTTTATGTTTCTCCTATTATTGAGAAAGTTTTTAAATGGGTGCCAGCTGTGCTGGAAATCCGTGCCAGCCTGGTAGCTACCTTATCAGCTACTTTAATGACTTTGCCCTTGATAATATTCCAGTTCGGCCGGCTGTCATTGGTAGCTCCGCTGGTTAATGTACTGATTCTGCCGGCCATACCAGTGTCCATGGGCCTGGGATTTATTACCGGGATATT
>Ga0180007_10003063_pt1 | contig 19017 bp, 21 predicted proteins | sample MM_PC_MetaG_FD_121122 | JGI IMG/M metagenome (GOLD analysis project Ga0180007, IMG submission 121122) | Groundwater microbial communities from the Aspo Hard Rock Laboratory (HRL) deep subsurface site, Sweden - MM_PC_MetaG | ecosystem: Environmental > Aquatic > Deep subsurface > Groundwater... | reverse complement strand
TGGATTAGATACCCAAGTAGTCCTAGCTGTAAACGCTGCGAACTATGTGTTGCATGTTCTTCGTGGACATGCAGTGCCGGAGCGAAGGCGTTAAGTTCGCCGCCTGGGAATTACGGTCGCAAGACTGAAACTTTAAGGAATTGGCGGGGGCGCACTACAAGGGGTGCGGCGTGCGGTTTAATTTAATTCCACACAGATAATCTTACTAGAAGCGACGGCAGGATGAAGGTCAGATTGAAGGTCTTACCTAACAAGCCGAGAGGTGCTGCATGGCCGACGTCAGCTCGTGCCGCAAGGTGTCACGTTAAGTCGTGCAACGAGCAAGACCTATACTCATAGTTGCTACTGAGTCTTTCGAGATTATTAGGCACACTATGAGAACTGCCTTGGTAACGAGGAGGAAGGTGTAGGCTACGTTAGGTCTGTATGGCCCGAATCTTCTAGGATACACGCGCGCAACAATGGTAGAGACAGAGGGATACGACTCCGAGAGGAGAGGTTAATCTCTAAACTCTATCTTAGTCCGGATTGAGGGCTGTAACTCGCCCTCATGACGCTGGAATCCCTAGTAATCGTCCATCAAAAGTGAACGGTGAATACGTCCCTGTGCCTTGTACACACTGCCCGTCAAACCAACCGAGCAGGGTCTGGGTGAGAACTAGTCTTTAGATTAATTCGAACCTAGGTTCAGTAAGGTGGGTTAAGTCGTCACAAGGTAGCTGTAGGGGAACCTGCAGCTGGATCACCTCCTAATTTTATTAAATAGAAAGCTTTACTAAGTCCCTTAGATATCATGCTTGCTATAAAGTATAGCTTTTCTTCAAAAGAAAAGTTGGCAAAAGAACAATGGGCCCGTAGCTCAGTCCGGTAGAGCATCGCCCTTGCACTAAACTTTTTGGGAAAAAGTTTAATCGAAAAGTTACAAGTGAGGCGGGGGTCTCGAGTTCGAACATAAGGGCAAGTCCCAACAAACTAATGGGCTCATCAACCCTTCTCGAAAGTCTCGACGGGTCCATATGTTTGTAAAAATTTATAAACAACTTTTTTAAAACAAAGTTGGCAAAAATAAAAAATCATATTCATTTATTCAATGAAACATTGCAGCTCATATATTTTTAATTGTGAGTGAAGGAAACAGATCAACCCTTTTTAGAAAAAAGCGTTAGCGGAAAAAGATTACATCCTAAAAAGGGCGGTAAAACATTTCATGTTCATATTTGTTTCGTGCATAGGCAATTACTTCTGAAGATCCTACTCCATTAGGTGGATGACTTAGCTTAAGATGCTGATGAAGGGCGTGGCAAGCTGCGATAAGCTTTGGTGAGGTGCATGCAGCCTTTGAACCAAAGATTCCTGAATTGGACATCCTTTTCAATCCGAGAGGATTAGGAACGCAGGGAATTGAAGCGTCTTAGTACCTGCAGGAAAAGAAATCAATCGAGATGCTGCGAGTAACAGCGAGCGAAAGTAGCAGAAGACAAACTGAATCTTTCTTAGAAATAGGAAAGAGATGTGGTGTTGTAAGACTCACTTTTAGTCTTAGTCAGATGAGCTGAAGTTGCCTGGAAAGGTATACTATAAAAGGTGATAGTCCTGTAAGTTAAATCTGGAAAGATGAGTGAGTTTCTTGAGTACTGTACATTGGATATTGTGCAGGAAGCTAGGAGATATTAACTTCTAATCTTAAATACATCTTAAGTCTGATAGTGAATAGTACTGTGAAGGAACGTTGAAAAGAACCTATGACAGGGAGTCAAAAGAGCCTGAAATCTAATGGATACAGAATGATACTGCTCTTAGGAGTTGTATCGTACGTTTCGAATAACGGGCCAGGGAGTGTAAGTGAGTGGCAAAGATAATTTTAAGAAGCATCTAAAGGGAAACCAACAATCCGTAACCTTTTTGGTGAGGGATGAGGTATGAAAATGCCTAAAGTCACTTGTTTACTACCCGAAACCGGACGATCTAACCCACAACAAGGTGAAGCTTGGGTAACACCAAGTGGAGGTCTGAAGCGGTGCTGTGTGCATACGCTCGTGTGATTGCGGGTTAGGGGTGAAAAGCCAATCGAGTTCGGTGATAGCTGGTTCCTGCCGAAATAGGCCGCAGTCTAGTCTAGTGTGAGATAGCTAAGGAGGTAGAGCCACGGATTTGGAATCCCGGGGGAGAAATCCTTCGACTCCTCGTCCAACTCAGAATTCTTTAGCGTCGTAGATCACTGGAAACGGTGGCTCGGGGTAAGCTTGAGTTACAATAGGGGAACAGCCCTATCTGTAGTTAAGGTCCCAAAATACTGATTAAGTGTTAAAGGGTGAAAGGTGTATACAACCGGAGACAGCTGGGAGGTATGCTTAGAAGCAGCAATCCTTCAAAGAAAGCGTAATAGCTCACCAGTCAAGGTTGTGTGCCCTGAAAATGGACGGGGCTAAATCAGTTACCGATACTACAGACATCTGAAAAGATAGTGGTAGGCAGGCGTTCTGATTGGGTAGAAGCTTGTTCGTAAGAATAGGTGCACCGATTAGAAATGAGAATCCTGGTTGTAGTAGGATCTATACAGAGTGAGAATCTCTGATACCGAAAGGGCAAGGGTTTCTTAGCAATGTCGATCAGCTAAGAGTAAGTTAATCCTAACCAAGTTCCTAATTGGTTTCTTGGGAATGGGAAACAGGTTAAGATTCCTGTACTATTTAGGTACGTGCGGTGACGCAAGTATTATTTCTGACGGTTCAGGCTAAACTGACACTTTTTACGAAGTGCTAACTGAGATATGTCTGGGGAGTACCGTAAAGGTGAGAACCAGATCAAATTAGGAATGGCTGTCTTTAAGGCAGTTTGGTTGATGTCTGGATCCCATGAAAAGGGAATGATAATGAATCCTGAATATTTATACCCAGAACCAGCACTGGTGCCCTGGATGAGAAGTCTAAGGTATGAGGGTGTAAACTAGTTGAGGGAATTCGGCAAATTAGTTCCGTAGCTTCGGTTGAAGGAATCCCTGGGTTTGTATTCACATGGGTGCGATCCCAGGGCGCAGTGACTAGGAGGAACCGACTGTTTAATAAAAACTTAACAATTCGCAAGCCTGCAAAGGTGTGTATGGATTGTGACGTCTGCCCAGTGCCTGTATCTAAAACTCCTTTCCAAACAATCTTTTTGCAAGCAAAAAGCTTGACCAAAAAGTGGGAGATGGGGGCTAAGGACAGGTAAACGGCGGGAATAATCGTTTTAAGCGACGGCTAAAGATTGCTGGATTCTACTTTTACCTAGATTTATAATTATTTGAGGACTATTGATAACAAAAATAAGTTGTATATAGTGACGAATGAGAAGATATTAGCTTTATTGAGAGATGTTTACTCGGAAATAAAGTTGACTATTGGTGCTAAAAATTTTCTAAATAAAGAAAATATAAGCAAATCAGTGTTTACTGAGATATTAAAGGGAACAATTTTGCCATCGTTAGATCTTCTAGAGAGAATTGAGCAGAGACTCAAACTAAACTTGTTAGATGACGTTTACAAGAAGGTAGATTACATTCGTGGAAAGACTAATTCCACTGTGGTGAAAATACCAAAAGAAGTGGACAAAGATTTAGTTTACATTTTATCAGCAGTGGAAAAATAAAAAAGGTTGTCCGCCTTTGAAAGATATTCAATTTATGTTAAATAAAGTTGGTATTAAATTTTATTTTAGAATAAAAAAACAAAATAATTCATTTTTATATGATTTACATATCGAAGGTAAGAGTAGAAAACGCTTTTTGGAATTTATTCCGATTGAGCATCCAGTATTTCTCGATCGTTTGAGCAATTCTAGACTATAATTCTCTTAAGGTAAAGTATTACGTTGCTTTAAGACCCGTATTAAACAGGTATGCCAAAAGACGGGATAAAAATCTGGCTAAATGCTGGAATCTCTCAGAATCTCATGATAGGATATCTTTGTGGTGACATGAAGATGAACCCTAAAAATTCATGAGTGGAGACAATCAGCAGGAAAGATCTCTTACAATATAAGAGAAATCTTCAGAGACTATACGCCAGAGCTCTTAATGGAGCAAGATATAGTCCGATCCGCTAGGCGACTAGTGGAGGCATGTAGAAATATATGTCCGCCATCGCGAGGATGGTCAGTACCTCGTTTGAGGGAAAGTAACAGACGTGAGCGAAATACCTTGTCGTTTGAATGACGACGCGCATGAATGGCGTAACGAGTTCCTCGCTGTCCCCAACTAGTGTCCTCTGAACTAACATTACTGGTGTGAATGCCAGTGACTTCCGGTGGGAAGCGAAGACCCCGTAGAACTTTACTGTAGCTTGTGGTTGTGATGTAGATTTTATTGTGCAGTATAGGTGGGAGTTATCGAAGCTTGGTCGTCAGGTCAAGTGGAGACAAAAGTGAGATACCACCCTTTAGAATCTGCATTACTCATTCTCTTTGGAGATGACACCTGCAGGCAGACAGTTTGGCTGGGGCGGCACCCTGCTGAAAAAATATCAGCAGGGCCCTAAGGTAAGCTCATCCGGTTTAGAATAGCTTTTCTTTAAAAAAGAAAACCTAGGAAAAGAAAAATTCCTAAAGCTACTAAAGATCCGGAGTGGAGTGCAAGAGCAAAAGCTTGCCTGACTGAATTCTGAACAGTAAAGAATTCAGAGACGAAAGTCTGGTCTAGCGAACCCCTATGTCCCTTTTAATAGGGGCTAGGTATGACAGAAAAGCTATCTCGGGGATAATTGAGTCGTAGCGCCTAAGAGCTCATATCGACGGCGCTGCTTGCTACTTCGATGTCGGCTCATCGTATCCTGGCTGTGCAGAATAAACTTTTGGAAAAAGTTTAATCAAAAGTTTCTGTTGGCAGCCAAGGGTGGGGGTGTTCACCCATTAAAACGATTCGTGAGCTGGGTTAAGGAGCGGACTAAGCTAAGTATGTTGTAGCATACAAGTATTGTCTGATATGCTTGGTTTATGAGGTTACATAATACGTTTCCTCACGCTTAACAAAACGTCGTGAGACAGTTTGTATGATATCTACTGGAAGTGTTAAATGTCTGAGTGGAAGGACCTTTTAGTACGAGAGGAACGGAGGTTCGTCGCCTCTGGTGTACCGGTTGTCTGTTAAGGCAGGCCGGGCAGCTACGCGATGGGTCATAAGAGCTGAAAGCATCTAAGCTCGAAAGATTCCGCGAAAAGAGACATAGAGCTCCGATAGAACATCGGGTTGATAGGACCAGAGTGTAAGCACCAAGGTAACGAGGTGTTCAGCTTGTGGTTACTAATTGCTCAAAAATCTTCAGAATAATTGCCTATGTTTTCTTTTTAGTTCTATTTTAAATTGGTTATTAACGAAATCTTTCAGATTTCTAGAGATGGATAAGAACCTTACCGTTCCTATTCCTCTCCTTTTATGGTCTTTTAACTTTAGCAATAAAAAATCCTTCTGTGTTGTAGAACTGGGGCCATAACTTGGTGCATTTTTTTAATTCTGATGAATAATTCTCATAATCTAAGTTAACTTCAGACTTTATTTTTAAATCAATTTTTTCTAATTTTGCGTTAGTGTTATCTAATAAAAACTGTATTATCCCTTCATCCTCTTCTGGTTCTAATGAGCATGTTGAGTAAACTAAGGTTCCTTTTGGTTTTAGGTTGTTGTAACAGTTCAAGATTAATTTTCTTTGGATTCCTGCTAATGTTTTTACTAATTGTTGTGAATATTTTTGTATTGTGTAATTTGAACCTTGTGTATCTCCTCTAATTGTTCCTACGCCTGTGCAAGGAGAATCTAAAAGTATTTTATCAAATTTTTCTGTTATTCTTCTTGCATCTGTTATTGTTGTTACAACATTTGAAACACCGCATCTTTGTAGATTGTGTGATAAGGGGAGCATTCTAAAATAGGCTACATCATTTGCAATTATTAATCCTTGATTATTCATCATTGCAGCTAATTGAGTTGTTTTTGAACCTGGTGATGCTGCTGCGTCTAAAACTATATCTGTATTTTTTGGATTTAGAACTAAAGGTGGAATCATAGAAGCTGCTTCTTGTATGTAAACATGGCCTAATTGGTGTTCGTAGATGTTTCCTAAATCTAATCTAGAATTTTCAATCCAAAAACCCTCTTCAATCCAAGGTATTTGCTTTAAGGTTCCTTCTTTGGATAATGTTTTCTTTGTTTTAGAAATAGTTGTTTTTAATGTGTTTATTCTTATTGATTTTGTTGAGAATTTGTTTATGCTAGACTCGTATTCCTTAAAATCTGTTAATTTTCTATATTTTTCAATAAATTCTTTTTTTAGTTTGAGTTTCATAAATTAAAAAGAAAAAAATTAGTCGTCGTCATCGTCTTCATCTTCGGTGTCTTCGTCATTACTATCATCTTCATCAGCTTCTTCTTTATCATCTTCTTCCTCTTCTTCGAGGTAAATTTTTTCTAGTTCTTCCATTAAATATCGCCTCCCTTAAAATGAATAATATTTAAAAAATTTTGATAATTGGGTTATATATAAATCTTTCTTTTGTGGTTTGTTCTGTGTTATCCCGAAACTTTTTAAATAAATCCGATTTATAGAAGAATATGCATGGAAATTCTTTATTAAAATGGCTTGAGAAAAATAATCTTGAGATTGTTTCAAAGTCACATTATAAGTATTTTAAAAATGTATTAATTAAGGCTTTTCGTTTTAGAAAAGATAAAGAGGTTCTTATTCTCGGTGATTGGGGATTTCATGGAAAAAGAGTTGCTCCTATTGTTTGTGGTTCTTATTACTTAGCTGCTCAGAAATTAGGGTATAAAACTAAAATAATTATGCAAAAACCCAAAACAAGGTTACAAGAGGCAGAGGTTCCTATTGTTGAGGCTTTGTATACGCAAAAGCCCGGAAGTATGATTATATGGTCTTTGTCCAATAGACCTGGAAGTCTTTCTCCTGTAATTGGAAAAAGTTTTAGGAGATATGCTCTTGAGAAGAAGTTTAATTTTATTTCTACTACGGGCTTGGGTGGTTTAGAGACAAAGGATGTTTATATTATTACAAGGGCTTTAGATATTGATTATAAGGATCTTAAGAAAGTTGCAAGTAAAATAGCAAAAATTATGGATAAGGGGAGGGAGATAAAGATTAAAACCGATGCTGGTACAAATTTAGTTGCCAGTATACAGGGTATGAAGTCTATTTCTATTGATGGAGATTATACTGGTGAGGTTAAGGGTGGAAATATGCCTGTTGGTGAGGTTTATATCCCTCCTGTTACTGGAAGTGCGAATGGTGATATTGTGATAGATGGCAGTTCTAGACATCAAAAAGGAACTATTATTATTGAGAAACCTATTAAGCTGAAAGTTAGGAGAAGTCAGATTATAAAAATTGAAGGTGGGCAAGAAGCCAGGATTTTGTGTGAGACATTAAGATGGGCTAGAGAAAGAGCAAAGAGGCCTAGTAATGTTATGAAAATTGGTGAGATTGGAATTGGGATAAATCCTAAGATTGATATTGTTGGGAGTATGGTTTTAGATGAGAAGGCTTGCAATACTGCACATGTCGCTATAGGAAGTAATTATTGGTTTGGTGGCGATATTCATACATTCTTACATTTAGATCAGGTAATGAGATATCCTAAAATTTATATAGATGGGAAGAAGTTAGAATATTAAGAGGTGGTATTAGTTGGATATACAGAGTGTTAGATTTTATTATGGTCTGTCTATTATTGTGATTACTCTTATTGTTTTGTATTTGATTTATAAAGGTGTGATGTTTCAGTTGAATTCTATGGTTACTTTGTGAGTTTTGAAAAATTAGTCTTTATAAATAAAAAATCCCCCCCTGTAAAACTGGCTTGTTCTTATTTAAAGAATTAAGAAATAAAAAACTAGGGGTTTGTTTAGTAAAGTTTATATTGCTCTAAAAGTGGGTATATTCTAAAAAGAGGGTGAAATGAAAATATATAAGTTAACAAAAGAAGACAAAGAACTAATCGAGAAAGCAAAAAAAGTAATTGTAAAATCAAGACCTGTTAATCTTATTGATACGAGTGAAGTCGGGAGTGCTTTAATAACTTCAAAAGGAAATATCTTTTCAGGAGTAAGCATGGGTTTCTATTGTGGTATTGGTTCTTGTGGAGAATATCAAGCAATAGGTTCGATGATTTCTAATGGTGAGAAAGTGATTAGAACTATTGCTTCTGTTTGGTATGATGAGAAAAAGAAAAGGTATGAAGTAATTCCTCCATGTGGAAAGTGTAGAGAGATGATTCACCAAGCAAGTAAAAAAAATCGGAACACAGAAGTAATTATATCTAATTCAAAGAAGGTTAAACTAAAAGATCTTATGCCCTATTCTTGGGGAGGCACAATAGAAAAATAAAAAAAGAAATAAAAGATAAGAATTATTCTGTTGATGCTGGCTTATCCTTAGCCAATACATTCAAAATTCGCATGTAGTATGCGGAAGCGGCACTTTCCAATTCAGAAGGGTCTTTCACTTCTCTTAGATGTGCTGTTTCCCGACCTTCATCAAATATACGAAAAGCCTTACCAAGTGTAAAACCTCTTATTCCTGAAGTCCATAGATGGCTTTTTGGTAATAGATATGGGACACCTTGTCCACTATACTCTACTGTAACTTGGCTTCCTTCTATCCCTAGTGGTTGTGCCTCACCGTAACGTGAATCATCTACTTCTGGTTCACTAGCAAATAGATTACTCTCTAATCTAGCTTCTAGTTGCCCAGTTGTAAATCTTGGCATTCTTTGTATATCTTGAAATGTTGGTTCATCTGACATTTTTAATACCTCACAATAATGATTATTATTAACCTATATACTCCAGAATATGCTTTATAAAGGTTACGTTTTTCTCAAAATAAAAAAACGGAGAAATATTCAAGAAATAAAATGGGGTTTATCAGATTATCAAAAATCTCTTTAGAAAAAAAATGCGGCAGCCGGGGGTCGAAATCCCGATCTTAAATAAGATTCCCGGGTCGGAGCGTTGGCAACGCCCCATACTAACCACTATACTACTGCCGCTTGAATTTAGATAGAATTAGGTGCTTTATAAAATTTTTTACACTTCAAATATTGGCTACTTTATCCTTAATAAAAATCTTTTTTAGGGGGATCTTCTCTTTCTAACATTTTTCGTAGGTATGTATTTTCTCTTCTTGTTGCTTCAATATCGAATGCTAAGTATAACATGGCCACTCTTAAACAATATATCTTTTCAGGGGTAGTTCCGTTTTCTGGGTAGTTTAAGTTTGGGATTTTCTCTGCAAGTGTGTCTAAGACATTTTCTAGGACTATTGGTTCTTCTAGTGGGGGGAGTCTACTACTGGCCTCTAATCTTTTGTCCTCTTTCCCTTTTTTGTTAGGTTCATCTTTTGCCATTGTTTTGTAAGTGAATATTAAGAATCTTATAAAACTATCGTTTAGATTTATAAGGGTTAAAGCATAGCTTTTTATAAAATTAATTATTAAAATAAGATCAATAGGAAGCAAAAATGACCCATATCTTACCAAAATTAGCTTATTCTTATGATGCACTAGAGCCACACATAGATGAACAAACTATGAAAATACACCACACAAAGCATCATCAAGCCTATGTTGACAAATTAAACAAGGCATTAGAAAACCATATAGATCTAAAAAATAAACCTGCAGAAGAACTAATAAAAAATCTAGATTCTTTGCCAAAAGAAATAAAAATAGCCGTAAGAAATAATGGAGGAGGTCATGTAAATCATACTTTTTTCTGGCAGATATTAAAAAAAGACACAGAATTCAAGGGGGAGATAGCAGAAGAAATAAAAAAAGAATTCGGAAGCTTTGAAAAATTTAAAGAAGAATTCGCAAAAGGGGCTATAACCCTATTCGGAAGTGGATGGGCTTGGCTAGTGTTAGATAATGGAAAATTAGAGATAATCCAAACACCAAATCAAGATTCTCCCTTAACACAAGGAAAAATTCCTTTAATAACTCTAGATCTCTGGGAACATGCATACTGGAAAAAATACATTAATCGAAGAAATGAATATGTGGACGCTTTTTTTAATGTAATCAATTGGGAAAAAGTAAACCAAATCTACAATAAATAACCTTTTTACACAAAAACGGATAGAAGAGTTACAACATACCAAAGTATTAAATTTATTATACTCAACAGCTTAATTTGTTTTTTAGCTTTTAAAAATCGAGGCTCTGGTTTTCCTTCTAATTTCGTTAATTGGTGTAGTTTCTTAAATTTAAGTCCAATAGCTACGCCTATAATCACAATAAATGCCACAGCAATATGTTTTAGTATAAGCATTTGTGTATCGAGCGGCCAGTTAACATAAAATGGCAGAGCAACACCAGATATAATTAGCAGCATTAAACCAAACCAAATAAATTTAGAAATGGCAGGAAGAAGTTTCATACTTGCAACATCAATATCTTTATCTTTTTCAGATTTTATAGAGATAACTGTTACTATAGTGGCTCCTCCAAGACCCCACGCCAAACCAACAAAATGTAAAAAATTAAAAAAACTTAACAATACCATATTAATCTAATATCTCCAATATTCTTATCATTTTCTATCCTTATAATCCAGCATACTACTTCATACGTCTTGGAGAGGAGCAAAGAGATTATTTAGACTAGGCGGCCTTACTTATTTTTTAATCCATCTTGCCAATTTTAAACATGTTTGTACCGCAATCAGAACACTTCCCTTTAACGCAGTCTCTACCATTCGCCATTTTAGCTTGTTTAGCGTCTGCCATAGTCTTCTTTGCCTTACATTTCATACAATATCCTTTTACCATTGTTATATTACCTCCAGTCTTACAAATCTTCTTATACCACGTTGAGAAACTCCTTTTTAACCCTTTCTATAGTCTTATTATCTATTTTTCCAATATCAAAGATTGTTCCAGAGACCATCCTCCTTGTTTCTCCATAATTTTTCAGCTACTTTTTCAGAGTGCTTTAACAAATCTCTAAAAGTGTCTTTTTTCCTTCTATCAAAATCTTCATCCCTTTTTATAAGATATCGCCGCGACCCGGACTTTCAAGGCTTTTTCTTTTCTCGTTTTTCCCGAGGATTTTTTTGAAAAAGGCTATTTGAACCGGGATGCCCGAAAGGGCCAGGATTTCCAGTCTTACACCTTAAATAAGTCTGTGCAATATCCTGCAACCTTTTCCGCCAACGCTTTTGTTAAAAGGGTTGTACCAGGTTATGCGATCGCGGCATACTATAAAAATTAGAATTAGCTGTTTATTAAATTTACTCAATCATCTCAATTGTAATATTCAACCCTTCAGGAATAGGAATTCTCATAACTAACCTTAAAGCCCTCTCATTAACACCCAAATCAATCAATCTTTTATGAATTCTCATCTCAAACTTATCAAAACTAGCTTTCCCATCACCACAGGGAGTTTTCCTGGTATAATGGTTTAATCTTTTAATAGGCAAAGGAATAGGCCCTTTCATCTTAACTTTAGTTTTCTTAGCTATCTCTTGGATCGCATCAGTAATCTGATTCAATTTAGCTATATCAATACTAGCTAAGTTTATTCTTGCTTTTGGCATATCAAAAAATAAGAAAAAAGGGCTTTATAAAATTAACGAAAGAAATTAATTTCCAAAAGTAAACCAAATAGTTGATTTAGATAGGTTTTCAGCCCATCTTTAGATACAATCCACTTATTCAACTACTACGAATTTAAAAAAGAAAAAGAGATTTTAGTCTTTCTTCACATAATCAATGCACATACCAGCAGCAACTGTAGTACCAGCGTCCCTAATAGCAAATCTTGCCATGTGTGGAATCTCTGATTGTTTCTCTATAACCAAAGGTTTTGTAGGAACTACTGTAACAATAGCAGCATCCCCATTCTTTACAAAATCAGGATTCTCTTGTAAAGTTTGCCCTGTAGTCGGATCTAGCTTCTTCAAAATCTTTGTAATCTGGCATGCTACTTGAGCAGTATGTATATGGAATACTGGAGTATAACCGGCACTTAACACAGTAGGGTGATTCAACACAACAATCTGTGCAGTAAATTCCTTAACCATTGTAGGAACATTACTTTCATGCCCCAATACATCTCCTCTAGCAATGTCTTTTTTACCAATGCCTCTAACATTAAATCCAATATTATCTCCTGGTTCAGCTTTCTGTATCTGTTCATGATGCATCTCAATACTTTTAACTTCACCAGGAACAGGTTTACCTTCTCTTCCAGGAACTACAACAACCTTATCGCCAATTTTCATTACTCCTGTCTCAACTCTTCCAACAGGAACAACCCCGATACCGGTAATGTTATACACATCCTGTATTGGCAGTCTTAAAGGTAAATCAGTTGGTTTCTCAGGTTCTTTTAATTGATCTAAGAACTCTAACAATGTAGGTCCTTTATACCAACCCATATTTTCAGTTTTCTTAACTACGTTTTCTCCTTCTAAAGCAGAGATAGGAATAAATGTCACATTATCTAGTTTATATCCAGCTGTTTTCAATAAAGCACTCAACTCTTCTTGTACTTTCTTAAATTTGGCTTCATCATACTTAACAGTATCCATCTTATTCACTAAAACGTTCATTTGCTGAACACCAAGTGTCTTAGCCAACCATACGTGCTCTTTAGTTTGCGCCATAACACCTTCAGAAGCAGCAACAATCAAAAAAGCGCAATCCGCTTGTGAACTTCCAGTAATCATATTCTTAATAAAGTCTTTATGGCCTGGAGCATCAATAATAGTAATCTCAAATTTGTTAGTTACAAACTTTTTATAAGAAAGATCAATTGTAAGACCCCTTTCCCTCTCTTCTTTTAAATTATCCATTACGAAAGCAAACTCAAAACCAGCTTTTCCTAACTCTTTAGCTTTTTCTTTTAATTTTCTCAATTCTTGCTCTGGAAGATTACCAGAATCAAACATCAGTCTCCCAACTGTTGTACTCTTTCCATGGTCAACATGACCAATAAAAATTACATTTAAGTGTGGTTTTTCCTTTGCCATTTTTGTTGCGTATCCCCCTTGATAACTTGAGTATTAACTTAAGAGTCTTAAAAAAATACCTGTTTATAAAGGTTTCTTCTGAAAGAATTTTGAATTTTACTATTTATAAATCTTTCTATTTGTCACTACCCACTAGAAGTATAGTCTAACTAAGCAACTTCCACTAATCTTGAAGGGCGCTTAGAACTCTGAGCTGCCCGCATTAACACCTCTCTTGTCCTAGGAGCAACAGCCTTCACCCAATCCATATGCTCCATTGCAAACTCTCTAGCTCTTGAACCCATTTCCTCTCTTAATCTTTTATCATGATATAACATCCAAATAGCCTCTGCTAATCTACTTGGAAGACTTGGCATATGACCAAGACTAACAACCACCCCTCTATCATCTTCTAAAACTTCCTTAGCATAATCAAAATCAGTTGCAACAGTAGAAATCCCGGCTCTTAAAAATTCAGCAGTTATACCACTCGATATTTGATCTTTTCCTGGATAAGATTGAACACCCATATCTGTGGCATTAAGCAATTCATTTCTTATATCATCCGGATTATACTCATTTATGAAAGTAACTCTCTTTCCAAGCCTCCTTTCTCTTACTAATTCCTCTAAACTTTCTCTATACGGATCTTTTCCATTTTCTATCAAAGTGGGATGTGTTTGTCCTGCAACAATAAAACAATAATCTAAGTTTCTATCCAACAAGGCTAAAGCTTCAAGAGTATACTCTATCCCTTTATCAGGACGAATTAATCCATTCGATAAAAGCCACACCTCGCCAGAGAGATCATGATTGGAAAAATGAGCTCTAACTACTTCTTTAGAATCAGCCTTAGGTTTATCTAAACCATAAGCTCCATGATGTATATGAATAACTTTACCATTAGCACCATATTGCCCCTCTAAACTCTCTTGCGCAGTTCTAGAAATAGGCAAAAGAAGATCACTCCAATCAACAACACCTTGGAATACTCTCTTTCTCTCAGCAATAGGATCATTTGAAAGAACAGTATGAGTAGTTGTTACAATAGGAACATCAACGTTTTTTAAAAATTCCAGTATATACCCTCCATATTCTCCACCAAAAATACCAAATTCATGTTGAAGAAGAACCGCCCCATAACCACTACCATTAACTGCATCTGCTAGATCTCTATATCTAGGCAAATCCTGATTATCAAGAACTAATTGTACCTCTGGCGCATATTCTATTGCAGGACTCTTCCAATTTGGTTCAACTGTAGCAACATGATGCACCTCGCCGGCAGAAGTAGCTATTAATGACCCTCTCACATTTTTTGCCCAAGTAGCAAGCCCACACCTTGTAGGAGGGTAAGTACTAATCTGAAGTGTTGGTGGCAGTTTCATTTTATAGGAATTACATTTTTTAAGATTCTTGATTTATTTAAAATAATCTATCTAAATTTTTTGATAAATAGGGAAATCTTTATATAGTATCTACTTTTTTATAAAAAATATGGCAAAAATAGACAAAAAAGACCAAAAAATACTCGAAATACTAGAAAATAATTCTAGAATACCTATAACCAGATTAGCTAAAAAAACACACTCTTCTCCACAAGCCACCCATTACAGAGTAAATAAACTCATTTCAGAAAAAATCATACTAGATTTCCCAACAGTAATAGATTATGCCTATTTTGGATTAACAGAGGTAAAGGTATATTTCAAAATCTTATATACTTCTTCAAAAATAGTTAACCAAATATTAAGCTATTTCAAAGACCACGAATTTGTTTCAGAAGTAATAGAATGCGGGGGTAACTGGGACATAGTCATAACATACTTAGTGGAGAATCTTTCCCAATTCAATAAAATCTTCCATGGAGATATTGAAAAATTCCAAAAACATCTTGACCCCGACCTTATTTTATTCTCCATAGTCCATCACTTTCTCCCAAAAAATGTCGTTATTGGAGGAGATAGGAAGCCTATAAAGTTCAAAAAGAAAACAAAGAAATTACTTTATCTATTTGCATTAAACAACAGAATAACTATTGTTGACCTTGTAAAACAACTTAAAATGGATTCAAAAACAGTAATAAAAAGAATGAACAACTTAAAAAAAGAAAATATAATAAGAATCTTTACGGTAAATATCGACAAGTCTCTTCTAAATAAAACAATATATAAGATCTTAATTAGATACTCAAACATCTCAACAAAGAAAGAAAAAGAATTTTTTAATTTCATAAAAAGACAAAAAGGAATAAAATTATTTACAAAATTAATAGGAAAATTTAACGTAGAATTAGAAATTGAAACAGAAAAAAACATAGAATTAAGAAAATTAATATTCGAAATAAGAGAAAAATTCAGTAGTATAATCCAGGACATTAACGAAATACCAATATATCACTTACATAAAAGAAGTTACCTGCCAAAAAAGATATTAAAAGATTAAGCCGCACCTTGCATATATTTCTTACCTGTTTTCATTGAATGCTCTGCTTTTTGTAATTCCATACCCAAATAAGCAGCATGCTTCATGTCATTTATCCAGCTATCATCAATTATTTTTTTGTAAAGAGACATAATATTAGTTCCCCTATATGCCCTAACTAACTCATAACCATAGTTACAAATACCCACCTCAATTTTTTTATTTTTAATCCTAATAAGCAGAAAACTTTTCTTATCAATCTTAAATTTACTATATTTTTTTACTTCCACGAATCTAATTTTTTCCGGATATTTGATCTCTTTAAGTTTCATATTAGTCTTCTAAAAACATAAATTTTAAAAGTGTATTGATTATCATAAAATCATGAAAGATAAACCTTTCTTTAAATCAAAGTCAATATTCTACATACTCTTAGGCATTTTTATTTTATTAATTATTTATTTTGCAGTTCCTGCCTTGCCGACTATAAGGCGGGCTCTTTTTCCCTTTGCTGCAATCTTAGCATTCTTCTTCTTTATTTTAGGTACAGCACTAATATTTTATTCTCTCAAACTAAAAGCACAAAAAAAGTTGAAAATATTTTTATTATTGACAGGAGCCTCTGCAGTTGGGTTTTTAGTTTTTGTTCTTTTACACAACCTAGTTTATGGTTTATTTATTTACTTATTTGGTGAAGCCTTTTGGGAGAGTATTGGCATGGGAGATGAACCTTTTTTCTTTATTTTAGCTATTTTTGTTTGCCCAATAGTTTTTTTAATTGGAGCTATAGGAAGTCTAATTCTATTTCATAAAAAAAGGAAGACGAAAACTTAATAAGGCAATAAGGATATAAAATAATTTAATGGCAAAGAAAAAAGAGGCAGATTGGCTTACAATTTTGATGGTTATACTATTTGCAGTATTAATAATATGGTTTATTGCTATGTTAATTAAATAAAAATGGGTTGGAAAAAGTTATTTTATTGGCTATTGGGACTTTTTGTTGTTTTTCTTATTATTGTACTACTGCAGAAGATTCTCGGAGGAAGTTTAGGTTTTGAGGAAATAACTATAGGTTTATTGATAGCAAATTTAGGATATTCATGTTATATTAATTCTAAACTCTCAGAGCACCTTGGTTGGCATAAGGGAAAAGGAAATTCTTCTTGAGGCAGTCGAATTTCGGCTGAGCATAGCAAGAAAGTTTTTTGGGACGGCAATTATACAAAGAATAGACATATTGCCCATGAAAATCTTTATAAAATGATCAAAATCAATATTAATTATGGAATTAAGCAGAAGAGAATTTATATCTTGGTTAGGGAGTTTTGGAGCACTTTTATTAGGATGCCGGCGTTCATCTAGTTCACAAACTGAAGAGCGAGTTAAAGACACTACACCACAAAATAATCCTGGGAAGAAAAAAAATAATAGATTGGGTTTTTTGTCAGAAAGAAGAGATTTAATTGAGAGATTAAAAACTGAAGAGCCAGATTATGATGGGATCGTGAATATCTGCGTGGCATTGGGACCCGAATTTGAAGTAACCAGATCTGAATATGAGTATTCTAAGATTATAAGCAAATTTATGCCCAAAATTAAACAACTGGAAAGAGCTCAAGGAATCTCTGATTTATCAATCAAATTAACAATTAGCAGATATGGAATTCCCGAGGAAGAAGTTCACAGGCAAGAAGCGCTTGATTATTGTAAGAGAGCGATGGCTTTCGCAACCGACAGGTTACCCAATCTAGATTTGCCTCGTTTTGAATGGGTTGCAATATCAGAAGGCGATGATTTTAGCGTAGGATTTGATAAAAAAGTTCTATTAGGCTTAGCATATCATAAGATATATAGGCTTACAATTGAAGACAAAAATAATAAATCCAATGGGGGGCTGTTGGGAGGAGCAGAAATTTTAGCTTCTCCGTTTGGTCAATCACATACTACAGAAGGGTGGTCGTTTTGTTATGTAGGTACTGGAGTTCCATTTCAATTTTTAATAGGGCCTTTTTCTGAATTAATCCCCCGCGCAGTAGAGGATTCAACAGAGAAACTTATTAGAGATAATGATGCTATTGTTGGAAGGATTGCGGTTGAAGGATTTTCTGAAGCTTTAAGTTATCTACTTGCATTAGAATTTGTTAAGATCCATGGAGTTAAAAATGGAGAAGCCATTGTTAAACAGAATTTAGCCATTTATGCTCAAAATGATCCCTTGTACCAACTTGTGATTCCATCTATAGGGTTAGCACAAAGTCAAGGTTTAGAAAGCTTTGTGGATTTGTATAGAAATGATCCCGATGGATATCTCCAGATGGTTGTTAAATAGGTATTATGTCCTCGATTTATCCTTTTCCTATGAACTCCCCAACGTTTGTTATGTTCCTTGGAGGGTCGATTGTGCGTTAGCAACTAGGAAGTCGCGAAAGGGCAAAATTTATTTTTTTTGTAACTTAAATATAAGATTATATCTCTCAGTTATACCAAAGCCGAAATTTAATTTTTTGGGGTTCTTTATAAGATCTAGATTTTGTTCTTTGAACATCTGATACCACTCTTTTTTTAATGGAAAATTAAAAGCACATTTTATACCATAAGACACATTAGAAATATAATCTGTGAAGGAAATTAGAAGTTTTGAGAAGAATCCATACCTCATGTGATCCTTTATAATCAAATATTTTTTTGATACTCTTTTCATTTCTTTTATATGCTCTGGGATATTTTTTGTGTGATGCAGGACATCTAAAGACATGACAATATCAAAAGTATTGCTAGGATAAGGTATTTTTTTACCATCATAAGTTTTCCTTGGGATCTTTGCAGGGCGGTTGCTTTGAATATCTACTCCCACAATTTTCAAAGAAGGATTAAATTTCATAACCCTTTTTGCAGTAGATCCGTCATCACAACCATAGTCCAAAATATATGAATTGTCCGGACATAAATCAGAGATTATCTTTGCAACTCTTACTTTATATACTGGACGAAACAATTTATTGAAAAAAAGTTTCAAAGGAAATAATATATATTCTTTAATTGTCATAACTATACTAATAAACAGATTCTTATAAATTTTGCCCTGTAGAATTGAAACTAATCGTTATTACCTCTTCTCCCACCTATCTTTATCTCTAGAATGATACTTCTTCATACTCTCCTTAAAAGCTTCATCCAAATCAATATTCAAGGAATTAGCAAGACAACTTAGTGTAAAAAGTATATCAGCAATTTCATCTTTCATCTCTTTTATTTCTTCTGTAGATTTTTTCTTTTTAGGACCATAAATATGATTGACTTCCCTGGATAACTCCCCAATCTCTTCCATTAATCTAACAAGAATTTCATGTGGTTTCCAATACCCTTCAGTATATTGCACTATCCATTCATCAACTTCTTTTTGGACATCTTTTAATGACATATTGGATAATAAGAATCTTCAGGAGATATAAATACTTTTGCTCAACCAAGAAACCTATTTTCCTAAAACAAAACATTTATATATTAACTAATATCTTATAATATTAAGTGATATTATGGATAGAACCAAATATGACATCGAGATCAAACGTCATGTGTTTGATAGGGCAATG
>Ga0180007_10003062_pt1 | contig 19018 bp, 16 predicted proteins | sample MM_PC_MetaG_FD_121122 | JGI IMG/M metagenome (GOLD analysis project Ga0180007, IMG submission 121122) | Groundwater microbial communities from the Aspo Hard Rock Laboratory (HRL) deep subsurface site, Sweden - MM_PC_MetaG | ecosystem: Environmental > Aquatic > Deep subsurface > Groundwater... | reverse complement strand
TGATTGTGCATAATGAAAATGAGAGCAGCGGAGGAAACTAAAGACTATTTTCCCAGAGCAACTGGCTATGTTGAGATTCTACGGTGCGCTGAGTACGACATATAGCATGTTTATTGCTAAAGTTGAGCTACCAACATGCACTAAAGAAGAGAAAATCAACTATGCCTTTTAGCAAGTAGTCGCTGAAGTCCTCCGCTGCTTCTCTTTTTTATTGGAGGTATTAAATGAGTGACCAAATTGAATGTACATGCCATCGTGATGGGAATTGTATGTGTGCAGAACTTGGCGAGATGAATGCTGAGGGGAATACTTGGTGTTCTGTATGTGAAACACTGGATGAACATTGCGAGTGTGGCTGTACGTGTATATGTGAAAATATGGGCAAGGAAGTAGTATGTCCTGAAGAATGTGCCGTTGCTATTAGGAAACTAAATGAAGATAATCCATGCTGCTGATGCACATCTAGGTTTTTCTGCCTACAACGTTGTGGATAGACAGTCTGGGATAAACAGAAGGGCTCTAGATGTCATAGAGTCCTGGTATGATTTTATAGAGAAGGCATTAGCGGAGAAGCCTGATTTGGTTTTGTTTTGTGGGGACCTATTTGATTTACCAACTGTGCCTAATTTTGCTATTGACGCAGCTTGTGCTTTAGGGTTGTTTGATTGCCCTGTTCTTCTGATTTCGGGAAATCATGATCGTGCTGTACGTGGAGATGTTTCTCCACTAAAGTATCTCGCTCATTCTAAGAATGTAATAATAGCGTCTAATCTTGATAAGCCTTCGGTTCATACTATTCATGGAAAAGTATTCTCTCTGTTTCCTAGTGGATCTGAGGGTCGTCCTTTAGATGGTGATGTACTTCTTGCACATGGTTGTATAGCTGGACCAGAGGAATACAGATTTGCAGGAAGCTACCTAGAGATTCCATTTGCCAATTATGAGTATGTAGCTCTTGGTGATCTTCATAGACATCTTCAGACTGACAACATTGTATACCCAGGATGTTTTTCTAGACTAACTTTTACACAGGAGAGGGTTAGGGTAGGATTTGTTGTTTATGATACAGACACAAAAGAAGTACGACATGTAGCTACGAAATCCAGAGAATTTGTTACAATTACTCCAGACAAGATAGACATAGCAGGAGATTTGTTAAAAGATAAAATCGTTAGGGTATTGGTAGACAAGTCATTTACTGCTGTTGATAGTTTATATACTAGATTATCCGGCTGTTTACATGTGAAGGTAGAGAGGTTGGACAAGGACGAGATAGTTTCATCTCAGAAGGCAGATACTTCAGGGGAGCTAACACTAGAGTCTTCATATTCAACTTTCTGCAATCAGACTCAGAGAGCACATCTTATTGGAGATGGGTTAGATCTTATCCGCAAAAATAAGTAATTGGTACAATCAATGATTAGAGACCTTAGACTTAGATCATTTCGTGTTTACAAAGACATGAGGTTCCAATTTCCTGATGGTCTGACTTGCATAGTTGGGCCTAACGGGAGCGGGAAGTCTACATTTATTGAAGCAATCGGATACGCATTATGGGGACCCAAGGCGTGCATAGGGAATGTTGGGGAGACTTCTTCTAGGGGGCAGGCAGAGAAGATGTCTGTATTTGCAGAGGGGTGGTTTCCAACAAAGTTTAATTTGCTTAGGTCTTCATCTTCAGCCAAGTTAGAATTTACAGATGGTGGATTAACAGTATCCGGCGCTAGGGATGTTGGTAAGTATTTCTCAGATGTTTTTGTTTCGTGGGACATGATGTTAGCTACATTTTTTGCTAAGCAGCAGTGTGTATCAGAGATTGTAAATCTTCCGCCTACCAAGAGAAGAATCCTAGTGGCTTCTTTCCTGGGCTTAGGAATAATTGATAGTTGCGTAAAAGACATAGGAACAATACCATATGTCTCAGATATGTCTGGAGAGATAGACAGGCTTGAAAAAGAACTAGCAACACTAAAAGAGATAGACGATGTTTCAATTGAAGTCTTGATGCAGATACAGAATTTGAGAACTGAGCTTGTTAGGATTAGGGCATTGGAGATGGTTCCAGAGCAGGCTATAAACGCACTTAGCCAAGCCCTGGAGGCTGCTAAGGTACTAGATGCACAAGTGGGGGAGAGGGCAGGGCAAATTAGGATTCTTTCGTCATTAAAATCTTCATTATCATCTTTTGATTCGAAGACGTTAGTAAAATGTCCTGTTTGTAGATCTGATATTTCTGATCCTCCTTATATTTTGGGTCTTCTTGATAAAGATTTAGACGGGTATAGAGCTACGTTACACGAGTTAACGTCTAAAAGAGACGAGCTTCAGGTATTGATTGGCAGGATAAAGCTATGTGCTGATAGTCGTTCTTTGAGTAGTGTTGAGGCGGAATTAAATAGTTTCCCAGCTATCACACAAGATATAAATTTATTGCTAACACAGATTTCTAGGAAGGGAACGTTATCGGCGCAGGCGTCTCAATGTAGGATACAGCAAGTTGAATTTGACAATGGAAGCAGGAAGAAAGAATTGAGAGAGGCGTTTGTAGCTTTTCGTGAGCACATGCTTTCTAGGTACACAGTTAAGTTACAGGATTTGGTTACAGCATATTTAAGAGAAAGAACACAATTTAAGTCCTTCTCCATAGATGATCAGTTTGAGTTCCAAATTGATGGATATCCTATGAACACATATTCTAGGGGGCAGCAGGATTTGATTGGGGCAGTATTTCGTGTAGCTGCTGCTCAATTGTATGGTGAGGTAGTGTTTGGTTCTCCTGCTTTCATGGTTTTTGATTCTAGCTTTGATGCATTAGATGTTGAGAATATGCGTTCCATGTTAGATCTTTTGGAAAATTGTCCAATTAAGCAAGTTATAGTTACTAGTCATAACGAGCATGTTGCTTCTAGATCCAATGTTAACGTAGTTAAGATTGGTGGGTTATTGTAATATTGTTATGATTGATTTTCCTCCTTGCTATACGGAATTTGTTGTTAACAAAGTAGAGTGTACTTTATGTTCTTTAGCTAGTCCATGTGCTCATAGGTCTAATAATCCGTTGCCGTATGGTGTGTTAGCTTCTTCATGGAGGATGTTATTTTCAGGGTTTGATTATAGATGGATAGCTAGGGAAATAGTTACAACACACGGTCAGATTTCTTTATCTGCTGCTTGGAGAGTACACAGGGCTAGGAGATGGATAGAGCCGTATTTTAGGAGTCAGCCATTTGGTTATACTTCTAGGGCTTCTAATGCAGAGACTAAAGTACAGATTGTATTTTTGTTTTTAAAGCGCCCTCCGCCTGTTGTGTACGCACCATTTGTGTTTAGATGGCGGGATGTTGAGACTATTAAGTGTAGGGTTAAAACCGTTATGCTTAGAGAGTATCCTACGTTTTTACCTGAAGTACATTGTCTTGGAGGGATTACCGAGAAGCCAAAGAGGGATCGTAGTATAGAGGCTTTTTGTAAAGGAGCAGCTTCAGATTTCTTATACGATACTTTACTTGATTTTATATATGAGTATAGAACTAAATTTGCTGGGTCACTTGCTAGGGTGTTACTTACTTCACATAAGTTGTTGAGAGGAGTGTGGGAAAGCAGGGAGGTTTTAGAGGATTTTCTGTTTGAGAGTATAGAGTATTTTGCTTCTAATATAGAAGCTCCTATGGATAGAAATTTTTCTTTTGTTCCTAAGTATTTAAAAGTCAAAAGGGGTGTGCCAGTAATATTTGATTTACGCTCTTTTATTGGTGCTAAAGGGGTTTCTACTGCATTATCAATGATGAAGTCTGGTTATGTTGATAGGGTGGATGACGTAGATATAACCAAGCATGATAGGGTATTCTTGACGTTTGACTATATTGATTTAGGTTTAGCCAAGAAGGTTTTGAAGAAATTATTTAGAGGGTACTATATGGCTGGTATTCATATACCATCTTGTGATGTGTGTTGCTTAGTTCTTACAAAGAAAAAGCTATTTCATGTAAAGGAAATTTCTCAAATGAGGGTAACGTAAAATGCTATACACAGTTAGAAATATCTGGACACAGATAAGCGAAGCCAGCGACGAAGGATTGTTTAGCATATCAGTTCTTTTGACCTTTGTGCATAGTAGTGCGTATCTAGTTAAGAAGATGAATCCGTATGCAAGTATTCCAAGTATATGTTTGCTTGATGAAGATGGTAGATTTCCTACAGGTCTTTTGGGTATGGTGACCCATAAATTCCCTGGGCAGGTAGAGTATGATAAATTTTGTCCAAAGAAGAAGTATGATCTAGAGTTAGCGCAGGACTGTTTTAAGCTTAAGGAAGTTCAAGAGAGGATTGTATCGACGCTTCTTGAGAACTCTACTGGGATAGTTGAGAGTCCAACTGGCTCAGGAAAGACCATTATAAAAGCAGAGATATTCAGGCGTCTTGGAGTTAGAACACTAATTCTTGCACCTAGATCTGAAATGGTAGTACAGATAACAAATACATTGAAGAAGCACATCAAGAATGTTGGTAAGATAGGTAGGTTTGGAGGGGGGCACAGGGTTCCTGGCGATGTAGTAGATGTTTCTACGATTCAATCGGCTAAGCATGCCCCTCTTGATGATTATAAATGTGTGATAATTGACGAGGTGCACCATTGTCCTGCCTCAACATATACTCAGGTATTGTGTAAATGCGAGAATGCGTACTACAGATACGGTGTATCTGGTACTACAACAGGTAGGTCAGATGGTTTTGACGTATTGATTCCTGCTTTTGTTGGTCCTACTAGATTGAAACTTTCACTTGAGGATGTTGGAGGAGATCTTTTATGTAGGGATGTTAGGATTATTATGTTCAGGTTGCAGCTTCCTCCAGATATTGCCGAATATTTGGGATGCTTGAATCCAATTAAGCAAAGTCATCTTATTCATCATATGGGCATTCAAGAAAATTGGGTAATGAATAATTATGTTGTTAGTTTGGCTAGGTTGTACGCTGATCAGGGAAAGGTACTAATTTTTGTAGATAGGCATGACCATGGTTCTAGACTTGCATCTTTGATAGAAGGGTCTGTGTTTATAAGTAGTGCAATAAAGCCGGTTGAGAAGCGTATGGAATTACTAAAATCTCACAGTGTAGTGATTGCTACGTCTGTGTTTTCTGAGGGGCTTGATGATGCAGACATAGATGTTTTGATAAATGCTGCTGGTGGGAAGAGTGCTTTAGTTCTTGCACAGAGGTTAGGTAGGGGGTTACGAGCAAAGAAGGACAAGGTACTTAAAGTATTTGATTTTCTTCTATGTGGGTATAGTATGTTAGAAAGACACGGTGAAAATAGATTGAAGAAGTACAAGGAGTATGGTGAAGTTACAATCGCGGATGATCTAAATGGACACGCATTATGAAAATTAAATCTACTGGAAGAATATTCTATATTGCTAGGGATGTGTCTTCATGCAGAAGACCCGCATGTTATATGGCTACTGGTAGTTTACGCAAGACCGAAGATGGAAGATGGGTTTGTAATGAGCTTGGTAAGGAGTTGATGGAGTTTGAGCCTAGTCATTTTACACGAAGATTTGGAGTTGTATTAGAGCCTGGTGAGGGGCCATTTAGAGTAAAGTTTAAGGCTATTAAGGTGACTTGATGGGAGAAGCTACTCCATATGACGCTGCAAGAATATACGAGTTTCATAGAAGGAGGTTGCAGCCTAGTTTTAGGTCCTTCCCAAGGTCTGGTATTCTAGAAGAGAGTAAGTTGTGGAAACACTATGTTAGAATGGTTGAGTCTGTAAATAATACAGACATAAAACTTTCGGAGTTTATTCATATGCAGTTTTTGGCAGGAAAGTATTTGCCACAGCATATGTATGGTAAGAAGGCAGAAGAAATAGCTACTTCTTGGACAGAAGAAGAACCTAAATGATAATCACTCCTGATATAGAAGATCGCGTGTTGATGGTTTTAGTTGCTGATAAGAAGTTTGCATTACGTGTACTAGACTATTTTACTGCTGACGTATTCACAAAGATTCGTAATAAGATTCTATTTTCGATAGTAGAGGAATACTATAAAATATATAAGACTTCTCCAAAGCCTGAGTACGTAATAAATATAATCAGGAAGAGCGGGTCAAAGATAGATGATGATGACTTACGTGAGATAGCTGAGTTGACGTTTCTGGCTTTCCACATGGAGCCAGAGGACATTGAGTTTATACGGGATACGATAACTGAGTTTGTAAAGAGAGCGGCACTTAGGAATGCCATTTCTGATTCTGGCATGATGTTGTCAGCTGGAAAGATAGATCAGATCTTTGCAAGGTTTGAGCAGGCTAGAAAAGATTGTGAAATATCAATAGAGAGTCCAGACGATTTTGTTGCTACCCATGCATACAGGGTAGCACAGAGATTTGAGTTAGCGTCTGCTTCTAGGGTACCTACTGGGATTGGTGAATTAGATGGGATACTTGGAGGAGGGTTGATGCCTGGAACGTTGGGAGTTGCTATGGCTCCAACGAATGTAGGTAAAACTGCTACTTTATGTAACTTTGCTGTTAGTGGAGCAAGAAGTGGGAAGCGTATTTTATATATAAGTCTTGAGGATGGAAAGGTACAAATTGGTTCTAGGCTAGAGGCTATTTGTACTGGCACTCCTATTTCTGGTTTGCCTATTGCTGATGGAGATAAAGCTAAAGAAATACTGGATAAAATATCAACTCTTCCTGGGCACATATACATCCAAGAATATCCTGCGGGGCAGGTTTCTATCGAAAGAATAAATGCGTTAATTAAGTTGATGGACACGCATGGTAAGAAGCCCGATTTAGTTGTACTTGATAGTGCAGATCTTATTGCATTGCCTAGAACTGATGAGATGCGTCTTGCTCTTGATCGCATATACATTAATCTTAGAGGGTATGCTTCTGAGAATAGGGTTGCTATTTGGACGGCTTCTCAAGCGAATCGGCGTGGTATGGAGGCTAGGACAGTAACGAATATACACACTGCTGAGTCTATAGGAAAAACATTTACTGCTGATATTGTTATAACAATAAATCAAACTGCTGATGAGTATCCGAATAGAATGAGAATTTTTGTTGCTAAGGCTAGAAACGCTAGAAAGTTTGAGACAGTAAATGTGTTCTTCGATCCAGAAACAAACATAATAGAGTCTGGTGGATCTGATAGGTCTCTTGCACGAGCTAACCAATTAAGGCCAGCAGATTTGGAAGAGCTGCATAGGCAGTTGGGAGGTAGAGATGTCTGAAGTAAATTTGGTGTGTCCTACATGTGGGAAGAAGAAGTTGTATGTTAATAAAGAGAAGGGAGTATATAATTGTTATGTATGTGCTAAGGGAGGTCAATATGCACATCTTCCTAAAAGAATAAAAGATTTAGTTAGCTTTAGATCTGGAGATTACACCGTAGAGGACATACAATTTCCTGCTAAGACATTTAGTGTTATAATTCCTTTTGATACAGTTATTATTACACAGCATGATCTTTCTATGAAGTATTTATACGATAGAAAAATAAGACCGAGAGAGGGTTGGTTGTTTTGTTTTAACGGCAAATATGCTAATCGTATAATTATGCCTGTTATATTCAAGAAGGTAGTTGTTGGATTTCAAGCTAGGACAATAGTAGATGCTGAACCTAAGTATTTAAATTCTACTGGGTTTCCTAAAGCAGCTGTTATTTATGACTATGACAGGCATGATTGGGAGTCTTCAGTTACGCTGTGTGAGGGTATTTTTGATTCCTTAGCTTTCGATAATGGCGTGGCATCTTTTTCTAAAGCACTAAGCAACGCACAGGCAGGTTTGCTTGCAGAGAAATTTGATGAGATTACTTTATGTTATGATAAAGATGCAGAGGAGGCCAATGAACTAGCAGGATGGCGATTATTTAAGTATGGGATGTCCAATGTTAAAGTTCTCGAACTGGATAGAGGAGATCCTGCGGAACATACTAGAGAGCAGTTGGCTTCTTTTCCTAGATATAGGTTTTTAGATTGGGTTGCTAGGAGGAGATAATGATTCCTACATATCCTGAGTGTACTACTTGTCCATTGAAGCCTGCTGGAAGTTTTATTCCTAGCGATGTTGGTAGCCCATTTATGATTGTTGGAGAGCAGCCAGGAGATACAGAGGTAAAAGAGGGGAAAGTATTTGTTGGCCCTAGTGGGATTTTACTAAACTCATGTCTTGACTCTCTTGGATTAAAGAGAGATCAGTTCTTTATAACCAATGCTGTACGTTGTTACACACACGAAAAAGTGAAGCCGCCAAAGGCAGCTAAAGAGTGCTGTAGGAAAATATTGCTGCGAGAAATAAAAGATAGGTCTCCTATTGGTATGTTGCTTCTTGGGTCTGAGGCTACTCAGGCTGTGCTTGGATCTAAGATTATGGAGACTCGTGGTTTTGTTGAGCAGTACGATCAGAGTGGTACTAAGATTCCATACTTAGCAACAGTTCATCCTGCTGCATTATTTAGGAACAGGGGCCATGCTGATTTGTTTGCTAGTGATTTGAAGAGGTTTAAGGAACAGATTGTTGATACAAGCGGCAAGCCGATTATAAAAGTAGATGTTAAATACGTAGTTGTAGATAAGCAGAATGTAGAGCAGGCTACTCAACTTTTATGTTCCGTAGAGGAGCTTGCTTTTGACATAGAGACAGACGATTTGAGTCTGGGTTCTAGGCTTAGATGTGTATCATTTTCTATTGGTGAGATGTCGTTTGTTTATCCAATAGAAGAAAATAGATCTGAAGATGCTGCATTCTTTCTTGCACATGTATCTAGAGTATTATCGTCTAATGCTAAGAAGATTGCACAGAATGGCGTGTTTGATATTACTAGATTGAATAAACGCGGCATAGAAGTTAAGAATATGTACTTTGATACTATGTTGGCACATCATGCTACGAAGACGTATTTACCTAATGATTTAGATACTTTGATTTCTCTCTATACTACTTTACCTAGATACAGTAAAGCTCTTGATAAGTATGTGAAGGAGGTTGGAGATTATTCTACAGTTCCTGATGAAGAGTTGTATGAATATTCTGCTCTAGATGTTTATTCTACCTATATTATTTATAAGCATTTACTTGAGAAGGTAAAAGAGGATAATGTAGATGTTATGTTCTTTGATATTCTTATTCCTATGATTCAAATTATTGCTGATATGCAGTTACGTGGGGTACTTGTTGATACAGAATATTTGAAAGAGCCTTTGGCTAAATTAGGGGAGTATGTAGAAGAACTTAAATCTAAAATGTGTGAGGTTGCTGGTGAGGAATTTAATCCAAATTCTACAAAGCAGCTTGCGCATGTTCTTTTCAATGTTCTGAAGTTGCCGGTTATTTCTAGGAGCGAGAAGACGAATGCTCCTTCTACTGACAAGGGAACGTTAAAGAAGCTTGCTGGAATGCATCCAATTATTGGCATGATCTCTTCTATTAGATCTGTGAATAGGCTTCTTAGCACTACATTTGGAGAGACATTTTTTAATGCCATTGGTCCAGACAGTAGAGTAAGAACTTCATTTAAGCTTGGGTTTGTTAAAACTTGTAGATTGTCTAGTGAGCAGCCGAACATGATGAACATACCAAAGGGTACGTTCATCAAGAGAGCATTTACTGTTCCTACCGGGTGGAAGTTTAACCAGTATGATTTGTCTCAAGCGGAGATTGCTGTTGCAGCACATCTATCTGGAGATGAGACTCTTATTGCTGCTCTTGAAGCAGGTGCTGATATTCACCTTGAAATTGCTGCTATTACACACGAAAAACCAAAGGAAGCTATTACTCCTTTAGAGAGAATGCATACTAAGGAAGTTGTTTTTGGTATTCTTTATGGGAGGGGGGCCAAGTCAATTTCAGATGCTTTGGGCATTACTGAGGATGCTGCTAGTTCTCTCATTAATGCTTTCTTTGCTAAGTTTCCAAAGTTGCGTGTATGGATTGATGCTACTGTTAATTTTGCTAGGAGAAACAAGTTTCTACAAAACCATTTTGGGTATAAAATACACTTCCCAGCATTTGGAGATTTAGATGATCATGATGAAAGGACTGCACGAGATTTTCCTCCACAGAGTACGGTAGCGTGTTGTGTGCTTAGGGCGATGATTGATATTTCTCGTCAATTTAAGGAAAGGAGGATGAGGGCTGGTATTGTTTTACAATTGCATGATGCTATTATGGTTGAGGCGCCAGAAGAGGAGGAGGAGCTTGTAAACGAAATAGTTATAGCTGCACTTAGACAACCGATTCCTATTCTTAATCTTTCGTTATCTGTTGATTTAATTTCCGATAAGTATTGGAATGATGGCTACGAGCTATCATTGGAAGACATGGTTAAGTACATGGACACGAATTCAGGGGAGTAATGTAGTATGAATATCGATCTAGACAAGATTCGTGCAGATATTGATAAGCTTTCAAGAAAAGCATTTGATAACTACAAGATTAAGAAGGGTATGCAGATTGTTAGAATTCTTCCTCCATTCGATGCATCTGGAATTTTTTATGTTAGGGTTCCTATGCACTGGAACATTGCAGGCAAGCACTTTCCCTGTGAGAGGGCGTTTGATTCGATTTGTCCTGCGTGTGAGGCTGCTTCTATGCTTCTTTCTAAGGGGTACATAAAGGAGAAGGTAAAGGTTCTATTCCCCCGTGATGGGTGTGTTTTTAATATGCTAGATATGTCGCCTACTACTCCACCGAATGCGCGTGGACCATTTGTTACTAGATTCCCAAAGGTTGTTTCATCAATTATTCTATCATTTATTATGGATCCTTCATATGCAGGTCTTTTGGACCCACAGAATGGTAGAAACATAACTATTACTAGAATATCTGATACAGGAAACAATCCTCCAGATCAGGTATATCCGGCTGCTCAAGCTTCTCCTATTCCTCCTGAGTACATTGGTTGCTTGAATAGTTTGTCTGATCTGAACAAGGTAGCGACTAGAGTTGCTACTGGAGATATTGAAGTTGCTGTTATGGCTTGCGTTAGTGGGATGGGATCTCCAACACAAGCAGCAGCTACTTCAACACAAGTAGCGGTTGCACAACCTGCTTCTATAATTCAGCCTGCTCCAGCACAGCCGGTTGCACAGAATCCTTTTATTCCTATGCAATCTACTGTTGCTCAGCCTACTCCACCTATTACGCAGCCGGATGTTAATTCTAAGTTGCAGGATTTTCTTTCTAACATGAAGGTATATAATGGGGGACAGTCGTAATGGATGATATTGGTGATCTTGTTACATCATTTAGATCAGAGTTTGGGAAAGAATCAGCCATTGGGTTTGCTGATAGTTTCATACCAGAAAGTAGGGCTGGATTTCTTCCTACAAATTGTTTTGCATTAGACTATGTTATAGGGAGGGGGGGAACCCCCCTCGGGCGCTTGATAGAAATATTTGGTCCGTTCTCTTCTGGTAAGAGTACGGTAGCTGCTAGTATTATGGCTTCTTTTCAACAGAATGATGGGTTTGCTATTTTGTTTGACACAGAGCATTCTTATGAACCAGAGTGGATGATTAAGCAAGGAGTAGATCCATCTAAGGTATTCAAACCTGAAGTTGTTACGCTACAAGAGGCTTTTATACAGATAAGATTTTTGTGTAGGAAGATAAGAGAGGATGAGTTAACTTCTCCATGTGTAATTGTTTTTGATTCTATCTCAGCACTTCCAGTACAAGAAGAGATGGATGGAGATTTTGACAACAAGCAGATTGGTATTCATGCGAGATATATTTCTAGCGGTTTTCGCGTAATAACTGGGTTAATGTGGGACTCTAGGGTAGCACTTATTGTTGTGTCTCAGCAGAAGCATGATCCTATGAATCCATATAAAATTGCTAAATTAGGAGGAGAGACAGTAAACTTTCATGCAGCTACGCAGATAAAGGTTAATAGAGTGAGCAAGCATGATGATCATATTGTTACCAGATTAGAGGCTACTAAGAACAAGATTGCTCCGCCATTTAGGCAGGCTACATGTAAGATCTTGTTTTCTGGGGGCATAGATGATTCTCCTGCTTACGCAGAAGTTGGTGCTTCTTGTGGTATTTTTGGTAAGTCTGCTGCTGGGTGGTTTGAGTTTGAAGGAGTAAAGTATAGAGCGTCTAATTTACCTGAAGAGGCAAGAAAAGCTATTAGATTGGCAACTACATTTGGAGTGTCACATGGAAGTCCCGAAGTTGCTAACGAGGAAGGACTTCGACAGGTTGCAGATGTTAAGTCTGAGGACACGACTCCTGAAGGACCTTTTAAAACAATTGCCTTGCCATCGGTATAATCTTAAGGAATCTAGAGAGTATGGGGAGGGGGGTATTTTTTGTGAGGATGGGTTTGCTGGAGTAGCTGGGTTTGAGTTTTGTTTTTTGTTACGCGTTAATAAGATATCTGCATTTTCTTTCTTAAAGCCAAGTAGAAATGATATTGTAGGAGAGTTGAGGTCAGAATTTGTTAATACTACGGGGGATGGTATTGAATTTGGTACGATTTTATATAGGCCAAATTTTGGATTCTTTGTTATAATTGATGCAACTGATGTTAGAGTTCTTATATTGATGGATAATGAGGTGCCGTTTGTTAGGGGCAAGGGCTGGTTGATAATTCACTGGAAAAACTTCTTGCAGTATATTGTTGGATCTGTATAATATGGGTGACATGAATTCTATCTTTAGGCTTAGCAAGGGGACTTTAGAGGAGCGTGAACATGCTTTTCAATTATTTGTAGCTCTAGGGTCTAAGCGTGCAGTTGCACGCAAGTTGGGTAGGGCTGTACAAACTATTCATACTTGGTCTAAACAGGATGGTTGGAATGACAAGATTAATTCTATACGAGAAAATCTTCCCTCCATAGGTGGAGATGACGTAACTATAGTCAGTAAGTTACAGAGGGCGGTACTAGGTGCTTTGGCATCTGGATTGGTAAAGATAGAATCTTGGCATGACTTGTTGGAAACGCAGAAGTTTTTATATGACGTATCTAGAGATTCTAGGTACGCTAATTTGTTTAAGGAATCTAGAGAGAAAATTATAAAGAATCCTAAGAAAGAGCCTAAGCCTGAAGTTGATCCTAGTCCGTCATCTGATACCCAAATTAATTACGGCAAGTATTTAGGCAGTGCCGTAGGGACAGATGACAACAGAGAAGACGGAAGCACATCAGAAGTTTCTTGAGCTGGCAAGGCAAGACGAGGGGATTGCCATTGCCTATCTGCTCGATATTCCTCTAGCTGATATGCACCTTGACTGGATTAGATCTGTTCAATCTAATCAGATGAACGTCATTGTTGCTCCTCGTCTCCACGCAAAAACTACAGTGATGGCTGTCGCAAAGCCATGCGTTGCTATAGGTAAAAATAAAAATACTCGAATTAAAATTACTTCGTGTAATGAAGTAAAAGCAAAGACGATTACTAGAGCCATTCATCAGACTATTCTGCATAATCCTAGATTTAAAGAACTCTATCCAAATATTGAGTTAGTGAATGATAGAATCTCCACAAGGGAGATTTGGGTGAAGCGGGATTCTAAGTATTCGTCTTTGAGAGATCCTACAGTCGAGTCAATTGGTATACAGTCGTCTGCTGAAGGCGGTCGTGCAGACCTTTTGATTTGTGATGATTGCGTATCACGGAGAAATGTAGCTACTGACGGCACAAGAAATATGATTAAAGAGGCGTTCTACAATACTCACTTGAACGCTCTTGAGCCGGATGAAGAAGCCAGGTTGGTTTATGTTGCAACCATATGGCACAGCGAAGATCTAACTAGTGAGTTATTAAAATCCCCAGAATTTAAACCTCTTGTTTATGCAATTGATGATGACTTTACTCCACTATGGCCTTGGAAGTGGAGTAGGGAGAAGCTACAGAAGAGATGTAGAACAATACGTGAGAGACGATTCAATATGCAGTTTCGTAATCGTCCATATACAGACGAGGATTATGACATTCCTGAAGACGTGTTTCTTAGGTGTATTGACTCTTCTCTTAGTTGGGAGGCCATTCAAGATGTTGCGTTGAAGTATATTAATGAGGGGATATGGAAGACTGGTATTTCGGTTGACTTAGCTATTGAGCCTGTTTCTAGGAAAGCTTGTTACACGGTTGTTTTTGTTGGGGCTATTACTCCAAGCGGCATTCGCATTCCTATAGATATTTCTCGTGAGCGGATAACGTCACCTGCTACTGCCCGTCTTATTTATGATAAGTATCAAAGATATAAAGCTGATTTTGTTATAGTTGAAACTAATGGATACCAGAGGGCGTTGATAGATTGGATGTCAGAATTAAGAAAGCTTCCTTTTTATGCTATTCGTACTGGCATTGAGAAGCATGATGATATTGTTGGTGTTAAGTCTTTAGGGCTTGAATTTGAAAGTAATATGTGGAGGGTGCCGAAAGTTTCTCACTCACAGGAATGTGATTGTCCATATTGTGCTTGGAAAAAAGAGATTATTAATTACCCCCATGCTTCGCATGATGATTGCGTAATGGCTACTTGGTTTTTTAGAGAAGGCGTTAAAAGATTTCTTGAAAAGGGGAGCAGTGGATCATTTGAGGTGTGGAACACATAGGAGGCAGTCATGGCGAAAGAAGTCTTATCGTTTGGAGATCGTATTGCAGTTTTTGTCAGTAAAGTTCTGGGCAGTGGTAGAAGAAGTCCTCCTAGAATGATGATACTTCCTGTACAGAATCCAAAACACACAGAAACTAGTAGATCTAATCCAGGAATAAATACTGCCTATACCTTATATCCCACCTTGGCTGTCTACGGTGGGGGGTCTCTTACTAGCATTGAGCTTAGAAAAGTATTTCGTTTAAGTGGTTCTGTTAGGAAGTGCGTTACATCTATTAGCCATGTTGTTTCTAGGACTCCTATTAAGGTTCTTGGAGATAGTGTTGATAAGGAATCTGTGGATGATCTATTTAACTCGTTAAACAATGAGGGAGATACATTTAGAGATGTAATTAATGCGTATGTTGTAGATCTTTTAACAATAGGCAGAGGTGTTATTGTTGCAAAGCGTGATTTATCAGGAAAGGTTATTGGCTTATATTCAAGAGATTCATCTACAGTATTTCCTAAGCGCGAAAGAGATGGAACAATAGTTAAGTATATTCAGAACGTAGCTACTGGTGTTGGGAAAGATTACGAAGAATTTAAAGTAGAAGATGTAATATTTCAACCGTTTTGTACTATAACGTATGCTAACTCAGATCCTCCTATTATTGAATCTATTGCTAATGAAATTGCAGCTTCAATGAGACTAGCTGATCGTACAGCGCATTATTCAGACAAGGGGACAATACCTCCTGGTATTCTTTCGATGGAGAAGATTAGTCCAGAGGGGTATACTAGAGCAAAGGAAGAGTTTACTAATCCAGAGAAGGTTGGATTGAAGGTTGTAGATAATGTAGAGGGACTAGAGTTTATAGCATTAGCTAGTGGATACGCATCTCCAGAATTATTTGATTCTCTTGATCATATAATATTCAGATCTTTTGGTTTGGTGGCCCCGAAGCAGGGGGTGTCTACTGTTAGTTCTGATGCTATGAACTTCTTAGCTGCTAGGTCTGATTTCTTTACGCCGATTGTGCTTACCCTACAAGATAGGCTAAATATTTTATTGAGGGATACTCTTGGAGGAGAGATTAAATTCTTCAAGAGGTTTATGTATTCTCCTAGTGATCTAAAAGAATTGGTTACTGGGATTATTATTACGCCTAATGAGGCTAGAGAGCAGCTTGATCTTCTTCCAAAGCCGGGTGGGGATGATTTGATTCTTTCTACTGCTCAAGGAGCAATTAATATTCTTGGCGAGCCTGTAGGTGGAATGACTGATGATGAAGAGGAGGGGCCTGTTGCAGATGTTGAAGAAGATGAAGATGTAGACGAGAGTAAGAAGAATATAGAAGATTTAGATAGTGCATTGAGACGAGACATATTTGGAGAGTTTGATTCTACAAATAATATACCAGTTAGAGTAATTGAGTAATGACAGTAGCAGTTCAGTTTGATCCAGATAAGTTACACACGTATGCTGTTCCTGTCTCCAACGTATTCTTTGGGGATGGGGAAGAGGTATTTTTATATTCGTATAACAGGAAAGTGAAGAAGCTTGTATCTAGTTTTAGATCTGAGTTAGCAAAGAATTATGTTCCATATTTGAGCTTGCTTCTTAATCTTTCTGAGAAGAGAACTTCTTCGCGTGAATTAGAAAATGCTAAGAAATCAATGCTAGATGGCATATTCTTAATTATTCCAAAATATACTGCTAGTGCTATAGACGTTGGGAAGTGGAGGGCTAAGCACTATCTAAAAGATGCGTATTTTGATGAGGATGGATTAGCGTATGTAGTTAATATTTTTGAATCAGACATGGTTTCATGGTTTAATGAAAGGTGTACTAGAAAAGTTGATCACGTAATTCCACAAATATTGGCTATTGATAATCCTAGCGAAGAACTAATAAATGAGTTGATGATTGGCATTAACTATATTGCATATCAAGTACCATTCTTTGCGCAGAAGTTAGGGTCTTTGACACAGGAGCCTCTTCTGAATGCAATGAGGATGGAGTTTGATAACGAGAAATTACTAGGAAGATTTATTGGTAATGGAAATTATTTGACTAGAGCTAGGAAGGGGTCCATTAAAGAATTAGAATCTTTGCTTAATCCATCTTCATTTGTTATGTGGCAAACATCTCCAGGAGATAATTGTGAGGAGTGCGCATCTTATAGTGGAATGATTTTAAGTGTATATGATTTTCAACCATATGGAATTTTTCCTAAGCCAAGAGATTGTACGCTTTGCGCGTCTAACTGTAGATGTGATTTGATTCCAGTCCCTGCTCCTGATGGAGATATAATAGATTCAATTGGATCTTTGATAGATTTATCTTTATTTCCGCTTATTAGAACTATAATAACTACCAACTATGCTGCCTTACCAACTATAAGTGGTGCAGTAAAGAGGGTAATAGGTAAACATATAGGATTACAGCATGAAGCATTCTATACTTCTGTTGAGTCGTTTAATACAACTAGCGCCCCAAAAGGGGCCGAGTGGAAAAAGTATAAAAAATACGTATGGAAAACGCCAGATGGTAGAATATCGGTACACTTAGGTCCTGGGACAGATGCAGCGGTAGCGAGTAGGATTCCCCAAGCTATTCTTGAGGTTTCTGATCTTGTTCCGAGTGGAATTAGTACAGTTAACAGTGCTGTCTTTTCTCAGGCAAGGAGAATATTTTTTGAAGATGCTAGAATTAAACTTTCTAAAGTTCTAACTAAGGCTCAGTTATTTGATTTGTATGCTGGTAGAGCCCCTAAGAATCTCCTTACACGTATAAACAAACTAAAAATATTAGATTATAAGATACAGACATATTTGAGTGATGAAGAATTTAGAGAGTTAATGTTTCAACAATTTACTCTTGACTATTCTAAGTTTAGTACACATAAATTTGCGCAGCCACTACAAGATGTATTTATATCTTCGTATTACTCTCCTGCTAATGTTGGTAAGCACGTAGAGAAATCTATTCAGAAAGTCAAGTTCTTATTGAAAAGAAATTTAGATCCTACTACTGCTTCAGGAAAGAAAAGACTTGATTCACTTTTTACAAAACTAGAAAGGATCACAGAAAATAATATAAGACGTAAATTTCCTGATCTAGCATCAATGCCTTATTCTAAGAAGGGCTTGCGGTTATATCAGCAAGAGATGAGAAAGCTAATAGAGAGCAACCCACTTCTTCAACACGAAGAATTTTTTGCTAATCTTGATGGTATGTATCCTGTTATTCGTAATTCCGTTGATGTTGAAAAGTATGGTAGCGATTGGCTAAAGAGACAGTATAAGAAGACAGGAAAAATTCCATCTCTTCCACTCGTATCTGAACATAGATATTCTACGGGGACTAGAAGAATTTCTGGTAGGCCCAAGCTTACAGAGAGCGATAAAGAAACAATTGAATACTTTTTTGGTAAGAACAGCGCAGGAAATATTATTTCTTCTTCTTCTGATGCTGCTGCAACTTCACACGAGATTGGGCATAATGTTTATTATGCTGCTTCTAGTGTGGGTAAGCAAGAGGTTGCTAGATTACATAAGGAGGCATTACGTAAGCTAAGAATTTATGTTGATAATGCGTATAGAATGAAGGCTGGTAATGTTGGAGAATTATCTAAGATTTCTAGTATGTCTAAGGCGAAACGTGGGAGAGAGATCTCTATTTTTAGAGATCAGATAAAAAATCCTACTAAGCATAAAACTGCATATGGTAAAATTAGGAAAGAGCTTGAGCAGAAAATAGACCAGGAAATACTACTTGTTGAAGAAGCAGCAATAATTGAATCTCCAATAGAGATACAATATAAGCAAGCGATAGCTAATCTAAAGGGTGCTACTAGTCCTGCTGATATTGCTAGAAGAAGGAATCTACAGCAGAGGATTAAGGCATTGAGGGCTGCTAGTGAGGAGAGGGCTAGGGTAGAGGTAGCGAAGTTAGAATCTAAGAAGCAGATGATTGGGGATGTTGCAATACAGAAAGAGATTCGTAGTAGGATTAAGTTTTTGGACGAGTTGGATATTCTTCTTGCTGGAGATGTAAAATCTAGATTTGATAAGCTAATAACCGATTTTACTGCTGGAAGGATTACACCCGATAAATTCAAACAATCTTTTCTTGGGGGCATTGATTCTGAGACAGGTAAGCGTATAGAGGGTCTTCTTGATTTAGTTCTTGCTCCTATACAAAAGATACGTCCTGTTAGATTATCATTCAGACCATACGCATTAGCTGATGCCGAAGAACTATTCGCAGATTTATTTTCTCAATACTCCACTGCTCCTAGTGCATTTAGATTTTTTGATGCAGAGACTGCATCTAGATTTGAAGCTATTATACAGAAGAGGGTATTGAAGAAGGCTCCTATACCGTTGCAGATTACTGCTGTTACTACTGAGAGCGAGATTGAATTTAGGGCGAAGGCTATAT
>Ga0180007_10003061_pt1 | contig 19019 bp, 24 predicted proteins | sample MM_PC_MetaG_FD_121122 | JGI IMG/M metagenome (GOLD analysis project Ga0180007, IMG submission 121122) | Groundwater microbial communities from the Aspo Hard Rock Laboratory (HRL) deep subsurface site, Sweden - MM_PC_MetaG | ecosystem: Environmental > Aquatic > Deep subsurface > Groundwater... | reverse complement strand
GGGAAAAAACACAAAAAAACTTAATGAAATTTTAAATAAAAAAATAAAAGTTATTGTCAAACCTAATGGCATTCAGGATATTAGAACATTTATAGAATCTATTGTTGAGCCTGTTGTTTTTAAAGGTGTGGAGCTAAAAGATAATGAAGTTATGCTAAGTGCAAGCACACAAAGTAAAGCTGCTTTAATTGGGAGAAACAAGAGAAGGCTCTTAGAAATGCGACAAATCATCAAGGATTTCTTTGCAAAAGAGTTCAGAATTGTGTAAGAAACCTTTTTAAACTATCTTAAAGATTAATTTATATTCTCTATATTAAAATGGGACTTAAAAACGCTTTAAAGATTAAGAAGAGCAGAAAAAAATTTAGATGGAAAGATAGGCATTATAAAGTAAAAACTCTAAATCTTTATGCTAAATCTGATCCACTTGAAGGAGCAAGTCAGGCTAAAGGAATAGTATTATCTAAAATTCAAAAAGAGGCAAAACAGCCAAACTCTGCTTTAAGAAAATGTTGCAAAGTTCAGCTTAAGAAGAACAGTAAAATGGTGACTGCTTTTATTCCTGGAAACCTTGCTCAAAAATTCATTGATGAGCATGATGAAGTTATGATAGAAAGAATTGGCGGAAAGCAAGGCAGAAGTAAGGGAGATATTCCTGGGGTTAGATTCCAAGTTATACAAGTAAATGACCAGCCTTTGCACAGACTAGTGCAAGGCAAGATTGAAAAAGGAAGAAGATGATAAAACAAAAAATCATAAATAATTTTTCCTGCGACTGCCTAGGCGTGGTCAGCCGGAAGGGTAGAAGATAAAATGATTCCATCTTCAGACGACATAGTGTTTGGACCATCGCAACCTGCCCCTAATCGAGAGGAAAAAAATCCAGAAACCTATGATATAGGACAGAAGGTGAAATTAAAATTACAAGATGGTAGAGAGTTAGAAGGAAAGTTAACAGGATTTGATACTTACAAATTTCAAGCAGTGTTAATAAATGACATCGAATATCCCTTAAGTATGTTTAAAGGAATATTAGCTATACGTACTGGATTCTATAATATGCACTATCTGGAGGTAAGGAATTAAAATGAAAGTAGATAGAACAACATTAGCAAAGGAAATTTTAGGTGAAGGAAATTATGATATTAAAACAGGAAAAGGATATCAAGAAATTTACTTAAGTTCATCTCAATTTATAAGAGTTGAAGAATATTTAGAAAAATCAAAAGCAGAAAAGAGTGGGGGAGATGATGTCATGGTATATGATTTTGGAGATGGAAGGGTTCATTTTGTAAGAGCTCTCAGCAAATTACAAATACATGACCTTAATCCTAAAAAATGTAAAGGATTATTAAAAGCAATTAAAGGAGATAATTAACATGCCTGAAGCAACAATCCCTCAATTCAAGATATTTGACCTTTATGACTTATCAGAAATTGTTATAGAAGATCCTGGACTTAAAAATGTTATTAATTTAAAGCCAAAGCTTATTTTGAAAAGCCAGGGAAGAAATGTGCAAAAAGCAGGTCAGGTGAAAGTAAATATTGTTGAGAGACTTATGAACAAACTTTCTGTTCCAGGGCATAGAGGAAAAAAACATAGGATTATTCTTGGAAAAGGAACTGGTAAGTATTCTAGAAATATGAAAATTGTTTTAGGGGCTCTTAAAATTGTTGGAGAGAAAACAGGAAAAAATCCAGTGCAGGTTCTTATTAAGGCTGTTGAAAAAGCAGCACCAAGAGATGAAATTACGGTTATCGAATATGGCGGAGCAAGATATCCTCAAGCTGTTGATGTCTCTCCTTTAAGGCGTGTGAATTTAGCATTAAAACACCTTGTGCATGGAGCTTCTGACAAGGCCTTTAATAAAAAAAAGAATATTACACAGGCACTTGCTGAAGAAATTATGCTTGCAGCAGAAAACAATGGAGAAAGCTTTGCAATAAAAAAGAGAAATGAAGCTGAGAAACAGGCGGATTCAGCCAGATAAAACTCAGTCTTACTTCAATACATATTTTACTTTGTGAAAATACATAGAGAAACAAGCAGACAGTGCACGTTAGTTCTATCTACTCAGATTGATTCTGCCAAGTAGTTATAAAAGATACAAATTTTTATAAAGCCTTCAACATCTTAATTTTTTAAGATGAAAGAACTCTCAGAAATGATTGGCACTTTAGAAGATGTAAGGGGTTTATGGGGCCATGTACAAGATCTAAAAATAGTGGTTAATGACGGATCTCGGAGCCATGAATTTTATAAAAGATATTGGACACCTAAAGACAGGAAACAGGAGGAATATAAATTAGAAAGCCTTAGAAAAAAAATAAGGAAAAAAGTGAGAGTACAATTTGAAAATGTGGAAAGACTGACCAAAGGGCATTATATTGATGTTATAGGGTATTTGATTATGAAATTATTTAGGAAAAATAAGGGTATAAAGAGTGTTCCTAGGATATATAAGGAGATAAAATCTATAAAGTATTTGGAATAAATTGCTCAAAAGATTTTTAAACCAACTTCTCGATTAAAATATATTAACTCCTTTTCAGGGAAGTTAAATGTTCAGATCATGTGCCATGATCGCGAAGTCCTGTAAGGACTTCTGAAGAAACCGTAGGTGTCTTACAAATGCCAGAAGATAAAGAAATTGTTAAATTAATGAAACAGCAGGATAAAATTAGAAACATCGCTATTGCAGCGCATATTGACCATGGCAAGACAACCTTTTCTGATAATCTTTTACTTGGAGCAGGAATGATGTCTGAAGAAGAAGCAGGAAAAGCTCTCAAATTAGATTTTCACGAGGATGAAATAACAAGAGGGATAACAATTGATTCTGCTTCTGTTTCTATGATTCATAAAGTGGAGGGCCAAGATTATTTAATAAACCTCATAGACACTCCTGGACATGTTGATTTTGGAGGAGATGTTACAAGAGCAATGAGAGCTGTTGATGGAAGTATAGTTTTGTGTTGTGCTGTTGAGGGGGTTATGCCTCAAACAGAAACAGTATTAAGACAATCCTTAAAAGAATTAGTTAAGCCAGTGCTCTTTATTAATAAAGTTGACAGGCTTATCAAAGAAGTAAAACTCACCCCAGAAGCAATGCAAGAGAGATTTATTAAAATTATTGGCCATGTAAATGAACTTATAGAAAATATTGCTCCTGAAGGATATAAGGAAAAGTGGAAAGTGGGAGTAGGAGAAGGAAGTGTTGCTTTTGGCTCTGCATTCCATAACTGGGCATTATCATTTCCATATATGAAAGCAAAAGGCCTGACTTTTAAAGATGTTATTGATGCTTATGAAAAAGGAGACCCTAAATCCTTAGCTAAAAAAGCTCCTTTACATGAAATTGTTTTGAATATGATTATAAAACATCATCCTAATCCTGTTGAAGCTCAAAAATATAGAATTCCAAAAATCTGGCACGGCGAGTTAGAATCAAAAGAGGGCAGAGATCTCTTAACCTGTAACCCAAAAGGGGAACCTGTATTTGTTCCTATAAAAATAGTAGTTGATAAGCATGCAGGAGAAGTTGCTGCTGGAAGGATTTTTTCAGGAACATTAAAACAAGGAGATGAAGTGTATATGGCTTTGGCAAAAAGAAATGTCAGAATTCAGCAGGTTTCAGTTTATAAAGGAGCACAAAGAATGATTGTAGGAGAAACCAGTGCTGGGAATATTGCTGGAGTTGTAGGATTAAAGGATGTTTTTGTAGGAGAAACAGTTTCAAAAAGTAAAATTGAGCCTTTTGAAGCAATTAAACATCTTTTTGAGCCTGTTGTTACAAAATCTATTGAGGCTACTAAGGCAGCTGACTTGCCAAAACTAGTTGAGGTATTAAAACAAGTTGGTAAAGAAGACCCTTCAATAAAAATAGAGATTAATGAAGACACTGGAGAAAGTTTAATGTCTGGTATGGGGGAATTACATCTGGAGATTATTGAAAATAGAATTAAGAGTGAAAAGGGGCTTGACGTCAAGACTTCTCCACCAATTATTGTTTATAGAGAAACTGTTGAAAAAGAATCAGATAGTGTAGAAGGTAGAAGTCCAAACAAACACAATTCTTTTTTTATTAAAGTTGAACCTTTAGAGGACGATATCTATAATGCAATCAAATCTGGGGAGCTTAGGGAAGGGAGAATTAAGAAAAAGAGTCAGGAAGTTTTTGATATCCTCTCTACCTTGGGCTGGAGTGGGGATATGACTAGAGACGTAAAGGACATTTACAAGGGAAATATTTTTCTTGATGAAACCAGAGGAGAAGTTCATATGGGGGAAGTTATAGAAATGATTTTAGACGCATTTGAAATGATTATGGATCAGGGGCCATTAGCAAGAGAGCCTTGTATGAAATTAAAAGTCTCTCTTATGGATATAAAACTTCATGAAGATGCAATTCATAGAGGTCCTGCGCAGGTTTATCCTGCTGTTAGAGAAGCAGTAAAAGGAGCTATGGCAAAGGCAAAACCAGCAATGTTTGAACCCTTGCAGATTCATGTTATAGAAATGCCTGACAAATTCCTAAGCACTGTTACAAAATTAGTTAGCAGTAAAAGAGGGCAAATGCTAAAAGTGGAACAAGAAGGATCACTAGCTCAGATGAAAACAAAACTGCCTGTTGCAGAAATGTTAGGATGGAGTAATGACCTTAGAAGCTCAACAGAAGGAAGAGGTTCTTCTTCTCTTTTAGATCAAGAATTTGACAAAGTGCCTACAGGAATGCAAAAAGATGTTATAAGAAAAATCAGGCAGAGGAAAGGATTATCAGAGAATCAGTGATTAGAATAATCCCTAAAATCTCACCAAAAGGTTTTTAAATACAATTTTTGTTTAAACATTAACAACAAATTTTCTTAATGGAAAATGAACCTTTTAAAAAAAGGTTCCAAAAAAGTTAAGGAAAAAGGTTCCCAAAACCAGAGATAAAAAATGGCTAAAGAAAAACTAAACATGAACGTGATCTTTGTCGGACACGTGGATGCAGGAAAATCCACAATAGTTGGAAGGCTTCTTTTTGAAAGCGGAGCTGTCTCTGAGCAAGAGATGGCAAAATTAAAAGCAGAGGCTGAAAAACATGGTAAGGCTGGATTTGAATTTGCATATGTAATGGATAAATATAAAGAAGAAAGAGAAAGAGGAGTTACAATTGACCTAGCTTATAAGAAAATTATAACTCAAAAATTCCAAATCACAATCATTGATGCACCAGGACACAGAGATTTTGTCAAGAATATGATTACGGGTGCAAGTCAAGCAGATGCTGCATTCCTTGTTATAGATACTGCTAAAGGTATTGAACCTCAAACCACAGAGCACTTATGGCTTTTAAGAACAATGGGGGTTAAGAATGTGGCTATTGCAATGAACAAGATGGATACTGTTGAGTATAAAGAAGACAAATTCAATAAAGTTAAAGAGGATATTGGAAAACTTTTTGCTCAGGTTGGATTACAACCTGTTGACTATCTTGCTGTTTCTGGATTAAAAGGAGATAATATTCTTAAGAAATCAGAAAAAACTCCTTGGTATAAAGGACCAACTGTCCTGGAAATGTTTGACAGATTCCCAGAACCTAAGTTACCAACTAACTTGCCAATGAGAATGCCTTGCCAGGATGTTTATGAAATAACTGGTATTGGAACAGTTCCTGTTGGGAAAATTGAAACAGGAATTATGAAAGTTGGACAAAAAGTTAAAGTATTGCCTGGAAGAACTGGAAAAGGTGTTGAAGGGGAAGTAAAAAGCATAGAAATGCATCATGAAACCCTTACAGAAGCAAGTGCTGGAGATAATGTTGGAATTAATATTCGAGGAGTAGGTAAGAAGGACATTGCAAGAGGGGATGTTATTTGCGATGCTGCTCAGCCAATTCCAATTGTTGAAGAGTTTATAGCTCAAGTAGCAGTTATTAATCATCCAACTGTACTGGCAAAAGGATATACCCCTGTATTCCACATTCACACTGCTCAGGTTCCATGCCAATTTGTTGAGCTTATTGAGCAGATTGACCCAAAAACTGGAGAAGTTATAAAACAAAATCCAGACTTTTTAAAAAATGGAGATGTGGCTAAAGTAAGAATCAAGCCACAAGGACATCTTTGCTTAGAAACCCAAAAAGAAAATCCATTCACTTCTAGATTTGCAGTAAGAGATGCTGGAGCAACTGTTGCTGCTGGCGTTTGTATTGAAATCACAAAGAAGAAATAAGGGTTCTGTTTCTAAAAAATGAAAAGAAAATTTTTATATATTGGTAATGAAAATAGTTCTGTCCTAGATGCAAGCCAAGCCGTTGTAGATTATGCTAATTTTTATGATACTACTCTAGAAAAAAGGTTAAAAGAAGGAGATTATGACATAGTAATTTATAATTTAAATGGGGGTGGATCTTTTAAAAATGCTCTTGAGATAATGAAGAATGTTAAAAACCTTCCAAGAATCCTTATAGGAAATATCGATGATGAAGATTCAAGAAGAATAAGAGGTTATTGTGACAGAATCATTATTAACAATAAAAAAGAATTAATCCAGGCTATCAAAGAGCTTTTGGGATAATCATAGTGTAAGATACTTAATTTTATAAATAAGATTTAAAATTATATTATTATGGAAAGAAGGTTAGGAGATATTGAACAGCTAGCTACAAGAAAAAATCAGTTTGTTGATTGCTACTTTTCAAGTAATGAATTATCATGTATCTTAGAGCCATTGGGTTTTGAAGATAATTATTCTGGGACAGAAAGACAAACCCTCAGTGATTTATACGGAGATTATAGATATGAAGAGTTATTAATACATTCAAAAACAGGCTTAGAAATTGATTGTGTGGAAATTCCTATTGAAGAAGCGCTAAAAGTAAGTAAAGAAATTGGTTTTATGCCTATGTCAAAATTTAGAGTTTACATAAATGGTAGCAAAAATGCAATAAAAATTTTGCATCCAATGATAAAGGCTTTGAATGAGGAAAGACAAAATATGGCTTTTATTAGTGATAATGGTTCTTTAGTTTACAGGCAATTGTCAGAATTCTATATCTAAAATATTCTTTATATTATAATTATCTTTTTAAACTAAATCTTTATTGTTAAACTATGAAATATATTTTTGGACTTGATTTTGATAAAGTGAGAAAAGAAGGATATGAACCGGTGGGAGTACCAGCAGTAGCCATGAGATATAAATATAAGGATGTAGTTAATGAATTAGAAAATTTAGCTAAAGAAGCAATAGACGACGCCAATTCATTAAGCCATATAGAATATTGTGGTATTGTTGTTCGTCATTTCACTGGAAATTATGAATACAGGGCAAGAGAAAACAGACATACTAGAAGGATTTTTGGAAGTACTAAAAGAACAAAAGAATTAGAGCTACTTTTATTTGTTCCACTAAAAAAAGTGTCTAAGAATTAACAATCTCTCTAAAACCTCCCTTAAGTTATAATTCAGTTCAATAATTCTTAAATACTTCTTATACCTTCTTTAGACATGCTAAACAAAGACATGACTAGAAAAGAGATTGAACAGTTTTTGCAAGGCAAAGGGGATTTTGTCAAGATAGATTATTTAAATAGGCTTCTTAAACAAGACCTTGCATTGGATAAAAAAAAGTTTGTGTATGCAAAATTAGCTGAAATTTATGAAAAAAAAGGCATGCTTTCTAGTGCTGCTAAGATTTGTAATTCTCTTGCAATATTTTCAATAGCTTTTTCTGAAAAATCAAAACACCATGTTAAAGAGGCTGAGCTTTACATCAAAGTTGGGGCATTTGAATCTGCTAATGAAGCTGTGAAAAAAGCTTCAAAAGAAGCAACGGAAATGGAAAAGCAAAATATTTACCAGACTATTAAGGGATTTTATAAAAGGCAGGCAGAAGCTCATGAAAAAAACATGAGAAGAGCCCAGGCTGTTAGAATATATGAAAAACTTCTTGAAATGAATATAAGTGAACTAGAAAGAGAAGAAATAAAACAAAAACTCATGGCTCTTTATGAAAAACTTGGAAGATTAAAAGAATATTTCAGCATAAAAAAAAAGTTTGATAGCAAGGGTTAGGGGGAGATAGCAAACTTTAAAAATATCAGCCATTTTATTATAAAATAAAAGATGGCGAAAAAAACAATAAAATCCTGCAAGCTTCTTAAGGCAGTAACTGTCAATGAGAATGATTCTGCAGTAGAAGTTGCAAAGAAATTGCATGCATTTCAAGAAAGAAGAATTATTGTTGTTAACAAAAAAAATGTTCCTATCGGGATAATTTCAGTCCTTGATATAAATGACAGGGTTGTTGCTAAAGGAAAAGATATTAAAAAAACAAAAGCAAAGGATATTATGAGTTATCCAATTAATCTTATTGTAAATATAAATGATTCAGCTGAAGAGGTTGCTAAAAAGATGATAGCAAGAGATAATTATTACTGCCCTGTTGTAGAAAAAGGCATTCTTAAAGGATTGGTTAATTATGCAAACATAATTAACTGTTTAAAAAATGGGAAAAAGTAATCTTGAAGATGTACTTAATTCAGATATAAAAATATCTCCTTCTCTTGAAACTCTAAGTAATTTACATAATGAGTCTCATGAAGAAGAAATAAGAGATGTTGCTCTTAAACATCCTTCAATCCAAGAATTCAAAAAAAACGGCAAATTACCAAAAGAGTTTTATGATGAAATAAAAAGAAATAGCAAATATGCTGCTAATGATCCAAGATTTAAAAGAGTTTTATCAACAGGAAGTATTTCTGATATAGAAGAGCATACAGGAGATGATAGAAATAGAGCTAGAAATTTAGTTTATGACCATGTTCCTGGAAGATTTTATCCTTACAAAGAAGCAATGATGGAGGGTGGAAAGGCCTTATTGAAACTTAGTCCATTTTTAATTGGGGGGTATTTTATTAATAGATCACTAAGCAGCCCTGTATCACATATTAAGTCTGGAAAAAGTCTTCTAAAGTATCTAATTCCAGGATATGGACCTATAGCACTTGGAAAAGATATTGCCAAAACAGGACTAAAACTTGGTCCATCTCTTGTCTGGAATACTATAAAAATGCCTTTGATGTATCTTGGAGGAATTTATGTTTTGTATAAAACTATTAAAGGATTTTTAAAAGGAAGGAGTGAAAGAAAAAAGGCAATAAAATTTGCTTCAAGAGAACAATTAGAAAGTATGGCATCACAATTAGGCCAGCGCCAAAGAGATCTTGAAAGTTCAATAATGCAAAATGAGGCGAGAGCATAAAATGGTAAGCAAAAAAACAAAATTAAAATATAGTGGTGGAAAATTAGCAAAGGCTGGGGGAAAAATATTCCCAATATTTTCCAGAGAAAGCCCAAGAAGACTTGTTGATGAAATTTTAAGAGAAGATGAGGGAATTAGAAGAGCTGTAATAGAAAACCCTGAATATAGAAATATTCTTGAGCAAAAAACTGGTGAAATTTTCAAGAAGTATAAAGGAGTTATTTATGGTTCTAAAGTAGTTGACAGTTGGGATAGAGTAACAAGTGCATTAGGATTAGTCGGAGATGCTGTTGGACCTTTTTCAGGAACAATTGGAAATTGGATTTCTGCAGCAGAAGATATAGGAGAATTAATACCAAAAGGGATTTATGCCTTATATTATGTAAACAAAACAGGAGATAAAAAAGCAATACCTATTTGGGCTGGCGTAGAAACTACCTCATTTATCCCATATCTTGGAGATGCAATAGATATGACTAATATTTATGTTAATAGGGCAAGAAAAATAACAAAAGAAAAAGTCAAGGATGAATTTAAAAGATTAGTAAAATCAGGCTTGGAAAGAAAGGTGGTTTCTAATAAAAATTATGATTCTGAAAAAAGATTTGTTAGAGTTCAAAATCAGGTAAAACTTCCTCAAAAACCCTGACCAACAACTTTAAAAACCCCTCAAGGTACATATTAATTAGTAGAGAAATATCAAGTAGAAATTATCACAAATTTCACATTCACAATCACTCATTCACATTTATATTTGAGTAAAAAGAACAGGTGAGAATTAGATATTTTTCTAAATGAAATTGAACCTTTCAAAGACTAGAATCATAGATTCTGTCAAAGTCGTTTACATAGTAAACGCCTGAAGGTTCCCAAACCAGAATTAAATAAATGAATAAATTTAAATAAAAAATGGCAAAAATAAGCCCTGTATCAATAAAATACATGATACATGCGACTTTTACAGCTGAAGGGGCATTAGAAAAACCAGACATAATTGGAGCTATATTTGGTCAGACAGAAGGCCTTTTAGGATCTGATTTAGAAATGAGAGAACTGCAAAAAGAAGGAAAAATAGGAAGAATTGAAGTAGAGCTTGAAAGAAGTGACAAAAGAACTACTGGACAAATCCAGGTTCCTACTGCTTTAGACCAGTCAGAAACCACATTAATTGCAGCAGCTATGGAGACTATTGAAAGAATTGGCCCTTGCGACTCTCAGATTGAAGTTGAAAAAATAGAAGATGTTAGAGGTTCTAAGAGAGACTATATTATTGAAAGAGCTAAGAAATTAATGAAAGGGATTGAAGGCTCAACAGACTCAAGAGAGATTTCAAACCAGATTAAGACTTCTGTTAAAGAGTCAGAAATCAGTGAGCATGGAGCAAGCAAGCTTCCTTGTGGAGATCTTTCTAACAAAGAAATCATTGTTGTTGAAGGAAGAGCAGATGTCCTAAATTTGCTTAGAAATGGAGTCAAGAATGTAATTGCTATGAATGGAACTAAGCTACCAGATGACATTAAAGAGCTTGGAAATGAAAAAGACCTGGTTTTATTTGTTGATGGAGATAGAGGAGGCAAGCTAATTGTGAGAAATGTTGTTGACAATGCAAAAATCACTGCAGTGGCAGTTGCTCCTGAAGGCAAAGAAGTTGAAGAGCTTACAGGCAAAGAAGTTTTAATGGCACTTAGAAGGAAAATGTCTACACAGGAATTTTTTCAAAAAGAAGCCAGAAATAATGGGTTTAATAACAGAGCCAATAATTTCAATCAAGAAAGGAGAGAGTTTGAATTAAATGATGAAAAGAAAAACAAACTTAAAGAACTTTTAAGTGAGAATGAAGGAACAAAACAAGCAATCCTTCTTGACCAATACTTGAATGAGATTAAGAGAATTTCAGTTAGGACACTTGTACCATACCTCAGCAGAGCAAGCAGAAAACCAGTTATAATTGTTATTTCTGGAAGCGTTACAGCTCCTATGCTAAGAGCTGCTGAAGATGTTAACTGCAAGGTTATTGTGGCTAGAAACTTCGCAACAACTGACACAAGAATTCAGTTATTAAGTTTTTAATTAAAGGGAAGTTTAATTCCCTTTTACTCTTTTTTTTATTATATAAATACTTAAAAAGTCAAGAAGTAAGTATCTTTTTATGGAATCGTATGCTAAATATTCTATAGAAGAAGCTAAAGAATATATGCATATTTATGCACAGATGGTGCATTTAGTAGATACTTTTCCAGGAGGGGTTATAGATAAAACATGTAAGAGTGTTGTTCAAGAAGCTATAAATAATGCTAAGACAAAGATTCCAGACGAGCTTAAAGATACAGAATTCCGATATTATTTGATAGGATTAGAGAATATTGTTAAAGGAAGACCTTATAATTCTGTTAAAAGAAAATCCCATAATTCTTGAATTAAAAACCCCAAACAGTCTTTTTTTATTTTTGTTGAGATAATTCCTCTAATTCAGGAAGCAGTTTTTCTAATTTTGAAAGAATTTCACCTTTTCTATTCCACTCTTCAATTAAAGTTTTAAGTCTTTCTTGATAAGTAGCGTTGAGCATCTGATTATATGCGGCAATTCCCCCATATTTATCGTAGTTCTCTGGATAGGGATAATCCTTGTCCACTAATTTTGAAGTATATTCCTCTTTTAATGTAGCAACTTCATAACCTAACTCTCCAAATTTCATTTCTTTTGGGTCTTTTTCTTCTCTCATAATCCTATTGGATAATTTCTACTATTTAAGAATTTGTGTATTTTAGTGAATAATTTATAAACAATAACAGCTATTTATCATTATCATGATAAGGTTCGGCCCAGCTGGATTAGGAGGAGTTAGTGATGCTGTTTCTACTTTAGAGCATTATCATAAATTAGGCTTAAAGGCATGTGAGATTGCATTTACTTATGGGGTCTATATCAAAGACAAGAAAGATGCAGAAGAAATTGGAAAAGTGGCAAAAAAGCTTGGAATAAGCCTAAGCATTCATGCACCTTACTGGATTAATCTTAATTCTTTTGATAAAGAAAAGCTTGAAAAAAGCAAGGAAAGAATTTTAGAGTGTTTGAAAGTTGGAACATGGCTAGGAGCAAAGCTAGTTGTTTTTCATCCTGGTTTTTATGGAAGTATGGATAAAGAACAAACATATGAAAACATAAAAAATCAAATTATGGAAATACATAAAATTAGAATGAAAAAAAATTACTCTCCAAAATTAGCCCCAGAAACAACTGGTAAAATCAATGTGTTTGGATCAATAGATGAAATTGCAAATCTTACAAAAGAAACTGGCTGTGAGTTTTGTATTGATTTTGCGCATATTTTAGCCAGAGAAAAATCCTATGAATTTGAAAGAGTGAGGAAAGTTTTTTCAAAACACAAAAACTGGCATGTTCACTTTTCTGGAATTGAGTTTTCTGATAAAGGAGAAAGACGCCATAAGACAACTTCAGAAAAAGAGCTAAAAAAATTATTTAATGGCTTACCAAAGAATAAGAATATAACAATAATCAATGAAGCACTAAATCCTGTTGGAGATAGTACAAAGGGATTTAGAATTTATAGGGGTTTAGGCAGAGGAAGCAAATCAAAGATTTCCATTAAGCGTTTTACCAAAGATAAAAGCGCTTAGTGACAAACCATAAAAAAAGTCACTAAATGTCCTGACACATAGGGAAAGTGTAACTATTAAATTACAACATCACCATAAAGTTTATAAATGATTTTTATGTCGATAAATTAGCAGAAAACAATGTTTTCTGTGTAATTAAAATTAAAATGAATAAGATGAATACCAAAAATGCTTTGGTTTCTTTCTTAGCTATTGTAACTGTTTTTTGTTTAGTTGCTACAGTTAGTGCTGGAGAAATCACAGATTCCTATACTGTTAAAGTGGATGGAACAGATGCTTACTCTAACACTGTTAGTGTTATTGCTGGTGAAAGTATAAGTGTAAAGGTTTACTTTACTTCATTAGTTTGTGACACAGATGTAACTTTTGAAGCAGAGCTTGAAGGTGACAAAGTTGATGTTGATGCTTCATCTGCACCTTTTAACGTTGAGACTCACTCTTGTGAAGTTAACGAAACAGATTGTGTAGAGGGCTATGCATACAAAAAAACATTAACTTTAAAAGTTCCTTATGAACTTAAAGATTCAAGAAGTGATTTCTTAACTCTTAACCTTGAATTAGATGGAAAAGACCACAAGACAGTATTTCCTGAAATCCAATTAAGAGTTCAAAGACCTTCCTACAATGTAGCTATTAAGTCAGTTAGTGCAAGTCAAACAGTTGAAGCTGGAGAAACTTTTCCAGTTGACCTTGTTTTGAAAAACATTGGTTACAATGATTTAGATGACCTTTATGTGACAGTAAGTATTCCTTCACTTGGAATTGAAAAAACAGGTTATTTTGGAGACGTTGTTGCTCTTGAATGCTGTGAAAACGAGGATGAGTGTGGGGATGTTTGTCCATATGAGTGCTGTGATGAAGATGATGAAAACACTGTAAGTGGAAGACTTTATTTAGAAGTTCCATATGGTGTTAATTCTGGAATCTACACACTAGAAGTAGAAGTGACAAATGATGACACTACTTCAACAAAGGTTATAGATATAACTGTTCAGAATGACTTTGAACAAAATGTTTTCAAGTCAGGAAACAGTGTCTGGATTGTTAACCCAACTGACAATGTGCTTGGCTACAGAATTGTGGCTGAATCTCCTGCAAGTGTAAGTGAGAGTATTGTGTTTGTGCCTGCTGGTGCAAGCAAGACAATTGCTGTATCACCAAACACTGAAGGCGAATACAGTTTTAGTGTTAATGTGTTCACTATGAAAGGTGAACTTGTTGAGACTTTAACTTTCAGCGGAAATACAGGCGCAGTTGCTGATGGCGAAACAGAAACAAATCCAGTGGTAATCTTGACAGTTATCTTGGCAGTAATCTTTATTGTCTTGTTAATTGTTTTGATTGTATTGATTGGAAAGAAACCTGAAAAATCCGGCGAATTCGGAGAAAGTTACTACTAAATTTTTTAATTTTTATTTTTTTGTTTTGTTTTTATTTCTTTATTTTTTTAAGAACTAGCTAGAGCTAAATAAAAGGTACAAATGCATAACCTGGTTTAAAGTCTAATACTTTAAAACTATCTTTTTCTCTTTTAAAAGAAGTAAGTACACATCCAAGCTCAGGACCTACAGGAACTACAAAAATTCCTTTATCTTTCAATTGATGTAATAGGGTTCTTGGAGGTTCATAACATGCAGCACTTACTAATATCCTATCAAAAGGAGCATATTCTATAAGCCCTAATTTTCCATCTCTATGAAATATTTTCACATTCAAGTAATCATCCATTGATAAAAAAGCTTTATTATACAAAGGCTCAAGAATTTCACTTCCATAAACTTCTCCTTTTTCTCCAACAATTTTAGAAAGCAATGCTAAAACATATCCACTTCCAAAACCCGCTTCAAAGACTTTTTGACCAGGTTCAAGTTTTGAAAGTTCAAGCATCATTGCGATAGTAGAAGGTTGACTTATAGTTTGTTTGTAACCTATAGATAAAGAGGTATCCTGATAAGCCCAACGTTTGTATTTATCAGGAACAAAATCCGCCCTATCCACTTTCTCAAAGGCACTTAAAATCAACTTTGAAAATCCTCTCTTTTCTAAGAGCCTCAAAAGTCCTGATTTATCCATTAAAAAAATGGGAGAAAGGAGTTTAAATAATTAATGAATAAAATTACTTGTAAACCTTATGTCTTGGACCAATTTTAATAACATAAATCACTAATTTATTTTGTATAATATTTAGAATTATTCTATATTCTCCTGCCCTTGCCCTATAATAAGAAGATCCTACGAGCCTCTTAATATCATGAGAAAAGGGATTAATTTTTAATCTATCAATAACAACACCTATCCTGTGTTTCGTAGAATAATCCAGTTTTTTTAACTGTTGTTTGGCTTTATCAGAAAGAATAATTTCATACATCTAATCCAAGCTCCTTTTTAACATCTTCCCACCTGTGAATTCTTCCCTTTCTAATATCTTCTTCAGCCTCTGCAATATCCTTTTTTGTTTCCTCTGATAATTCCATTCTATCTTCTAATAAATCCCAAATCAATTCTTCATAGCTTTCTTTAGCATGTATTTTCATACTCTGCAGTTTCTTTAGTAATTCATTGCTTATTTGGATTGTTGTTACCATAGTTATTATATAAGTTGCTATAGGTACAAAAACCTTTAGGTTATTATAGTTTAATTTATTAGTAGTAACAAATATAAAGATTTAAAAAGGTTGATTTACCTTAAAAAGTAAGATTAAAATGAGTAAATATACAAGAGTAAAATTAGATAATATAATAAATGAATCTGGAATGGTTGAAGTAGAAGGCATCCCAAAAGGGTTAGCTTCACATAGAAGAAAATTCTTAGACTCCTTAATAAGGTCTGGGCCTATATTTTGGACTGCAATTATTGGTGATGGAAAATTACTTGCAAAACGATCAAGGTGGAGATCATTACAGAATGATACTCATTACTCAGCTCTTTTATATGCATCACAAACAGGGGTTCCTGTTGTTTTCCAAGGAAAATTAAGTAAAGATTTACAAGGCAACCCTCTTCTTGATGTTCAAGCATACAAGGTTAAAGAAATCAAAACCTATGGATTTGAAGAATAAATAATTTATATCTTCAAACTAACTATCCTGCTAATTCCATCATACATACGACGTGAATATGTTAGTGGAGTCATGCCTATAATTTTAAACTTAAGATTTTGGAGATTCCATCATGCATACTGACTCCAAACAAATTCGTGGCTTGAGAGATTACTTCATCATTATGAGTGATTATGATATACTGGCCTTTTTTCATATATTTTTGCAAAAGCTGAGCAAGCCTTTGAGAATTTCTCTTGTCTAAGGCAGCGTCAATCTCATCAAGAATATAAAAAGGATATGGCTTGTATTCCTGAATTGCAAAAATCAGGGAAAGAGCAACTAGGGTTTGTTCTCCTCCTGATAAGGACTTAACATCAAAGTATTTTCCATGGCCTGTTTTAACTAAAATTCCCACACCTCCATCAAAAGGGTCTTTTCGGTTTTCTATTTCCAATGAAACAAGTCCTTTTGTGCTAAGCTGGGAAAAATTCCTAGAAAAAGTCTCATTTAAGGCATTAAGAGTCTTAAGAAAAGTCTTTTTCTTTTTAACATCTATTTCATGAATAATCTTTAAAACCCCCCCTTTTTCTTTTGTAATAATATCAACTTTCTCTTTAACTACGTCATATTCTTTTTTTACAGAGTCATAAACCTCTAAGGCTCTGAGATTCACAGTGCCTATTTTATCTATGATTTCTTTTACTATTTCAAGTTTTTGCATCAACAACTCTTTATTTGCCTTAATAACTTCTATATTTGGAAAACCAAGCATATCTATTTCCAAGTTCTCTACAATAGCCTCAAATCTTGCTTTTTCTACATTAAGGTTGTTTCTTTCTTGCTCAAGATTATGAATTTCATTAAGTTTTTTTGAGCTTTCAACTTCACTCTCTCTAATCTTTGTTTGAAAAGAATCTCTTTGGGAAATTAAAGCCTCAAATTTTTTTGTTAATTCTTCTTCTTCTTGCCTCTTTTTTTCTAAAAGCTCTTCATTTTCTTCAAGCTCTTTTTTTTCTTGTGCAAGCTCTTCTTCAATGTCTTCTTGCTCACGTGAGAGCTGTTTAAGGGAGATTTTAGCCCTCTCAAGCTCTTTTTGCTTAAAAGATATTTCAGAATCCAAAGTCTCTTCGTTTCTTAAAGAAATTTCCTGCAACTCTATTCTAGATGTCTCGTACTTCTGCTCTATGTTGGAATTCTCATCAAAACTCTTTTCTAATCTTGCTTTTATTTTAGTGAGTTCTTGGAGCTCTCTCTTTAAAATTTCTGTTTTTTCATAAAGGGTTTTAATCTGTTCATTTTTCTCATTAATGTTAGACAATTTTACAAGATCTGCTTCTCTTTTGGCCGTTTCTGAAATTGTTTCTTCTACTTCTTGTTTAAGAATATCTCTTTTATTATAAATTTCACTAAGCTCTTTATCACAACTTTGGATTTGGGTCTGCAAAGAGCTTACTTTTTGAGAAACCTCTTTATTAATGGTTTGCAAATGTTCACTTGTAATCTTGCTTTTACAGAGGGGGCAAATATCCAAACTTGCAACTTTTTTAAGAAGTTGTTTTTGCTTTTCAATCTCATACTCTTTGTTTGCAGCAACTTTTTCAAGCTCTTTTTCCTTTGCTGAGATATACTCTAAAATGGTTTGTTTTTCAGCAAGAGATATTTTAAGTCTTTCAATCTTATTCTCATCTGAGTTTCTATCAAATAATTCCCTAGCAATAGATTTTATTTGATTAAGTAAAAAAGAAGACTCAGTTTCATAGGTTTTTAAAAGAGAATTTTTGTCATTAATTCTTTCTTTAATAGACTTAAGTTCTGATTTAAGGGTATAGAATTTTTTTCTTTGTTCTTCGAGTTGCTCAAGCTGGTGTTTTTTAGCCTCTAAATCTTTTTGTTGTCCCCCTTTTATAGAGCTCTTTGAATCTTTTTTCAAATCTCTAATAGAAGTTTCATTGGTTCTAATTGACTCTTCTAAATTTTGCTTGTCTTTGATAATTCCTGCTAGTTTAGACTCATAATTCTCTATTTTTACTGTTGTTCCTGCAATCTCTGCTCTTATATTTGCTATTTCTTGATTAAGTCTTTCTTGCTCTAGGCCAGTAGATTTTTGAATTGTTGAATTAATGGAAGAAACTTTAGATTCATAATTGTCAATAGATGTCCTCAAATTCGCAATTAGTTTTCTTATCTTTTCTATTTCTTTGTTTTTCTTCTCAATTTCCTCAATAAACTTAGATACCTCTTTTTTGTTTTTGCTCAAGTCATGAAAAATTATACTGGCCTTGAATCTCTGAATATCTTTTTCTAATTTCTTATATCTTAATGCTTGCTGTCTTTCTTTTTCAAGATTATTTAAATAAGAGGTTCTTTCTTTTAAAATTGCCATTACTTCTTTTAATTTATCATCTGTTTTTTCTAATTCTTTCAAAGACCTTAACTTTCTCACTTCATACACAGAGATTCCAGAAACCTCTTCTATTATCTTCCTTCTTTCTTCTGTATGCATGCTTACAAAATTCTGGATTTCTCCTTGAAGAATAATGTTAAAACCATGCGGATCTATCCCTGCTTGAGCTAACATTGTTAAAATTTCCTGCCTTGTTTTAGTCTCTGTATTAATCTTGTAAATACTCTGGCCGTTTTTTCTTACAATTCTCTTTATTGAAACTTCCTTTGAATCTAAAGAAAAAACCCTGTTAGAATTGTCAAAAACTATTTCAACAGATGCTTCTTTTGAAGGAGGGGCTGCTTGAGTTCCTAAAAAAATCAGGTTTTTGGATTTAGTGGCTCGCATTGATTTTATACTAAGCCTTCCTAAAACAAAACACAATGCGTCTGAGACATTGCTTTTTCCACTCCCATTTGGGCCCAAGATTACATTAATTCCTATAGTAAAAGGAATTTCTGTTTTTCTTGGAAAACTCTTGAATCCATGCATCACCAGTCTTTTAATAGAGAGCATGATTGGAAAAAGGGTCAGGAGTTTTTAAAGTTTAATGGTCTAGAAATCCTCTAATTTTTTCTGTGAGAATGAATCGCTTGCTCTTTTCCAGGTTATCCATGTCTTTCTAAATATTCCATCATCCTG
>Ga0180007_10003060_pt1 | contig 19019 bp, 16 predicted proteins | sample MM_PC_MetaG_FD_121122 | JGI IMG/M metagenome (GOLD analysis project Ga0180007, IMG submission 121122) | Groundwater microbial communities from the Aspo Hard Rock Laboratory (HRL) deep subsurface site, Sweden - MM_PC_MetaG | ecosystem: Environmental > Aquatic > Deep subsurface > Groundwater... | reverse complement strand
AACTCAAACGCTTCTGCTTTTATTTTTTACTTTTTAGAAATTAGTGCAATTAGAAATTAGATATTTATTCCTGCTTTATCGTCCTTCGTCCTAGCCTCGCCGCTTTTTGGCGGGCGATCGTCCATCATCCTTCGGTTTTCTGTCAACCTTTTTCAAAAACTCATCCAGTCCTTTAACACCGGCTGATATTGTTTTTGATAAAGCATTTGCTTTATCTGCTTAACATTTCTTTTATCTGATATCTGAAATTGTTCATCTTGATGCTGTTCGTATTCCTGAGTATGTCCGCCCACTGCCGTGGTTGAGCCGGCGGAAAGCCGCGTAATCCCCAAAGCAAGCAAATTATCCCGCAGTTCTGCATCTTCTCTTGTTGACAAGGCAATTCCTATCCTTGGCAAAAAAATCCTTAATGCTAAAATTATCTGTGCTAAATTCTTATCAGTCACGGGATAAATATTCTCAAATACACCAAGATGCGGTCTCATTCTGGGAACAGAAACGCCGATTTCCGCCTCAGGAAACTTTTTGTGTAAATAGCGAGCATGCATCCCTGTAAAAAATATTTCTTTTGGCCAATCAGCCAAACCAAGCAATGCCCCGATATTAGCTGTGCGTATTCCCTGTTTTAATGCTCTCTCACTGGCATCGAGGCGAAAATCATAATCCATTTTCGGCCCTTTTAAATGAACCGCGCCATAAATATTCTTATCATAAACTTCCTGATAGATCGTCACGCCGTCAATACCCGCGTCAATCAACTGTCCATATTCATCTTGAGTTAGAGCATAAGTTTCAATTGATATCGAGCTAAAAAATTCCCTTAAAACTTGCACGCATTCTTTTATATAAGCAACCGGACTCATTTGCTTTGAGTCTCCGGTCAAAATAAGTATATGTTTTAAGCCCGTAGCCGAAATGCATTCTGCTTCTTCTCTAACTTGCTCAAGCGTTAATTTTTTTCGCTGAGTAAAATTGTCTGCATTAAACCCGCAATAGCTGCAGATATTAATACAGTAATTTGATAAATACAAAGGCGTATATAATTGAATAACTTTACCGAAATATTGCACAGTCAATCGATTTGCTTTTTGCGCCATTAGCTCAAGATGCTTTTCCGCAGCAGGACTTAGCAATGCCATAAAATCATTGGCATCAAGATGCTCTTTTAAAAGCACTTGTTCAATATCAGAAAATTTGAAATTTTTAAGCTTGTTTACAAAATCAAACTCTGAATATTTATTATAGATATCGATAAAACTCATTTTTTATCTATCCTTGATTTAAAAATCCAGTCAAAGGCGATGATGCCTCGGCAATATCAAGGCTCGGTCTTGATCCAGCTAAATAAGCCTTTCTGCCTGCTTGGACAGCCCAAGCAAATGCTTGCGCCATTTTGATCGGATCTTGTGCTGTGGCAATCGCGGTATTAACTAAAACAGCATCACAGCCTATTTCCATGCACTTTGCCGCGTCAGAAGGCATTCCCAGCCCGGCATCGACAATAACCGGCACATCTATCAGTTGCACCATTATTTTTACAATCTCTTCGGTTTTAAATCCGCGATTAGACCCAATCGGAGAACCTAAAGGCATCACAGCTGCTGCACCGGCCTGCGCCATTCTTCTGGCCATAGACAGATCCGGACTCATATAAGGCAGAACTACAAAACCTTCTCTTGCCAGTACTTCTACGGCTTTTAAGGTTTCCAGGTTATCCGGCAACAGATATTGATTATCAGAAATAACTTCGATCTTTATCCAATTGCCGCAGCCTGTGGCTTTAGCCAAACGCGCTATTCTGATTGCTTCTTGCGCTGTTCTGGCTCCGGATGTATTCGGCATCAGCGTGCATTCCTGAGGAATATAATCAAGAATGTTTTCATCTTGCGATTCCAGATCAACTCTCCGCAAAGCAACCGTGACCACATCTACTTTCGCGGCAGCGATAACCTGCCGAACCATGCGTTTATCCGAAAACTTGCCTGTGCCCAAAAACAAGCGGCTTTTTAACTGTTTATCGCCAATTTTAAACATATCGCTCATCGTTCAGCCTCCTCCGACAAAACTTATAATCTCAATAATATCACCCTGTTTTAAAATAACTTCTGCCCATTTTTGTTTGGGCATGATCTGAGCATTATATTCAACCACAATACTACTAGGATTAAGCCCTTTATCGCTAATCAATGTTTCCAAAGTAAAATTATCTTTAATTTCCTGCGGTTTACCGTTTATCCTCAGCTGCATTTTTCCTCTTAATATTTTTTGTTTAAATTCCTTAACTGTTTGCGTAATATTTTCAGCCTGCATAATTGCCCTGATCAACGCAATGTTCTGAGCCCCTTTTTCTAAAACCAGATCAATATTTCGCAAATTTATTCCGCCAATAAACACTACCGGCAGATTGGCCCATGCTAAAACTTGGGATATCTGGCTTGTCCCAATATGATAATCTTTGGTTTTAGTTTCAAATATCGGCCCATATGCCAGATAATCATAGCCCTGATTTAAAGCTTGTTTGAATTGCTCGATATTATGGGTGGAAAGACCAATAATTTTATTCTGTCCAATAATCTGTCTAGCTTTAATCAAGGGATATTTCTCCAAATCCGTCTGCCCCAAATGCACTCCATCAGCATTTAACTGCTGAGCAAGATATGGATCATCATTGACAATAAACATGACCTTATGGGTTTGACATAAAGCGTACAGTTTTTTACCCAGCTTTATTTTCTCAGCATCAGACAAATGTTTTTCCCGCATCTGAATAATATCTACACCGCCAAAGATTGCCTGTTCGGCTATAGCTAAAACATTTTTTTTCTGATTATATTCACTGCTTAAAACAAGATATAAATTTTTATTTTTCATTTGCTTAAAATCTTTCCATAAAAAAAACCCTTTGCGCGAAAGCAAAGGGTCTGAATATTCAAACTCCCTTCGCTGGCATTATCCAGATCAGGTCAACGGGTAATTTGCTTGATTTCAGCAAAACTCTCAGAGTGTTTAACACCCTCCCCGGGATTATTTAACAACTATTGTGATAGTGTACTATTTATTCTGGATGTGTGCAATGAAAAAAGTCACAAGAAAACCGAAGGATGAAGGACGATCGCCCGCCAGAAAGCGGCGAGGCTAGGACGAGGGACGAAAAAATACGTTGAACAAATTTCTAATTACTAATTTCTAAACTCTAAATAAACCCAAATAACTAAAGCCCAAAACGCAAAAAAAAATAAAACAAAAAAAGAATTTTGTGAAAGATGATTGGGAAATTTTTAAGCTTTCATAAATTTAGGTAAATACGTGTCGGATTCCCGGGAACCCGCTAGGGCACGAGGACCTGTTTGAGCTTATTCATTAAAATTTTAAGGGCGAGTTCCGCAGTGCCGGAAATACGGCGCGGATTTGCCGATCTTGATGTTTACATCAAGAAAATTTTTGACCCGCGTAAAATTTGCTGATCATCTTTCCGCCCCCCTATTACGCCGAGCTAAAAAAAAATCCCACTCTTTTTTTAAAAGAGTGGGATTGATTGTTTATTCTTATTATTCTTATTCAAATTCACTTTTTTTGGTCAAGCAAACTTTATATTCACCATTAGCTTCTATCTTAACATGACCTTCGCGAGCAAGCCAGCCAAGACTCATCAGCACTACTTGTTTTGGCTGATTTATTCCTTTAATAAGTTTAGGCAGTGTTACCAATCCATGCTCATCTAAATAGTGCCAAATATCTCCTGCCACAATGCCTATCTCTAGTATCATTTAAGCCTCCAGAGTAATGTTCTAATCATTCAAATCTTCATCGGAAAACTCAACGCGGTCAGAATTTGAAGAAGACAGAGATCTAAATCTTACTGGATTTAAACGCATAACCTCAAAATCCGCATCACACTCAGTACAATAAACAATTTCACCAACGCTAAAGTTATCACTATCGTCCAAAAAAGCCCGACATGAAGGACATTTCACAACCATTACCGACTCCTTTCAAATTAACTGTTTAATTTATTCCAAATCAATATAATCAAAATCAACTACAACTTTTTTACCATCAACTGTGTTTACAATAAGCTCCACACTATCTCCGGCTTCGATGTTCATATAATCTTTGAGCTCAGGATCAATCATAATTGTTTGATCATTAATCATCAAAGAGCTCATATCCTCGGCAACTGACGTAACCACCCCTTTTATCCCCATTTCAGCATCTGTTATCCCCATTTCAACATCTTTCATTCCCATAGAATCATCCTGAGCAGTTGCCAGGTTAATTCCGTAAAAACCAATAACCGCGATAAGACTTAAAACAATTAATCCTCTTTTAAACATTTTTCTCTCCTTATTAAAAAGCATTTTCATCTTACTTTAAAACGCTCACTATTTTTGTAAGCATTTGATTAAAAATCCCTTATGTTAAATTAATCAGCCTCCGATTACTGGCAAAATCCTTATTTTCCGGCTATTTTTCACCTCCTTACAATCTTTAGATTAAACAATAAGCGAATATCCTCATATTGAAATATTGCCCTGAATTAATATATTCCTAAACGATTTTTTTGTCAAGGCTAAAATTTTGTTATACTCCAGGTTTTCTCTCTATAATCCAGCGGTTTTCAGCACCTTTAAAAGCATTTTTTTATCATCTTGCAGTGAAGGAATTTGTTGGCATTGTTTGTGAAGAAATAATGTAATTTTATATTGAAATGACTCTGTTTTTCGAGTTAAGCGATAATAGACTAAATTCCCGCTCCGCCGATCAACAACCATTTTTAAAAGCCGCAAACGGGAAAGATGTTTAGAAACAACTGATTGGCTTATCTTAAGAGTTTCACAGATAACTTTGACTGTCACTTCATTATCATCCAAAAGATTAAGGATTCTTAACCTGGTATCTTCGGCACAGGATTTTAAGATCAAGCGTATATCTTTCACCTTCATAATATCTCCGATCAAGAATATGTCTATATGAGCATATTAGCATATATATTTACTTTTGTCAAATTTTCCCGCGTTTTTCCCGCTCTGATATCCTTAAATAGGTTGACGAAAAACGATGGACGATAGATGATCGCTGCGCTAGGACGAGGGACGGACACAGTAGAAAGTTTGTAAAGTTCATAAAGTTATAAAGTAAAAGCTCAAAAAGCAAAGAAAATAGTTACAGTGAAAGATGATTGGGAAATTTTTAAGCTTTCATAAATTTAGGTAAATATGTGTCGTATTATTGGGAACCCTTTAAATGAGAGCCTGACTTACGGAGTGTTTTTCACGACGTCAAGTCAGCCTGCTCGAATTTAGTCCGAAATAGCTGCGACCTAGCAGATATTTTCGGAATCATTATTATTTACGGCACGGATTTACCGATCTTGCTGCTTTATAGCAAGAAAATTTGTGACTCGCGTAAAATTTGCTGATCATCTTGAGTACTGAATACAGCGGATAGAGCAGAAAAACATCGCAAAAAGTTAATAAAGTTATAAAGTGAAAAGTCAAAGAGCTTAAAAGTTTAATTTTTATTTAGAGTTTATAATTTTAGATTTATTTAGGATTTAGTGTTTTTTAAAAAAGTGTTCCCGCCAACAAAGGCGGGACAAGCGACTATATTAAGACACGACACGCTTAAGCTTTTTTTGCTGAAAATAAACTTTCATTCTTTCCAGATACCAGAAGACCAATGGAATAAAGATCAGTGTATATATAATAGAAGCAAGCATACCACCGATCATAACCGCGCCCATTGCCTGCTTTGCCTCCATCATTGCCCAAAGCTGGGGAAATACCCCAAGCACTACAGCCAAAGAAGTCATGATAATTGCCCGAAATTTTTCCGAAGCGCCCAGCCAAAGCGCCTCTTTTACCGGCACTCCTTGTTTCATTTTAAGCAAAGTATAATCCAATAAAAGAATCGCATTATTAACCACCAAACCGACCAACATAACCATGCCCATCAGAGATAAAACATTGTTCGTGTATCCGAGAAAAAACAAAGCATAAAACACTCCGACAAAAGAAGTAAATACCGTCATCATAATCGCGATCGGATATATTGCTGAATTCAAGATCGCGGCCAAAAGGATATAGGTTAAGATCATTGCCAAAAGAAAAGCTTTGCCGATTTCCTGATTAGCCTCTGATTCATTTTCCGCGTCTCCCACATATTTATAGCCATAACCTTTGTCAAAAGCCAAAGCTTTAAATTCTTTATCTAAAACCGGCCGAACAAAACCAGTATTACTTTTCGATAAATAGCCTTCTAAGCGAATAACTCTTTTCCGGTCGCGATGCTTGATTGTCGGCAAAGCCTTAGCATCCTCGATGATTCCCATTTCAGTTATCGGCACTAACCCCTTGCTGGACATGATCATAATTTGCTCAAGATCCGCAAACCCAGAAGCATATTGATCATTAAGCTCAATATTTATTTCATATTCTTCTCCCTGTTCTTTATAAATATTAGTTGTGTCACCATAAATACTGGTTCTTAATGTCTGGGCAATATCACTGCTAGTCAAACCATAAGAAATCAGCTTAGCCTGATCAGGAATAAATTTTATTTCTTTTTTCGGCGCTTTATAAGAAGAGCTTACTGAACGAAAATAACCGCTGTTTTCCATGATCTTTTGCATGGATTGCGACAAAGCGATCGCCTGTTCATAGTCTTTACCATAAACATTAATTGAGATATCCCCTTCCTCTCCGCCGCCCAAACCGATACGCATGATATTGATCTGCGCGTCCGGAATCGTGGACATAAATAAAGTCAGCTCATCAATAATTTCTAAATCAGAGCGCGCTCTTTTTTTTGACGAGACCAGAGTAACCATGGTCGTTGCGTTTTCCACTCCGTTTTCCCCCAGCTGACTTAAAAAAGATTTTTGTTCCGGCAATTGCTTGATCCTTTGCTCAATAATCTCAATCACTGACAAGGTTCTTTCAATTGTCGAACCTTTGGGCATTACCAACATTACTTTTATTTTATCCTCATCATCACTGGGAATAAACTCGCCGTCGATATATGGCATAATAAAACTCAAAGAATAAAAAGAAAGGATCACCAGCAAAATCGTAATCAATGGACGTCTAAACATAAAATCAAAAATTCTTTTATATTCTCTTTTAAAAAAATCAACTGTTTTGTCTGTAGCCCGAACCGGCATATGCAGCAATTCAACAAATTTATTTTTCTTTTTACCGGTTTTCTTTTTCAATAATAATCCACAAAGCATTGGAGTCAAGGTAAAAGAAGCAATCAAAGAAAACAAAGTAGCATAGACAACCGTCAGCCCAAACGATTGAAAAAACTTACCGACAATTCCCCCCATCATCGCTATGGGCAAAAACACAACCAGATTGGTGCCAGTTGAGGATAATATTGCTCCGGCAACCTCTTGAGTGGCGCTAACTGCCGCGTGCTGCGCGTCTTCATGATGCTCCATATGCACCAGCACATTTTCAATAATTACAATCGCATTGGCAATCAATGTGCCCAAGGCAGTAGCAATCGCCATCAAGGTCATCATATTAATCGTAAACCCGGATGCGCTGACTGGCCAGAAAGTAGAAATTATTGACGCGGGAATAACAATCGCGGCAATAAAAGTAAGACTCGCCTGTCCGGTAAATAAATATAAAATAACAATTGTCAGCAAAATTCCTAAAATAATATTAAACTGCGCGTCAGTTGTTTCATTCTTAATAAAATCAGTTGTATCCGAAGCTATCTGAATCTCCATGCCCTCCGGTAATTCCGCTTTAAATTCATCCATGCGCTTTCTGATCTGATCGGCAATATCAACCGCATTGCCGTCCGAGACCTTATTTAAAGAAAGTCCGACGACTTCTTGAGAATTAAATCGGGCAATTGACTCGACTTTTTTAAAACTATCTTCAATCTCCGCGATTTCATCCAAAAAAAACTTGTTACCGTCTCGAGAACTTAATTCAAAATTTCTGATCTGCTCAACATCCTGAAATTCCCCGACAAATCTTACGCTTAAAGCGGAAAAACCTTTTTCCAGTTCTCCCCCCGGAATATTCCGATTCTTCATTTTTAAGGCCATGATAACTTCGCCAATAGAAATATATTTTTGCTTCATTAATTCCGGATTAAGCCGAATATTAATTTGGCGCTCCGTGCCTCCGTAAACATCAACTTTCGCCACGCCCTCAACTGAAGCTAGTTTTGTTTTAAAAGTTTTATCCGCGTATTCATAAAGCTGCCGGCTATCTATATCCTTACCTGACAATACTATTTCAATTACCGGCTCCATCAATGGATCAAATTTTTCAATAATCGGAGCCTCAATATCATCCGGCAGATCATTTAAGATCGCCTCCACCTTATCTTTGACTTCTATGGATTTCACATTTACATCCGCGGATAATAAAAACTCGATATAAACAAACCCAAAGTTATCATGCGAATCACTGCGGATCTGATCGATCTGGGATATCTCCGAAACCGCGTCCTCGATTTTATTCACAACCAAGGTTTCCACTTCCAAGGATGTGGCTCCCGGATAAGTCACCGCGACTGTGATAATCGGAAACTCGATCCGGGGAGTTTTCTCAACCAGTAATGTGGAAAAAGAAAATACCCCCAGCACGACAAAGACAATAATAAACATAATTGTGGTTACCGGTCTTTTAACAAAAAATTCTATCATTGTTTTCTCCTGAAAATTTTAAAACATTACAATTTATTTACAATCTGTATTTTTTGACCATCACTCAGCGCTGATTGTCCGCTATAAATCAAAATATCTCCCTGCTTTATCCCGCTTTGCACAATAGCCCCATAGCCATTGCGGCTGGAAATTACTATCGGCTCTTCTTGAGCAATATTATTATTACCTTTCCAGACATAAAAACCATTATCTTTTATATCAATAATATCATTGGGAATATTTATCGCGTTTTTAAAAACATTAGTAAGCACAAAAACAATATTTTGCGTTGAGCCCAAAGCTTCCGGTTGGCTAATAGTTACAGCCACTGCGTACATCCCTGTTTCTAGAGATATTTCATTACTGAGCGCTTTTACCTTGCCGATCAACTGCTGTTGATTATCAGACAAATATATCTTTTGCCCCATAGCCAGCTTTTGTCTGAGATTTTCACTCACAAAGCCAGTCCATTGATTATCTTTGCTTAAACTTACAGTCAAACGAATATATTCCGCCACATCCTCGACTTTAGCTTTTTTAACAGTAACCGGAATGCCTTTTTCCTGCCACTGGGCAATACTGCTGATGACTTGTTTTGCTCTTTCTCTGGTTATCTGATTTTGCCTGAGCAATAACATGCAAAAGAAAACAATAACAGTCAAACAATATATCCCTAATCTAACTTTTGATTTTTTTCCCATTGTCTTAGTCCTTTAAAGTTAATCTTTCAATCATCGCTTTTGTTACCGCGATATTATACAAAGTCTGCTCCAGGCGCAACTTTTGACTGGTCAATAATTGTTCAGCATCATTTAAATCCGTCAAACTGACTTGCCCCGACTCAAACATATCTCGGGTAATATCATATGACTCTTTAGCCAGCCGCACTGCCTGATTATTTGCCTCAAAAGTGTTTTTATATTCCGCGTATTCCTCTACCGCCACCTTAAGTGCCAGTAATAAGTTTTCTTCTTCCTGTATACGCTGCAAGCGCAAATTATCTTTATCGACTTTTGCCTGTTCAATAATTGCCCTTTTTTCTCCACCATTCCACAACGGCACATTGACCCTAATACCCACAGAAGCATACGGATCCATTGAGTCTGAACCAATATATTTTTTATCATTCGATCCGCCATTATAATCACTATTGGCAAACAAAGAAACAGTTGCCAAGGTATCAGCTCGCCGGCTGTCAAGCACAGCTTCCGCGGCTTTAATCTGCAAATCCAATGATTTTAAAGAAGGCTCATTCGCGTATAAATTATTAACCTGCTGTTCATAGCTGATATCCTGATTATCTAAAGGAAATTGATCAGTGAGCTTTATTTCCGTATCCAGCGGAACATCGATTAATGTGTTTAGTGTTTTTAAAGCAGTCTGCTGTTGGGCTCTGGCTGTACTCAGCTGCGGGATCCGCGCGGCAATATCAGCATCCATTTTAATAATATCTCTTTTCGAATTTCTCCCTGCCTGCGAGCGCTGCTCTAAAAGAGTTTTATTAGCCACGATGGTATCATACGATTCCTGCGCGATTAAAAAAACTTTTTCCGTCAGAAGTAATGTATAATAACTAATTTCCGCAGTATACCTAATATCCCGCTGAGTTGCCCGCTGTTTAAGCTTAACTACTTTGACTGATTTTTTTGCCGCGTCCACCGCGGAGCTTACTCTGCCGAATGACCATAAAAGCTGTGTAACACTTATCCCGCTGCTTAATTCATAATCCGTTGTTTTATCGGCAATAACCGGATATTCATTATTATGCGTCCAAGCGGCATTCGCATTAAAATGCGGCAACAATCCGGAACGGACTTGTTTATAAACCGCATTAGTTTTTTTTAAATTATTTTCCGAGATTTTTAATGACTCACTGGCTTTAAGCGCGGCATCAATTGTCTGTTTTATTCCCAGCTCTAAACCAGCATAAGCCAAAGATGTCCGCAGCAGGAGAATTCCAAAAATAAGCACAAGTTTTTTAGTTTTAATTACTCTCACTTTAAATTACCTCCCAAACCAATCCACAAAGTTTTTAATTGTCTGGCCATATGCTCTGAAGAAGTATGAAAATTTTTAAATTTAACAGCCAGAGGCGTTCCCACCATAATCGTTTTTAAAGCCACGCATACATTATTAATATCAATATTTTTCGGTAATTCCTTATTTTTAATTGCCTGGGCCAGACAATCCCGAAAAAATAAATCCAAACAATCTCCCGGGGCGCTGATTTGCTCTATGCCTTTCAGCTCAGGATACGCATAATATTTTTCCGCGTCAGATATTTTAAATTCATGCGGATCTTCTTTTTCTCCGATCAAAGAAGAAATCATCTCATAAACCAGATAAGGATTATTAAATTCCTCGAACAATGCTTGAAATGCCCGGTTGATCAGATCAAAAGCTTTGCTTGTTTTAACCGCCTGCCGCGCCGTCCAAACCACCTTAACTGAATGCAGCTGCAAACAGAAGTAAACAATTTCAATTTTTTTCGGAAAATAATTAAAAAATGTTCCTTCCGAAACTTCCACGCTCGCGCATACCTGGCGAATTGAAATATCTTCAAACCGCGTAGTTTCCAATCGGCGCATAAATTCCCGCATCAAGCCAATTTTCGTCTTAGCACTTTTCTTCTCTCTTAAAGGGAAATCCTTGGTCACAGCTGCTCCTTTTTTTTAGCTTACATTATAATTATAGCATACTATATTTTTATAGTCAATAGCATTTTTATAAAGATTGCGTAATTCGGGAATTGGCTTGAAGTGAAATGATAAATCTCAAATTGATTAAATCAAGAAACAAAAAGATTGGATTGAGAAGAATTGACAGAGTTGCTCAAAGATTCTATATTGCCTGTTCGATAAACATTATCTCCGAGGTTTTGCGATTATCCGGGATAAAATTTGACTGTAAACCCAAGACAGGGCCCAGCAAATTAAGCTTTAAGTTACGATAAAGCAGAGAAAATTCTTGAGAGACATCAAGGTTCTCCTCCCAAAGTTTTTTTGACAAAAGTAAAGAAGCTTTGATCTGAGCTAAATCCGCGTCCTTATCCACCCCCTTAAGCAGCTCATCGATAAGCACTTGAAATTCTTCTTGTTTTTGCTTCATTGCCGCGATTGAAATTTTGTCCGAATGATTATTATTAATATCTGATAAAAACCAATCATTTATCATCACGCTCAGGTCTTCACAACCCGGCTTTTGACATAAACCGAAAAACAAGCTATTCGGCTCAATTACCCCTTCATTGACAAAATATGCCCGAATTACCTTTATTGGATCGCGACTAGCAGCACTTACCACAGCCTTACTACTCTGAACGAAATTTTCATCCGGATGCTCAGAGCCATAATACACCGCGCTAATCCCCAAAGCATTCAAAACTTCCAAACAAGCTCCGCAAGGATGCAATGTCCCATAAATAACCTTGGTTTTAAAAGGTTCACCAGCCAAAGCGGAAAGTTCTTTTAATAAACTCATGGCTTCTGCTGATTTATTTAATTTTTCAGTATAGGCCAGAAACTCCAACCTTCTAAGTTTCGACAGATAATCAGACTCCGGGTTTTTTGCGCTCAATTCGCGAGCAAGCACCTTGAGTACTAAATTAATTTCCGCGTGGCGATGGATACCAATAACATTAGTCGCTAAGCAAAAAGGATCTTCATTCCAGGAATGAGAAATTCCACAAGCAACTTTTGCCAAAGGATAAACATGCGAGATATTCTGCGCCTGGCTATACAATGCATTAAAAATCCGGTTTTCTTTGAGCGGGATTTCATACAATTGTTCATAACGATTTGTTAATTCCCCCCCATTACCCACAAGATTTAAAAAAATCTGGACTACTCGCGGCCCGTACGCTAAATAAGTTTTTTCTCAAATATCCGCAACCGCGCTGGCAAATGAATGTTTAAACCTGTGATTATACGGTCTAAACCCCAGCATCGCGCTGAACGAATCGGCCACCCGCGCAATTTTTGCTTCCAGCGGAATCATTTGGCGATTAACTAGACTAGGATATCCGCTGCCGTCAAAATTAGCGTGATGATAAAAAGCAATTGAGAAAATCAGCGGATCAGTAATCCCGCACTCTTTTAAAATATCCTCTGATTTGACTGAGTGTTCAACAATCTCATTGTGAATCATCTCCTGCTGTGCCATGGTAAACTGCCTGATATCAGAAAAAACTCGATCATCATTTATAATCTCAATGTTAATCTCACACTTGCCAATATCGTGAAACCGGCCGCCAATCGCGATCTGAGCAAGATGTTCTTCACTGAATCCCAGGATCTTCCCCATACAATAAGAAATCAGCATTACTTCTTTTTGATGATCTATCACCCATTGATATTTCTCTGGGATCTGCGCTTCTCTGGCTTCAAGCAGCTTAATTGCGTGTCCATATTTATGAGCATATTTAGAAAGAATATAATCCATCAAGTCATCCGCGCTGCCGACTTGTTTGCTCAGCTTTTCCAAAAAGACCGAATAATCATGATTTCCCTGAAGCGTAATCTCCGGCTGCAGCATAAAATCAACCTGTTGATACATTGCTTGACACATCGCAACCATGTCACTGGTTTGCAGCTGCAGCTGGGGAGAAAGACAAAGCGGCTTAGGATTAAAATCTTGGGCATAAGCATACGCCAGCCCGGAAAAAATAAGCAGATTCACAATAAAAACTATAATATTTTTTTTAACCATATTGCCTATAAACTCCTTTTAACAAATCTTCCGTTGCTCTAGATTAATCGCTAATATGCTTAATAAAAATTAAAGTCTGAAAAATTGTAACTTCATTTTATAGGCAAAAAACCCTTTACCTCTAAATTGTAAACGCCTCAAAGGCTACCATATAAATACTATCCGCGCAAATAAACTCTGAGATTATAAAATAACGCAAACATCTATAAATAAATAAATTAAGATTAAGACATCCTAATTTTTGTTTTAAATAATATAAATCAAGAATTCGCTGTTCCACAATAAAATTCTTCTTAATCGGGTCCGATTATCATCTTTCCCAAAACAAACAATTATTAAAAATTATTTCAAATATTTTGCTCCTAAAAACTGATTTTCCGCGCATTGCTTGAATTTTTCATTTTCACCCAAAATCCATAAATATCGCTGCTTAAGTTTTTTAGACGCTTGACTCAGAAAAATAAGTTCTAGAGTAATCTCAATGTTAATGTTAAAATAAAATATAATTATCTTTTTTAATAATCAGATTGTTAGCTGGATTTTAAATCAAAACATCTAAAATAACCTTAAAGCATTACATTTATTTATGATTAGTTTGAGTATTCACAAAAAACCCTTAGTTTTCTTCTGTATTGCTCTGCTGCTTTGGAGCATGACCTGTCAGGCTGCGCCGCTAAAGCCCACGCGATTTAAGGATGTGGTCGAAAAAGCGCAAAAGCTCGCGGAAAAGCCTTTTATCGAGACTAAAAACAAAATTCCTGATGCGCTTAAAAAAATCGGTTATGATCAATGGCGTGACATCCGATTCGATCCCAAAAAAAGCTTATGGTTAAACACGCCTTTCAATATTCAGTTTTTCCACTTTGGCGGATTATATCAACAACCGGTTAGCATTAATACTGTTAACAAAAACAGTACGACAAATATTCCTTTTTCCCCGGACTTTTTTGACTACTCTCAAAGCGCTCACAACGGATTACAGATGAATGATCTGGACTTCGCTGGATTCAGAATACATTATCCGCTAAACTCTCCTGAATACGCTGATGAACTTATTTCGTTTCTCGGCGCGAGTTATTTCCGGGCTTTGGGGAAAAACTTAAGCTACGGCTTATCCGCCCGCGGACTGGCCATTGATATCGCGGAACTCACTGGAGAAGAATTTCCTTACTTTCATGAATTTTGGATTATAAAGCCTGCTTCCAAAGCAAAAGAGCTATCATTCTACGGATTAATGGAAAGCCCTAGTCTTACCGGTGCTTATTCCTTTAACGTTCGCCCGGGAGAAGAGACTCTGATCAAGGTCAGAAGCGTTATTTTCTTTCGAAAAAAAGTTAAAAAACTGGGGCTCGCGCCCTTGACCTCAATGTTCTTTTACGGAGAAAACGAAAAATCGAAAATCGGCATTGACTTCAGACCGGAAGTGCATGATTCTGATGGGCTGCTTATTCAGGGAACCAATAGTGAATGGACATGGCATCCCCTGATTAATCCCCGAAGCCTTTTAATCAACAGTTTTGGCGGGGGACAACCCTTAGGATTTGGACTTATCCAACGCGACATGAGTTTTGACCACTACCAAGATCTTGAAGCGCGTTACGATAACCGGCCCAGCGTCTGGATTACTCCTAAAAGCGAATGGGGTCCAGGACACATTGAACTGCTTCAAATCCCGACTGAAAATGAGTTTAATGATAATATTGGCGCCTATTGGGTGATCGATCATTCTTTTGAACCAGGCGAAGCCTTTGAATTTGCCTATACAATGAGCTGGCACGCCGGCAACCGCAAAAGATCTGCTTTGGCTGCGGTAGAATCAACCAGAATCGTGAGCAAACCGGAAAATGTCATGTTCATAATTGACTTTCTCCCTGATCAAACACAAGAAGAATTTTTAATAAAAGACATTTCCCCGGAGATTACAATACTTAACAACTATATGATTAAAAACAGTCAGCTGCTTGAAAACACAGTGACCCGAGGATGGCGGCTGATTATCGAAGTCACGCTTGATCAAGAAAGCATGATAAATAAAATGCTTTCCAAAAATAATCCTACTGTGGAATTACGCGCCTTTCTTAAAAAAGACAATACTCCGATATCAGAGACCTGGAGTTATACCTATCAGCCCTAGAAGAACAGTTAAAAAACTTATGCAAAATAATAATAACCATCACTCTCAGATAACAGGTCAACACTTCCAGCTGATCAGTCAAAGAATTACCTTATATTTGCGGCTGCTTTGCTTAGAAGAAAATTCGGTCAGCGAACTCACAGAACAAATTCTCAATCAACTCGAAGTTGAGTTTAAAAATCATCCCAGAAAAAACTGGCCGGATATAGCATTGCAAGCCACGCTAAAAACACTAAAAAATAAGCATATCGCTCCCCAGCCAGGCTATCATCCGATTTTCAGCAATGACTTTCAGCCTTACCCCCAGCGCAAATCAATGGGCTATAAAGAATTCGACACTAAGAACGCTTTTTATAAACATACACACTGTTCTGCTATTTTGGCCCCTAGGCGCTTTTTTTTCTTCAGCATTGTTCTAATTTCCACAATCATCGGAACTCTATCGATCAGCACAATTCTCAGCCCGAATAATCTTTCGATCATTGAATTAACGATTATCGTGATTTTCACTTTTCTTTTCGGCTGGATTGCCATGAATTTCTGGACAATTGTTTTTGGTTTCTTTATCTCTTTGCGCAAACCAAAAGATATTATAGAAATTCCCCAGAGCCCGCAGCCGATACCGTTAAATTTAAAAATCGCCCTGATTATGCCGGTTCATAATGAAGAAGTACCTTGTATCTTTTCCGCTCTACGCGCGATCTACGACACGATCCAAGAAGCCGGTGTGCTGGCGCATTTTGACATCTATGTCCTCAGCGATTCTACCAGCAAAGCTCACGGCATGGCCGAAGAACTTTATTGGGCAAAACTCTGTAGAGATGTAAACGGTTTTGGAAAAATATTCTACCGGCGGCGAAAATTACGGATCCATAAAAAAAGCGGAAATGTCAGTGATTTCTGCCGGCGCTGGGGCAGTCAATACGCCTATATGATACCCCTTGATGCCGACAGCCTAATGGATGGCGAAACTCTTGTTCGAATGTTAAATACAATGGAAAAACACCCGGAAATCGGAATATTACAAACCGCCCCCATGGCGATTAACCAGACCAGTCTGATTGCCCGCCTACAGCAATTCGCCAGTCATGTATACGGGCCGCTTTTTTTCATAGGTCTGCGTTTCTGGCAGCTGGATGAATCCGGATTCTGGGGACATAATGCCATTATCCGAATGGAGCCATTTATAAAATATTGCGCCTTACCTCAACTTTCCGGCCGGCCGCCTTTTGGCGGCGAAATCATGAGCCATGATTTTGTCGAAGCCGCGCTGATGCGCCGAGCAGGCTGGGGCGTCTGGTTAGCCTATGAACTGGAAAACAGCTATGAAGAACTGCCGCCAAATCTTCTCCAGGAACTTTCACGCGACAAGCGCTGGTGTCAAGGAAATATCCAGCATTTACGGCTTTTATTCATGCCGGGAATACCTCTGGGACACAAAATCCTTTTTCTCCAGGGTAATCTGTTTTATTTTTCGTCTCTGATGTGGTTTCTCTTATTAATTTTGATGACTGTCAATGCGATTGCTAATTTTTTACAAAAACCAATTTATTTCAGCGCAGAACAAAGCCTGTTTCCGGCCTGGACAATCGAACATCCCGGCTTATCGGCTCTGCTTCTGAGCATAACCGCCGGTTTTCTTTTTATGCCAAAAATCCTAAGCTTCATCATTATTGTGCTTAACCCGCAAAGAACAATCCAATTCGGAGGCGCCCAAAAACTGGGAATCAGCATTATCTTGGAAACTATTTTTTCCACACTGCTCGCCCCCTTACGCATGATATTCCACACCTGGTATGTTCTTTTAAATCTGATAGCACCTAAACTCAGTTGGGGCAGCCAATCAAGATTAATGAAAAAAACATCTTTTCGCGAAGCTTTCCAAGCGCATTGGCCGGCAACAGCGATTGCCCTGCTCTGGGCAGGAATCACCTACTCAGTTAACCAAACTTTGTTTTTATGGGTGCTGACAATCGTTGCTCCGCTGATCCTAGGCATACCAATCTCAATCTTTTACAGTTATTCTTCGGTTGGGTTATTCTTCCGCAAACTTGGGCTATTTCTTGTACCCACAGAAACCGCTCCTTCAAAAGTCATTAAACGATATCAGTTGCTGTTGAGCAACAAAACAACGGATAGCGGACGGAGGACAGGTGGACAATCGCTACGCTAGGACGCAAAAGCAGTTATGAATTACTAATTATGAGTTACGAATAAAAAGACGAAGCAACGGAAAAGCAAAAAATAGTTCTTTTTGTAAAAGGGGTCACACCTATTTAATTTGCTTTGCCGACCGCTTTCTTACTCTTATTTTAAGAGGTTATCTTTATTAGCGAGCACTCTGCTCATTTCAAGCATTATGATTACAACATTTTTTCTATTGAAGCTTTTTTAGCAACATATACTTTTCCTAAATCCATTGCCATAGCTCGATCACAAAAAGCAAGCGCGGTTTCAAATTCACCAGATTCAACCGTAATCGATATTCCCCGTTCAATAAAACGCAGCGCCGGTAAATATTCGGCTAAATCCTGCTTGTTTTCCGCCTGAGCCTCTGCCAAAAATTCCCCGGCCCGCTCTACCGCTTGCCGGCATAAAACAAGATCCTTGATTTGATAAGCATCTTCGACTAAAAGATCATAAATAAAAAATTTTACAGCGTTCGGGATCGAATTGAAATTTTCCAGGAAATTAACCAAATACCGCTTTCCATTCTCACTACCACGAGTCAGGGCTTCGCTATGTCCTAAAAAAACATTCTTCAATATCTCTTCCGGTGTTTTAACAACTCGTCTGTTTCTCTGCGCCATTTTCATACTCCATTTCCTTGAGAAAATCCTCAAAACTATTTTTTTCAATAAATTAATGTCTCTACAAGATTATACACTATATTCCTCTTAAATGTGTAAAAAAAGGGGTCACACCTATTTATTTTGCTTTGCCGGTCGCCCTCTTCCTCTTATTTGAAACGATACTCCAAATCTTTCACCCATCCGCTCTGTAAAATCCCGACTTCCTATTACCTTTTCCTGATGTATTGTTGTTCGGATTTGATTTAGTTGCTCTTTTCCGCTTTCCTTCACCTCTTCCATAAACTCACAATATTCTTTTCTTCTTTGTCCTATTATATCTTTATTGAGAATTCCATCAAATTCTCCTTTAATATTCGCACGGGCACTTGAATATTCATATCTCTCTTCCTTGTTTACCATCCCTGCTCTTACAGGATTCTGTTCTATATATCGGGAAATAACCCATTCATACTCAGGCTCAACTATATTCAATTTATATCGATTCTCCCATAACTTTCCGCTTCTACCATATTTGCGATTAACGTACTGCGTATAATGTTGGCAAACACTTTTCATAAATACAATTAACCCATCCCTGTCTCGGGGATATAACAATAGGTGAAAATGATTCGTCATTAAACAATACGCCCCAACATCAACTCCTGTTTCCAAGCTAGCATTTTTAAGATTTGATAAAAAACACAGCCTATCTTTT
>Ga0180007_10003059_pt1 | contig 19021 bp, 21 predicted proteins | sample MM_PC_MetaG_FD_121122 | JGI IMG/M metagenome (GOLD analysis project Ga0180007, IMG submission 121122) | Groundwater microbial communities from the Aspo Hard Rock Laboratory (HRL) deep subsurface site, Sweden - MM_PC_MetaG | ecosystem: Environmental > Aquatic > Deep subsurface > Groundwater... | reverse complement strand
GGCGGCAATGGGCGCAAAATTGGGCAGATGCGGCAGAAGCCGCAAAATGACAGCGGCAATGATAAAGAAAATGGCCATTTCTCCTCCATCTCTATATTACTTTTACCAGGTCTCAAATTTCCAAGCCGTCAAATCCCCCTCTTTGACTAATTGACTGGAAGCCCCGACTAAAGCATATCCTTCATTATAATAAAATGCCCAGTAGTAATTGTCATGCCCGCAGATACCGGCAATGCATTTCACAAAGACACCTAATTCTCCATAGTCCTGCCAGTCAAGCGAAAAATTATTCTCTCCAGATGCTCGTTTTAAAACCGCAAAGGCCGTGTCATTTTCTTGTAATTCAACTTGGTAATTGGCTAAATTTTGGATCTCAACCGCCACCAGTTTTTTAGGAATAGGGGTAGGAGTGGCACTTGGTGTGGGTGTAGGAATGGGAGTTAATGTCGCGCCGGGGGTAGGCGTGGATTTGGGTTTGGCGGTAGACGTAACTTGAGGTGAGGGAATAGGAGTGGGAGTGGGGGTGGAGTGAGGATCGATGGTCTTTTTGAAGGAAGTAAAAACCGGCGCCGGGGTCTCTTGATTTTGGGTAGATACTCCTGCGACTTGGACTGTTCCATTAATCTTGGTTTCTAATTGTTTAACCTGTCGCGTTAGCTCATCAATTTTGTTTTCTAATTCTTGATTTTGTTCTTGCGCTTGGGCTAAATTAGCCGAACCGAAAATAGCCACAATCATCGCGCCTGCCACCAGCGGCAGCCAGGTTAATTGCCAAAAACTTGTCTTCATTTTCTCCTTTTAGATAGATTAAAAAATCCTTAGCTCGGTCAAAATTTACAAAAACTAAGGATACTTTTGCCTTTCGACCGAAGGCCTTCAAACTTATCAGCTGGTTTTCTGGCTTCCCCGCCAAAGGCGGGGTTACAGTAGCGGGACTGCCCCGGTTTTACACCGGATTGCCCAACTGACAAATCAAATTTTAAGCTATTTTAAAATTAACATTCTACAAATTTTTGTCAATGCATGCATGCATGCTACTTCCATCCAAAAGTATCCTATCATTTTATATTCTTAACTATGTTATAATCAAGTTAAAGATAGGTCTAAAGAAAGGAGTCAAATGTTTTCTTTAAAAGATAAAGTCGCTTTAGTGACCGGCGGCCGCCGGGGAATGGGCAAGGCCCATGCGATTACTTTGGCCGAGCAAGGTGCTAAAGTAGCGATTACCGATGTTGACCTGGCCGAATGTCAGAAAGTAGCTGACGAGATAAAATCCAAAGGGGGCGAAGCCGTTGCCTATCAAATGGATGTCACCAACAAAGTAAAAATTGAAGAGGTTTTTGGCAAGGTAGTGGCCCAATTCGGCCGGCTGGATATTTTAGTTAACAATGCCGGGGTTTATCTTCCCAAACCATTTTTGGAAATGACCGAAGAGGATTGGGATAAAACGATTGATATTAATCTTAAGGGAGAATTTCTTTGCGCTCAAACGGCCGCCAAAGAAATGCTTAAAAATAAATGGGGACGAATTATCAACATTGCCTCCATTGCTTCCGGACAAGTGGGCATAGGTATTGCCGCCGGCGCTCATTATACTGCCTCCAAAGGCGGAATTATCGGAATGACTGAAACATTGGCGATTGAACTTGCTCCACTGGGAATCAATGTCAATGTAGTTGCTCCCGGCGCCATTGACACACCAATGGTTTCTTCAGCTCAAATGCCTGAAGGAGCAATGGAAGCGCTGGCCCAACAAAGAATACCACTTAAAAGAATCGGCAAATCTGAAGAGGTCTCGGCTTTAGTGGTATTTTTGGCCTCGGATGAGGCAAGTTATATTACCGGCGCCACTTTCCCTGTTGACGGCGGCTGGCTAGCCAGTTAAATCACCCTCAAAAAATCAAAAAAAACCTTAATCCCACCTACGAGGTGGGATTTGGTTATCCTACTCAATTTAGTTTCCAGAGCGAAAAATTCAAAATTAAGGCAAAAGAGACCCAAATAAGATAAGGAATAAGTAAATAGCTGGCCAAACGAGAGATGCGGTAGAAAGCAATCCCCGTACCCAGGATCACTAACCAAAGCACAATTATCTCAAAAAAGGCAAATCCTAAATAATGTCCGCCGAAGAAAATAATAGACCAGAGGGCGTTTAAAACTAATTGCGCAAAAAAGAAAATATAAACGGTCTTTTTGTTTTCTTTAGACGCCACCCAAACTAAATACAAAGCCACACCCATCAAAAAATAAAGTATCGTCCAGGCCGGGCCGAAAAGCCAATTGGGCGGATTAAAACTTGGTTTAGTCAGAGTAGCATACCAGCCAGGGATAGCGGATACGGTAAAAATTGAACCGATCGCGGCGGCGGCAAAACTGACACCAATCGCCGCGATGAATTTTAAAATCTTCATTTCCCCTCCTTTATGATTTCTCTTATTTACTTTCAATAATAATTTTACTAAATTTTATGATAAAAGAAAACACTTTGATGATATTCGCATATTCTATAGAATAATAGAATATCGCCTAAGGAGATTTTGAGACATACTGGATACAACGCCTCATGGGAGGGTGACGGTGAGAAGGTTAGGCAGTTTAATCTTTATAATCTTTTGGTATAACTTCAAATTGTTTTTTTCTTAATTCAAAAACTAGTTTGACTTGATTAAAGAATCCTTCGTGACCAAGAATCCCGAATCCATACGGATTAATATCTCGAGTAAATATTATCGGTACATCTTTAAAAATGTGGCCGCCGATTTCGAGATCTATCTTATGAATATAACCACGGCCTGTACCGCATATGCCACCGAATGGATATTCGTCGCCTTTTTCCAAATTAAGACCAAGCTGCTCGGCAATTTCAGCGTGAATTATTGCCATATCCGCGCCGGTATCAATTAACGCCTGGTATGGAAAAGATTTATTGCCGAATTTAAAAACAACCGGCAAAACCGGTTTGTAAAATATCTGAAATTTTACATACGGAAATTTCATTTTAACAGCCGATGTAAGGCAATATTTTTTCAGGAACTTTAAAAGTTAGAGGGACTTTTCTCTTGCCGTACCGTTTTTCAAACTTGCTCAATGCCCCGGATAGTTTCCTATCAGAAGAAAGAACTGTTGTTTGGTCGGCATCCAAAATCACCCATTGTCCTTTGTAATTTTGATAAACTTTTGTCTGATCAATGGCTCTCATTTTGCCTCTTAATTGTATTATAGCATAAGTTTTTATTAAACCATCCACCATCACCTCGTAGGTGACGGTAAGAAGGTTAGGAATTTAACCTGTCAAATGTCCCACTTCCGAAGTAGAACACGGAGGTTAGGACAACGCCTCAGGGGAGGGTAGCGGTGAGGCGTTTGGGATAGAGCTTACCAGATCTAAATAGCTTACCACGAGATGGCGAAGCCATAAATCAAACCGCTCATGTTATTCAGAAAGGATTTCTGATAACAGGAAGGGTCTGGTTTATGGCTCCCCAATGCTGAAAATTTTCTAAACCTGTTAACAGATTACGAATATTGGAATTCCGTTAAAAGAAAAATGGCGTTTCTGCAAGTTGCCTAATTTTTCACAACTTCATAATGTATTTGAATTTCGTTCTCGCTAATTTTCTTTTGACCTATAAGTTTCAGCTTTTGCTCAAAGTTCTGGCCTTTAAAAAGAGGTATACCTTCACCAAAAGCAATCGGTTCAATATCTAAATAAATTTCATCCACCAAGTTCTCGGCCATAAAGGAGGCGTTAAGCGTGCCGCCACCAGCCACGATTACCTCGTCAAAGTCATTCAACAACTCCAGGGCTTCTTTTGGTGTGTGAGCGACCAGATGATTTGGCGATAAAGTTTCAAAGTCGTCTTTCGAGACAGCTACGAGTTTTACATCTTTAAATTCGGCAAATTCTGGTTGTTTGGTGAGTATATGGTAAGTTCTTCGACCGACAACAAGACATCCAGCCTCACGTACTGCCAAACTATAGCTGTTCCACTCTTCTTGATAAATCCAACTAGTATCGTCATCGCTTTTAGCGATTATACCATTCGCACTGATTGCCATATAAAGAATCACTTTCATAATGTTTTCCCCAATCTAATTTATGGACAGTTTTCTACACTAAACAATTCATTATTTTAAGTTTTGGAATCTCCCCGTGCTGGACACATTTAGAACTCAAGATTATTATACTGCTATTATGGATATATATATATATAAAGAATTGAAGATTTTATTCAGAGAGTCATAGATAGTTCTTTACGTTCTACTTTTTAGGAGGTTGTCTTGCATATATATTTAATTTTTTGGTGAGTTTTCCTTTGGCTTTTCAGGCGGTTTCTGCGAAGTATCATTGTTTTTCTTCTTTTTTCGCCTGACTAACCAAATGATGAGAATTATAAATCCAACCCCAAAAACAAAAAATAGGAATCCTAAAATAAGACTTATTACTGGGCTCAGAAGCATCAATCTTTCAAAAAAACCAAGACCATTATTATCACCTCGAGACATATTAAGAATATCTTCTTTACTCAACAACGAGTCGGTCGATTGAGAGGATGTTGTATTCGTCGACCTGGAAGTATCTGTTGGGTTTGAAACTGTTGAACTTTCAGTCCCCGGTGGAAGGTCACCGTTGGTTGTCTCGCCGGGATTATTTATATCAGCATTGTCGTCTAAGTTGTCATCCGGATTATCGATTGGCTCGTCATTGTTTTGGTTCGTAACAGTGCTATCATAAGCATAAATAGCAAAACCCATATCAGTATCAAATAGGCGATTGTTGTTATTAATAGCATAGCTATCATTTATACAAGTGCCACTAGTATATTTCCAAGTTATTTGCGTTGCGTCGAGGTTTCGTATCTCCAGAAGATATACTGCTCTGGGCATTGGGACATCGGTAAAATCAACGTACAACCACGACTCTTCTGTCGGTACCATTTGTGTTTTTGAAGCAATTACTCCATCATCTCGATCGGTGACAATAAAAGTTGCCAATCTTTCCTGACCACCTGATTTTACTCTAACGGCAATGGCATCGAGATAGTAGTGATCTAGCCTTACTTCAAAAAGTTGCTCAACTTTGTTATTATTAGTCACATAAAGAAACGTATTGTTTAGTAGGCCATTGCTACAGTTTGCAATAATCGGTGAATAAGCCAAAGACGACGAAGGAATAAACATTAGAGAACTAAAAAAAGAAATGCCAAATGCAAGGATACTAATTTTTTTTATCATAAAACCTCCTTTATAATATTAAATTAATCACGATTTGATTTCTCCCGGGCTTGGATTCGAACCAAGATACCGACCTTCAAAGGGTCGTGTCCTACCATTAGACGACCCGGGAACTACCTATTATCTTATCACTTTTCCCTCTATTGACAAGCTAAATTTCTTTTGTTAAGATATAAATGATCGTAAGATCATGAATTTTAAAGCTTGAGGGCTCCTTCGGAGTCCTCTTTGCTTTATTTATCCATTTCTTTTTTCCAACAGATAAAGTTTTTAATTTTCTGAATATCAAAAATTAACAAACCGCTACTTCTTAACACTCCTAACTCACTTGATATTTTCCTCGCCGTTGCGAATATAACAACCCTTTTGCCATCATCTAAAAGCTGCTTTACAGGATCTTCAAAATCACTGTCGCCGCTCCAAAGAATAAAAGTTCCTACACTATTTTTATCATAATCAATTAACATATCTTTACCAATTTCTACATCGAAATTGCATTTAAGATCTTCTATATAATAAACCTTTTGTTTATTTAGTTCGGCGAGTTTATTATTAAGATATTCTATAGTTTCAATTTTAAATTTAGATAACAATGGGTTTCTAATAAAATTTTTTAAGATATCGGGGGAATTTTTGGAAACACTTGACACATCAATAGATAATCTTAAAACTTTCACAGGTTTAGTTTTTAAAATATAGCCCATATTTTTTACTTCTTTTGCAAATTGTTTAGATTGAGGATCGTTTTGCATAGTGCCGTAATAAAAATAACAATTTTTAATTGTATCAAAAGAACTCAAAAATTGTTTCAATCTCTTAGGGTCAACATGCCAACCTAATTTGTTCGCCCAGGGTTTTACATTGGCGTAATCAATATAAACATTTGTTTCAGCTTTAAATAATGCCTCAAGTTCTTTAATCCTCTTCGGATATTTTTTGGATAATTCCTTCAATCGATCCGTTTTTGAGTTAAACATTTTTTTCCTCTAGTAATGTCGGCCGACGACCCACAACCACCTCCTATCTTATCATTTCTCCTTTGACTTTTCAAGAAAAATTCAAAGGACTATAATTTTTCTAATGGAAAATTTCCGCGCAGGGTGTAAACCCTGCTATAATAGAGCTAGATAGAAAAGGAGGGTTAAATGTCTCGGCTAGTAAAAGTACTAATGATTATTTTGACCATTGTTGTTCTTGCCGGCGTAGGTATAGGGGTATATCTTTACAGACCCTCTCCGGGAACAAAACCCAATCAACCGCCGGACGTCAGTCAAGATCCCAACGGTCCCTACTATCACAAAATCTATAACGCTATCTCTAAAGACGGCTTAACTTGGGAAAAGCAAGATAAAGTCCTGTTTGAGCACGCTTCGGTACCGGGCGCGGTAATTAAAGACGGTATTATCTATCTCTATTTTGTCGATGCTAGTGCGGAAACCAGCGCTCAACTTTCGCTGGCTAAAAGCAGCGATTTGGGTAAAACTTTTGAAAAACAACAAAAGGTTGAAATTAAGGGCAGCGCTTTGAGCCCGGTGGATCCTAATCCGCAGCTTTTAGCGAGTAACAAAATCCGTCTTTACTTTTTTGCCAACCCCATGACTCAAGGCGATCCAGCCAAAGCCGAGGGGCCGCATAAAATTTATTCGGCCGAATCTAGCAACGGCATTACTTTTGAGGACGCCAAAGAGGCCTTCCAAGAAGAAAATATTACCGATCCGGACGCCTTTAAAACTACTGATGGTTGGCGGATGTTTGTTTCCAAAGGCACTGGTTTGGATTTAACAATTTCGGCTGATGACGGCCTTACTTTTACTAAACAAGATAATTTTTCTTGGGATCAAGGCGGAGTTTCGTCAACAGTGAATTTCAACGGCACTTATCGGACTTACTTTTGCGGCCAAGGTGGCATCGCTAGCGCCACTGGTGCGGAGACGGGTAAATTAACGGCTGAAAACGGCACACGGATTACTAGCAACGGCCAAATAGTATGTGATCCAACGGTTGTTCAGCTCCCCGATAATACTTATATGATGTTTTACAAAGTGCAGGAAATAACCCAAAATAACGGCCCTAATGTTCCCCCATCGCCGCCGCCGATGGAGCAAAATCAATAAACACTCAAAAAGCCCTAAGCAATCGATAAGCCAGGTTCTGTTTGAGCAGTATCTATCTAAGCGTCGGAATCCCTGGACATCTGGTCGAGCAGACCAATGATGATGAGTGGAACCCATCCGACTTGCACCAAGCGAGGCTTGCCACAGACGCATGTCGCCATGCGAACGCGTGGGCTCTTACCCCACGATTTCACCCTTACCCATTCGTTTTTTCTTCGAGCAAGCTCTCGAAAAAACTCAGGGCGGTATATTTTCTGTTGCGCTGTTCTCGAACTTCACAGCCCGCTCCGACGTCACGTCGGAGCACTTTGCTCTATGGTGCCTGGACTTTCCTCCATCCTTCGCATAAAGCTATGGACGGTCACTGCTTCGATTACTTAAGGCAACTTAATTATACCTTATTTTTTCTCTTTTGTCAACCTACTGAGGGGCGCAAAAAATCTCCGATGCACGTTGCTTGGACCAAGTTTTTTTAATCTAGCTCGATGCAGTTTCGTGCCGTAACCTTTGTGCCTGGCAAAATAATACCCTTTTATCTTCTTATCCAGTCCTCTCATAATGCTATCGCGATGAACTTTGGCGATAATTGAAGCCGCCGCGATACTTGAACAGGTCATGTCCCCTTTTTTCAAAGCGCGGCAGGGGATAGGCGAGTCAACTAAAAAACCGTCAGCCAAAATGTAGTCAATATTACGATCCAAATCCTTGAGCGCGCGACGGAAAGCCAATTGGGTTGCTTTGGTCAATTGCCATTTGTCAATTTCACCGGCAGTCACTTCGCCAATCCCCCAAGCACAAGTTCTTTTAATTTTTTTCGCTAATTTTTCCCGCTCTTTTGAGTTCAATAACTTTGAATCTCTTAGCCCATATAATTTTTTTGATAAGACGACTGCCGCGGCCACCAGCGGTCCGGCCCACGCGCCCCGGCCGACCTCATCCACCCCGCAAATTACCTCAAACCCCTGCCCCTTTAAATACTCTTCTTGCGCCGTTTTCGGAATCCGGAGACGTTTAGTCAACTTAAATCTGCCCCATAAATTCGTCTTTTTCATCTATACTTCTATAGCTTCATAACTTTTTACTTAGTATTTCCTTCAAATACTTCCCCGTATATGATTCTTTGACGCGCGCCACTTGTTCGGGCGTGCCGCAAGAAACAAGTTTCCCCCCCTCGTCTCCCCCTTCCGGACCCAAGTCAATGACCCAATCGGCTGATTTGACCACATCAAGATTGTGTTCAATTACGACTACCGTATTTCCTTTGTCCACTAAGGCCTGCAAAACCAAAAGCAATCTTTTGATATCTTCAAAATGAAGACCAGTGGTGGGCTCGTCCAAAATATACAAAGTCCGGCCAGTGTCGTGGCGGGAAAGCTCAGAGGCCAATTTCACTCTTTGGGCTTCGCCGCCGGACAAAGTGTTGGCCGGTTGGCCCAAATGCATATAGCCCAGACCCACTGATTCTAAAACTTTTAATTTATTAAAAACTTCAGCATAATCTTTAAAAAATGCCAAGGCCTCTTCCACGGTCATCTCCAAAACATCAGCAATGGTTTTGTCGCGAAAAGTAATTTCCAAAATTTCCTTATTGTAGCGCTTACCTTTGCAGTCCGGACAAGTGATATAAACATCGGGTAGAAAATGCATTTCAATTTTTAAAACCCCGTCGCCGCGACAACTCTCACAACGGCCGCCGCGTAAGTTAAAAGAAAATTTAGAAGCGCCCAAATTTTTGGCTACTGCTTCCGGTGTGTTGGCGTAAATTTCCCGAATATGAGTAAACAAATTAGTGTAAGTAGTCAGATTTGAGCGAGGCGTGCGGCCAATAGGCGATTGGTCAACAGAAATAACTTTATCCAAAAACTTTAAGCCGGAAATAGCCCGATGTTTTCCCGCCGGCGCTTTGGCCCGATGAAACTTCTGCGCCAAGGCCTTAGCTAAAATTTCCAAAATTAAAGTGGATTTACCCGAGCCGGAAACACCGGTTACACAGACAAAGTTATTTAAAGGAATTTTCACATCAATATTTTTTAAATTAAATTCAGACGCACCTTTAATCATCAACGATTCCTTGCTTTGCAACCGACGCTTTTTGGGCACTTCAATATTTCTTTTTCCCGAAAGATACTGGCCAGTGAGCGACTCCGGATTTTTCTTAATTTGTTCCAAAGTGCCTTCAGCCACCACTCTTCCGCCGTGGTCGCCCGCGCCCGGACCCATATCAATCACCCAATCCGCTCTTTCAATCGTTAGAGGGTCGTGCTCTACCACAATGACTGAATTGCCGGAGTTCTTTAAAATTTCAAAGGTCTGTAAAAGTTTTTCCTGGTCGCGGGAGTGAAGACCGATTGATGGCTCATCTAAAACATAAATCACGCCCATCAACCCAGTGCCCAGTTGCGTTGCTAAACGAATCCTTTGGGCCTCACCGCCGGCCAAAGTGGAGGCATTGCGATCTAAAGTCAAATAACCCAAACCCACATCGATCAAAAACTTTAATCTTTCCACAATACTTTGGATTAATTTTGAAGCAATAATTTTTTCGTTATCGGTGAGCACCGGCAAAAATTCCCGGGTAAAATATTGATGGAGTTTTTCAATATCCAATGAGGTAATGTCAACAATATTTTTATTGCCGATAGTGACGCTTAAAATTTCCTGACGCAAGCGTTTGCCAGAACAACTGGGACAAATTTTTTCCACCATATATTTTTCAATTTCAAGTTTTAAATAATCCGAATCCGTTTCATTGTAGCGGCGTTCAAGGTTGGGAATCACACCCTCGAACAATCCACCGGTATTTTTATCGCCGTAAAGAACAATCTGACGAATTTTGCGCGGGAGCTCTCCCACTGGCACATCCAAAGAAAACCTATAACGTTTGGCTACTTCCGAAAGGACCTTATTGTACCAGTTAACATGGGAAGTAATCCGTGACCAAGGCCGAATCGCGCCTTCAGCCAAAGTCAGCCGCGGATTAGGCAAAACCAAATTCGGCTCAATTTCAAATCTGCGACCTAAACCCTGGCAAGAAGGACAAGCGCCTTGAGGCGAATTAAAAGAAAAAATCCGAGGATGGAGTTCGTCTAAAACGGTCTGACATTTTCCACAACTGAATTTTTCCGAGTACTTTTTTTCTTTTTTTAAATTTAGATCTTGCACCACAAGATTACCCCGTCCCAGCTTCAAGGTTTTTTCCACTAACTTGACGGTCGTTTCCGAAGATAGAATTTTTTCTTCTTCAATTAAGGCATCAATCGTGTGGGGTTTTCCTTTATCCAAATTTAAAAGTTGAGCTTCTAAAGTGTCAACTAAGATGCCGTCAATTCGCACTTTGGCAATTTTTTGTTCTTTAAGATGAGCCAACAAATATTTGTGCTCGCCTTTTTGTTGATACACTTGGGGAGCAAAAAACAAGAGATTGATTTTTGAAGACGCGCTGCTAAATTCTTTAATAATTTCCTGGGTAATTTCCGCCGGCGTTTTGCGAATCAAAACCTTGCCGCAATTGGAACAATGGGGATGACCGACACGGGCAAAAAGCACCCGTAAAAAATCGTAAATTTCCGTGACTGTACCCACAGTGGAGCGGGGATTTTGACTGGCACTGCGCTGATCAATGGAAATCGCCGGCGAAAGATTTTCAATCCAATCAAAATCCGGCTTTTCCAAATTGCCAAAAAACTGCCGGGCGTAAGTAGACAAAGATTCCACATAGCGACGCTGACCCTCGGCGTAAATGGTGTCAAAAGCCAAAGTGGATTTGCCTGAGCCAGAAAGACCGGTAATGACGACGATTTTATCGCGAGGAATTTCTAAATTGATATTTTTAAGATTGTGCTCGCGAGCACCATGAATAACAATTTTATCTTTTAAATTGGACATGCTTGAGTCAGTATATCATACTTGTCAATCCCTGACAATAGGTTGTACATAAAAAAAGCCCGGCATTTTTTTGCTCGAATGAACAAATAGAATGTCGGGGCGAAACGTCATGCCGGCTATTTAACCGGCAGGGAGCATCGCGAAGGTCGTCGCCAACGAGACGACAGCTGCAAAGAATTCGCCAGCGAGCCTTTTCTCCGTGACCTCTGCCCTTTTGATGTCCCTTGCTATGCTAATCAGGGCCAGTATGGCGACCAACGCCGGAATACAAACCCACCTTCCCATTACTTTCACCTCCTTCTGGTACTGATTGGCAGGATATGACTATGCTTCACCTTAAAGCACACCGCAGACCTTGCCAAGGTACAATAGAAAATATACCCCACTACTTTATATTATACCATATTTTTGCCCATTTGTCAAGCCCCGCAAAGGTGGGGTCAAGCCCTAAAATTTGACAACCGTGCAAAATTTTTTTAAAGTCAAGTAAGAAAGAAAATTTATAAATATTAAAATGGAGGTCAAAAATGTTAGGAGGAAAACAAGCCAGCCCTACCGGTCAAGGAACGATTGTCGGCACCAATGTTAAACTCATTGGCACTTTGCAGGATGCCAATGACATTGTTGTTCATGGTCAGATTGAAGGCGAAATCATCTCTAATCAGGCCGTCAACATTTCCGAAACCGCTTTTGTTAAAGGGCCGGTTTCAGGCGAAATCGTTTCTGTGGCCGGAAAAGTGCGCGGAGCAATTACAGCCACGAACAAATTAGAGATTCTACCCACCGGTAAGGTCTTTGGCTCAATTACCAGTAAAGATATCTCTATCCGCTCGGGAGCTATTTTTGTCGGCAAGTGCACCATGCCGAACGAGGAAAAAGAAGAAACGGAAACTGAAAGCGCAACTGCCCAAGAAGGCGGAAAAAACACCAAAAAAGACACTCAATACGAAGTTGAATAAATAAAAACTTAAATTCAATGTACTACTATATAATTGAGCCCTCCAAAGGAAAATTTATTAATCGGCAGGAAAAAATTAAAGATATCCTGGGCGATTTGGGCATTGCCGGCGAAACGGTCTCCCCCTCTTCAGCCCGGACAATTGAAGAGCTGACTCATTTGGGAGTAGTCAAAGGATATTCCACCATCGTTGCCGTCGGTTCGGAGGCGCTGGTAAATAAAACTATTACAGTGCTGGCCACCGAACAAACCGCCCATGATACAGTTTTGGGCATCATTCCCGATGACTTTACTTCCGCTTTAGCCAAAAAAATTGGTGTTGCCGATATTCGCTCGGCCTGCGAAACTCTTAAATTTCGCAAACTGGAAACATTTAGTTTGGCCCTCATTGAACCGAATAAATATTTTGTTACCGAAGCCAGCATTGAAAATCCTAAAAATCAAGAAATCTTTTTTGCCATAGAAAAGCTCAAAGGCAAAGCTCGGGCCGACCAAATTACTATTAAACCGGGCTTAGAAATTATTTTTAATGATCCCATCAAAGAAGGGGGGATGAGCCACAAATTAATCAAATGGCTTTTTGGCAAAAAAGAAAAAGATATTTTCTCAAGTTTTTTTCATCCTAAAAAAATTCGTTTTGAATCAGAAAAAGAAAATTTACCTATCAAAGTTTCGGGCGAAGTGGTGGCTAAAACACCTGTCACTTTTTATAATCGATCGAAACTATTGAAAATAATTGTCGCTCGTGATATAATCAAAGAGAAGAAAAATTTAACCGGAGGAGAAAGATAAAAGAATTAAAAATTAACCAGGAAATTGATGCCGATCGCCTCTTTCTGATTGATGAGCGGGGTAATCCCCAAGGAGTAGTCAGCCGAGACCAAGCGCTTTATTTGGCCTATGATGCGGGACTTGATTTGGTGCGAGTAAGTTCTTCCAACCCACCTGTGGTTAAAATCATGGACTACGGGAAATATCTTTATTCGCAAAAAAAGCAGGAATCCCATCAAAAAAGCAAAACTCGCGCTCCGGAAATTAAAGAAGTACGCTTAAGCGTCAAGATTAACCCTCACGATTTGGATTTCAAGACCAAACAGGCGCAAAAATTTTTAAGCGATGGCGATAAGGTAAAAGTGTCTGTAAAACTTATTGGCCGGGAAATGATGTTTCAAAGTAAAGTTCGAGAAACATTGGAGAATTTCCGTAAGAGGGTGGGAGGCGAGTTTGAGAGCCCGGTAGAACGAATGGGTAGTCGTTTTTCGGCCATCATTAAGGGAATAAAAAAATGAAGCAAAAAACCGTTAAAACAGCGGACAAAAGATTTAAAAAAACAGGCAAAGGTATGTTGCTGCGGCTGAAAATGTCCGCCCAGCATTTAGTTATGGGTAAATCAAAAAGGACACTTCGGGGCAGTAAAAAATCCACTCACGTTTCACCCCACGATGTTAAAAAAATTAAAAGAATGTTGCCAAATAAATAAATCAAAGGGAAAAATGTCCAGAGTAAAAAGAGGCACAACCGTCCGTAAGAAACATAAAAGTTTGCTTGGGAAAACCAAAGGGTTTAGACACGGACGAAAAAATTTAGTCAAAATGGCCCGACAGGCGGATTTAAAAGCCGGTCTTTATGCTTATCGCGACCGCCGCAATAAAAAGCGAGAATTCCGCCGACTTTGGATTGTGCAAATTAACGCCGCCTGCCGCTTAAATGAGATTACTTATAGTAAGTTTATAAACGGTTTACTTAAAAATAAAATTGAGCTTAATCGAAAAGTTCTGGCTGATTTAGCGGAAAATGAACCTGAAGAATTTAAAAAATTAGTGGCAAAGGTTAAATAAGGTTAATGGCTCACCGCCTCGTTCGCTGAGCCATTAACCCGATATTTGACCTGATAGCCGATTTTACCAATCTGCTCCAACTTGCCCTCTTTCTCGAGTTCGTTTAAATACCTTTCCGCCGTGGCATCCGATACTCCAAGGAGAGTTTCGATCTCATTGTTGGCCACTTCGGTTTTGTCCCCCAGATATGTTCTGATTTTGGCAATGTTTCCGGCATGACGCTCTTTTGTCTCGGCGATCAAATCGCGTTTTGGCGGTAATTCCACCGTCTCCCTCACCGGCTTTTTGGTTTTAAGCCAAATGAGACAAACAATGACCGAAATCGCGATTCCGGTCATAAGTCCCCAAATAAAGTTCATTGATTCCCTTCTTTTATTATGCCTTATTAAAAATCAACCAACCTGTCGAAGGCGTGGTATTAAGAATATAATTTTCCAAGGCCACTTCATTATCCTCAATCTTCTCTGGGGGTTTATCTTCAGAAATTGTTCCTTTTTTAATGTGAATTTCGATATTATTTTTTTTACAAAACTCTATGACATAACCTGCCATCGAGTTGTAGAATTCTTTGTGATATTTATGTCCGGAAACTTTTTTACTGTAATTCCAGCGGCCAAAAACAATTTTGTCTACAAAAGATATCCCATTAAGAATTCTTCTTATGTCTTGCTGAAAAATATTGGGGGTAGGATATGGCTCCATGCTTATCCATGTTTTTAATCCTGAATCATGTAATCTCTTTAGAGCTTTGATCCTTTCACTAATAGGCGCCGCACCCGGCTCATATATTGCTCTGTATTCTTCTGATAAGCTGACGATTGTTGATCCGTAATCATTTTGAGCATGAAAAAGTTTTTTATCACCTAATATGCTTGGATATAAACCTTTACTGATTAAGGTTGACTTTACATTATATTGATTCAATTTCTTGAGAATTGCTAATGATAAGTCCCGAACTTCTTTTTGTTGATACATAAAAGGATCTGTAGAGAAACAAAGGAAAACCGTATTAATCTTTTTATAAACTTTTGGCAACTCTTTATCTAACAATTCTAAAGTATTTTCGACAATTTTCGGCTGAATCCAATCTTTGTAGGTCTTAATTATGCCACACCTTTTTTTCATCATAAAAGCATAACAAGGGTAAGTACAACCATGAGAACAACCCTCGATATGATTTAGCCCATAATCAGCATACTCAACACCACTCTTATATAAAAGCGTTTTTCTTTTGATGTATTTCACATCCCCTCCTTATATTATAATTATACACTAAATTTTATTTTGAAGATATTTTGAAATCTATATTTCGAATGTACCTTGGAGCATTTTTCTTTTCTCTTTATAAGATAATGCGTTAAATAATGTGCCATCCAGTTTAATTGTAGTAAAAACATCCTCAATAATTTTCAGAGCATTTTTATTTCTTGATATAAAAATGAGATAGTATTTATTTCTTCCTCTATTGTAAAAAATATCTATAATCCTTGATTCTAATTTATCTTTTTCTTCTACGGTCTCGTTATATTCTGAAAAAATACCTAAATAATTCTTTAGATTCTCCTTTTGATCTTTGCTTAATTTTTCCCAATCTGTTCCAAAAAAATCCTCGATTTTTTTCAAATTACTTATCGCTCGTTTTTGAATATCTATCGGTAAATTTTTAACATCTTTTTTGCCAAAACCCAAGCATCTTTCTATGCCTTTTTGAATATATGTAATTAAAAATTCTTTAATATTTTGTTTCTGAAGTATTTTTTCGATAGTTTCTCGATGAATACTAATACCCTCGGGGTCAATAAAAAAGAAAATTGGAGCTTCCTTAGGAATAAGGGTTAAAATTTCTTCAATTTTACTGTTTATGCTGCCTTGTATAACATGGAATCCGACTTTAGACTTAAAAGGTGAACAAATTTTTTCTAATTCTTTAAAAGTAGCTGGTTCTTGTTCAACAAAAATACAGGTCAGCTCGAAATTATTTTTTGCTTTCAATTCTTCCGCAATACTTAAGGCAATAAGTGGCGAGCCATCAATAATATCTTTTTGGTCTCCGTTGTGATATTTACCTCTCCCGGCACAACAATCAACATAATATAAACTCTTACACCATTTTTGTTTTGTAAAAATTGTAACCCAAGCACGTAAATAATCTCTCAATATTCTTAATTTTATTTTTGTTTGAGGCTTTTCTGCTAAATCCCAAAAATCGTTTTTAGTCATAATTATTTTATTCTCACTTAATTAAATTTTTCTCAACTTCCGGATATAATTTATCAATTTCTTTTTGAATTTTAATTGTGTGATGAATGGCTGTAGCAATTTTGCAATAGGTTTTGATTTCTTCGGCCGACAAAATTCTGCCTTTTCGATCCTTAAGCCATTTATTTAGAACTTGGTACCCGCCGATATAATAATTCCAAATTTCCTCCAGAACAGGAGTGAATTTTTGAGTATTGTTTATCCAAATTTCATTCATTTTCCATTCAATTTTTTCTAATTTTGCATCGCCTTTACCCTCAAGAATAGTCTGATTACGATCGGCAGGAGTCGCTTTTAGCAAGTGTAAATCAGCAAGCATTTCCCCTAATTCAGCGATTCTTGTAAATAACTTATAGTTGTTTGTAAAAGGAATTCTCGGAAAGTCAATTTTTAGAAATTCATTATATTTCTGACGATAGGTATTGGAATAAAGAATCGCGTAGATATAATGAAAAATATCTTCTGGTAAAGCATGCCCAATATAATCTGGGCCCAAATATTCCCAGAGTTTGTCAGATAAATTTGGTGACGAAACGACCCTAGAATGTGTTTCAAAAAGATCTATTTGTTTTTCATTGTTTCCGTATAAATAAAGAGGAAAAACATACCCAATTTCTCGTGTCTTGTTAGAGACGAAACAAGATTCGGGTATTTTGTCCGCAACGAGGGAATGGCAGAAATGCCTACCTGTTTGCTGACGGGTTGTAACAATTGATAGATTCGGTCTTAGCATATGCCACATCACATTTTCGCGTGGTCGCTCTACCAAAGCCGAGTTGTAAAAAATCCATTTCGTATCAAATGGCCGATATAAAATTTTTGTAAAGCATTTTTCCCAACTCTCATCTTTTCTTAATTTCTCTTGCGCATTTTTAACAAACCAATTAGATATGGGCTTATCTTTTAAGTTGTAAATATTTTTAATGAATTCATCACCATCTTTAGACTCTACAAAATTTCTTATTTTTACTTCAAGCGATTGCCGATTTTCATCAATCACAAAGTCATCTCGGCCAGTCACAATACCAACGCTATTAACCGGAAATATTTCGGTTATTTTCCAAAATTTCTCATATTCCTTCCATCCTTTTTCTTCTTTTGGAACAAAGAAATAGTAGGGATCTGCTGGATTAATTTCTTTCCACTTCGTATTCTCTATATCTTGTTCTTCTAACCATTTGTATTTTTCTTCTCGCAACCCCCAAATATCGCTATATTGGACAAGCTTTTTTGAATTTTTATCTCTAATACAAATTGCAATTGCTACTCCCGGCTGAATATCAAAAACATTTTCATCTTTTTCGCCTTCTGGTGTTCTTTCTTTTTTAAGGGTGCTACCGTGCAAATTAAGGATATAAATTTCATCAAATGTTTTTAGCAAGGAATAGCGCATTCCTCGGAATGTTGGATTATCAAGCCAAGCATGATTCGTGATAAATCCTAAAATCCCTTGCCCAGTTTGTTCAATTTTCCATTGAGCAAATCTGAAAAATTTGACATAATCATCTTGAATCCATTTGGAGTTTCTTTCTTTTAAGGATTTGCCTTCGATTTGTTTATAGTCGTTAATTTTTTCAAGAATCCACTCACCTTTATTTTCTGAACTGCCGGAATATGGAGGATTACCCATAACAATCATTATGGGTATGTCTTCTTTAACTTTTAGTGCTTCTTCGGATTCCTTGGCGATAGTTTGTTCGAATATTCCAGGTAATTTATTTGGATTTTCTTTGGTAAAATCTAATGTATTTGTGAGATACAAATGAAAACGTTCATCTTTCGATAGTTCATAATTTAAACGATCTAAGACAAGCCCAATTTTAAGATGGCCAATGGCATATGGCGCCATCATTAGTTCAAAGGCATAAAAATTCTTTAAAATATGGTCTTTGATTAAAGAATGGATTCCGCCCTCGCCATATTTTTCTTTGAATTCTTGGACAGCTAGATTTATTGCAAATGTTGGAAAAGTGAGAGTTCCAGCCGCCGGGTCTAAAACTGTCACTGATTGGGTGGCAAAACCCTCTGTTTTGCCGAATTTTTCTTTGAGTAACTTGTGGATTGAGCGAGTAATGTAACTAACAACTGGTTCTGGCGTGTAATAAACGCCTCTTTTTTCTCTTTCTTTCGGGTCGTATTCGGCAAGAAAAGTTTCGTAAAAATGAATGATTGGATCGCGACCCTTTCCTTCTTTGTAAAAATTTTCCATTATTTTTTTAACATCAGAACAACGCAAAACTTCGGCAATATCATCAATAATCCATTCTATTGATTGAGGTAAATCAGTTGACGATATAAATTGGAAAACTTTTCTTAATATTCCTATGGTGTGCGGAATATAGTCGAAAGCAAGTTTACGATTAAAATCTTCTTTAGCTCTCGAGCGTGCCGCAAACAATCCGTAAGTGATCGTTTGAGTAAAAAGATCGGCAAAATCTTGCGGAGTAAGCGATGGGATAAGATGTTCCTTGAAGGCCTTATAAAAACCTTCCAGTGTTTGAGTTCCTTCTATATTTTCTTCTTTTAATTCTTCGGCGATAACATTATCCCGCAAAAATCTCGTTCGTTTGGCAAGTTCAATGGCAAGAGATTTGGCCGTTGTGGTAGTGGGAATTGAAAAAGAAAAAAATTGATCTAAAAGTTTTAAGAAATCTTTTTGATTTTCGATAGGAGGAATTTCTTTTAGTTGATGAATAACAAAAGGGCGACCGATAGAAACTTTTTTGAGCAGT
>Ga0180007_10003058_pt1 | contig 19033 bp, 13 predicted proteins | sample MM_PC_MetaG_FD_121122 | JGI IMG/M metagenome (GOLD analysis project Ga0180007, IMG submission 121122) | Groundwater microbial communities from the Aspo Hard Rock Laboratory (HRL) deep subsurface site, Sweden - MM_PC_MetaG | ecosystem: Environmental > Aquatic > Deep subsurface > Groundwater... | reverse complement strand
CGGTTTATAAGGCCATTGCCCTCATACAGAATTTCTAAAACATCTTCTGGTTTTAAATTGCCCAGATTAAGGGTGATTCGAAACGAGTGATGAAGCTGCTCAATATTTCCAAGGACCTCCCTGAAATTCAATTTCAACCGGTCCGGGATGTCAGGATCACTGCAGATTGCAAACGGATCTGAGATATCAACATCTTGAAGCGGGCATAAATAAATGGAAACAATATCTTTAACAGTGAAGCAATCCATTTTTTCCACCAGATTTTTTATCCGTTGCTGCTCCTGGGGACTGGATACGCTGAACATCTGATTCAACTCGTTGATGCGCTGTTTCATTGCCTTGACTGCGATGAAAAGGATATATTCACCAAGATGAAGTATGGATGGTTGACCCGGAGCGGTAAAGCGTAAAAAATCCTGGGGACAAAGCTTTGGCATATCAATATCCAGGTGCTTGCCCATGCGATCCAGATGTTGGTTATTGAAATCATCCAGAAGACGTAAAACACATTTTTCCTGAAATTTTAAAACAACCTTACCCTGCTCCATGAATTTCACCACATGGGGTTCAGCAAGAAAACACATAAAGGCCTCGGTATCGGGTAGTCCCCGTGACACCCAGATAAATGATATGTACCGATCCCGGTATCTTGCCCAGAATTCAATGCCGATTCGAAGATCAATTTCCATTATCCTGGCGGCTTCGATAAGTTCTACGGCAAATCTGGGCTCAATATAATGGTAATAGATCACCCTTAATCGGCGAATTCCCTTTATCCATGCATCCATGATAAGATGCGTGGGTGATTTGCGGCCCGATGTATTGGCATCATGAACATGATCATCAAAGGTAATCTGATTCCACTCCTCAGGCATTTCAAGAAGATGATAATGCTTGAGCAGTTTTCTGATTACCCTGGGTTTGCCAAAGGCTGCCATGCGGAAATCATGGGCCAGTTGAAGCTGAAGCGGATCATTCCCTTTTGCCCTGACAAGCTCTTTCATTATCTGCAGCAGGACCCGGGCAGTATTTTTCGGCATGGACCCGTCAGCAGTACTGAACACGTCCTCTTTCAGTCCCTTTAAAGCCTGAAGCCGATTCTCTATTTCTCCTCGTTCCATTGACTCAAGAAGATTTACAATGGCATATGCTGTTCTAAGTCCTTTAGATTCAGCCAGTTCCTTTATCCCCAGCGGATGGAAAAAAGAATAATACAGGTTCCGTGTATAGCCTAGAGTGCTGTCTGCATCATAAACCGAATTGACAATTTTGATCAGTTCATGGTCTCGCCTGTCAAAGAATAAATAGTTTATCTTAACTCCTATGGTTATATTTTTTAATCAATTGTCATATCTTCCAAATCAATAGTCAAGTCATATTCTCCGGAATCTGGATGGTGTTTTATTGAAAACCCCAATTTTCTAGCCAGCCTCAGCATCTGGGTGTTTTCCGCCAGGACTATCCCGACAACCTGTTTTATCCCCTTGGAACAAGCTGCCTTTAAACAGAGTTTAAGAAGTGATGAGCCAATTCCTTTGCCCTGCCAGTTATCACTGATGGCCATTGCAAATTCCCCCAGAGTTTTATCAGGTTCAATAATTATACGACATACCCCGGTTATTCGTTTATCCTCCCCATTCCCCATCAACGCAACAAGAGCGATCTCACGGTCATAATCTATCTGGGTGAATCGGATCAGCATGATTTTGGAAAGCTGTTTTACCGGCGAAAAAAACCGGTAATAAACACTTTTTGGCGAAAGGGAAGAGAAATGATCAATCAGCAGACCCGCATCACTGGGACGAATAGGTCTTATAAAAAGCTCCTGTCCGTCTATGGTCTGATCTTTTTTTTCATACTCCCAGGGATAGGAGCTGATGATTAAATGCTTTGGCGAAGGAATGTCAGACGGTTCAATCAGGACCCTGGCATCCACGGCCGTTATCTGACCTTTTTTAACCATTAAAGGATTGATATCCAATTCAATAATTTCCGGAAAATCAGTAACCAGTCTGCTGGTTCTTATCAATATTTCTTCCAGCAGCACCCTATTGACCGGCTCGAAATTCCGGTATCCCTTTAACACCCTTGATATCCTGGTTTCTTCAATCATCTGCCCGGCAAGGAGCCGGTTCAACGGCGGCAATCCCATTGATGTATCCCGGAACACTTCGGTCAGGACACCACCCATCCCAAAAAGAATAATCGGCCCGAAATTTGGATCTTTTTTGGCACCAATAATGAGCTCATAATCTGCCTGGACTTTCATGGCCTGAATGGTTACACCCTCAATAACAGCATCAGGTGCAAACTCCCGTGCATTTTCCATTATTTTTTGAAATGATTTCCTGACCTCGCCCGCTGTCTCAACATTCAGGATAACCCCATTACAATCAGATTTATGAAGAATATCTTTTGAACAGATTTTTAAAACAACAGGATACCCGATCTGTTCTGAAATTTCTACGGCCATCGCTTCAGTAGCAGCGATTTTAGTTGTATTGACCGGAATTCCATAGGACCCAAGCAGACTTTTTGCCTCGTTTTCCGTAAGATTCCGGAAGCCTGTTGCAATGGCTTTTTTTATGATATCTGCCGCCCTGAATCGGTCAACGATCAATTTTTTATCTGTTCGAACCGGAATTTCCAATAAGGCTTCAATATTTCGGCCATATTGATAAAGATTTTTAAAAGCCCTGACAGCTCGTTCTGCTGAATCATAGGTAACAATACCGGCTTCATTGAACACCTGCCTGGCCGCTACAACATTGTCTCCCCCTATCCATGCCGTAAAAACCGGACAGGGCAGGCTTTTCAAACACATGGTCAAGGAGTTCGCCAGACTCATGGTATCCACGGTACCGGCCGGAGAACACATCAGCAGCAAGGCATCTGTTTCCCTGGCACGTGCACATATTTTTGCCGCTTCTAAATATATTTGCGGAGATGAATCCCCGACAGTATCCACCGGATTTGCACGACTCCAGTTCTCAGGAAGGATTTTGTCCAGTTGTGCAAGGGTGTCTTCACTGAGTACGGCAGGTTCCATTCCATGGGATGCCAGGGCATCTGCTGCCATAACGCCGGGTCCGCCTGCATTGGTGATGATAGTAAGACCAGGTCCGGAAGGACGGCCCAGTTTGGACAGGAATTCAGAACAATCCAATAATTCTTCAAATTCATTGACCCTTAAAACTCCAGCTCGACGGAATGCAGTGTCATACACTGCATCAACACCAGCCATGGCACCGGTATGGGAGGCAGCAGCCCTTGCACCGGCTTTAGATCTGCCGGATTTCAAGACAATAATGGGTTTTACACGGGAAACCGACCGTGCTGCACTCATGAAATTTCGAATATTGGTCATATTCTCCATATACATGACTATGCTTTCCACAGAACCCAGGGAACCCAGGTAATCAATCATATCTGCGAAATCAACATCCACCATTGAACCCAGGCTGACAAAATGGCTGAAACCGATCTTCTCGCGCTGGGCAAGATCTAAAACCGATGTGCACACGGCACCACTCTGGGAAAGAAAGGCAATTTTTCCCGGTATTGGAAACAAATGGGCAAAACTTGCGTTCAATTCCTTTGATGTGTTGACAACCCCCAGGCAATTGGGTCCAACAATGCGCAGATTGTATTTTTGTGCTATTTTCAGAATTTCAGATTCGATGGCCTGGCCTTTTTCTCCAATCTCTCTGCCGCCGGCAGATATGATAATAGCACCAGCCAGTCCGGCTTTGCCACACGACTCAACTATCCGGGGAACAAATTGTATGGGTATGGCGATCACGGCCATGTCTACACTTGATCCGATATCCTGAATACTCCCAAATGAAGGAAGACCCATGATGGTTTTATGTTTTTTATTCACCGGGAAAATATCACCTTTAAATCCTGCAGTTACAAGATTTTTCATGATAGAAAACCCGATAGAATCTTTTCGTTCACTGGCACCGACCACGGCTATGGATTTCGGGTTAAACAACCTGTGCAAATTAAATGTACTCATATATTATCATTTCCCCTTTTAAATTTGTTTTTATCCCTTACACTGACCACGGGAACAGGTGAATGCCTGAATACTTTTTCCGCCACACTGCCGAACAACACCCGGGAAAGATTTCCCCTCCCCTTATTTGACATGACAACCAGATCTATCTCTTCTGTTTCGATTTCTTTAAGGATAACATCAAAAGGAATGCCCCTGTCAATTTTTATTGTCATCCTTGATATTTCATCAAAAAAATTCTCTTTTATAATGGCTTTTATCTTTTCATACCTGTCTTTTTTCACATCCTCAATATATTTTTCAATGTTAAAACTTTCTGGAAAAAAAATACTGACCTTTTCAATTCCATAGATATCCCGTTGATTGATAACATTGAAAACAACAATCTGCATATCTGTTCCTTTTGCAATTCCCACAGCATACTCAAGTGTCATCAACGAATAATCGGAAAAATCAACACAGGCTAAAATTTTATTTATTTTACTCATGGCAACTCTCCTTTATGGTTAAAAAATCTTTCTGAACCCCTGGAAACGGTCTGCTGCATAAAGCAGTTCCCCTGCCCCACGAAATATTTCAGGCAGGTCGTTAAATTTGTCATATCCAATATCAAATATATAAAAAAACAATTTCCTAAAACCTTCCTTGATAATAACAGCAAGTGTCGTGCCATTTTGAAAAAAAAATTCATACACATATGGTTTCAGGTCTATTCATTCATCCGTTTGAATTTCATTTTATCCCTTACACTGACCACTGGAACCGGAGAATGTCTGAAAACTTTTTCAGCAGCACTGCCAAATAAAACCCTTGATATATTTCCCCTGCCTTTGTTGGCCATTACAATCAAATCAATATCCTCTGTTTCCGCTGCCTTAAGAATAGATTCAAAAGGAACACCAATTTCAATCTTCATGCTCATTTTATGTTTTTCATCAAAAAAATCATCTTTTATAATGGCTTTCATCTTTCCATACCTGTCTTTTTTCTGCTCCTTGATATAATCTTCCGCATTTATAGTATCCACAAAATATCCAGGGAAATACCCGGCAGCCATTTCAATGCTATTGATATCCCTCTGATTGATAACGTTGAAAACGACAATCTGTGCCTCTGATCCCTTTGCAAATTCCACTGCATAGTCAAGAACCATCCGGGAATATTCTGAAAAATCAACACAGGCTAAAATTTTATTTATTTTACTCATGACACCTCTCCTATATAATTAAAAATTTTTCTGCCCCCCTGGAAAAGACTCGCTGCATAGAAGAGCAATAACGATGCCAAAACACTGGTACGATTGAACAGATATACTGAATCGATTTGCCCTTGGCGGATCACATGGTCTTAAAATCTTTCGCAGGTCAGACAAACAGTTTAAACAATAACCTGTAATTTGATAATGGTATCATTGAATCGTCAGATTGCTTTACATCATGACAAACAACTTGACATCGTTTTTTTTAAAAGACAGTCCAACCATCTTTGTTTATGTTTACAATCAACTGTTTTCGCATCATTATTTCCATCAAAACATTTTTCCATCTTATGGCACATTTTTTGCAAAATTCTTTTTTTATTCTTTCGTGATCAGTTGTTGCTGTATTCTCATGCGGGAAGCTTAACAATATTTCTTCTTCTTTAAAAAGAGGTGATAAAGTGATCCAAGACAAAATAAATTCAAAAACAATGGGAACCTGTGAATTCACCCCGGAAGAACTGGCAAGGATCGATGCCGTTATCCTGAAATACACAGCAACGCCGGGCTCACTTATCCCGGTTCTGGAAGAAATTCAGGAGACGGTGGGATATCTGCCCAAATCCCTTCAGAAAAGAGTGGCCTTAGGGCTGACCATCCCCTTTAGCGAGGTATATGGCGTTGTCACTTTTTATTCATTTTTCACCATGAAGCCAAAAGGAAGGCATACCATCCGGTGCTGCCTCGGAACAGCCTGTTACGTGAGAGGCGGTAAAAAGATACTGGAAACGCTTACCCATGAACTGAAGATAACTCCCGGAGACACAACCGATGACAAACGTTTCTCCCTGGAAACGGTCAGGTGCCTTGGCGCATGCGGGTTAGCCCCTGTAATGATGGTAGGGGATGACACCTATGGCCAGACAAAAGCGACAAAATTATCCAGTGTGATTGACGGCTACGATTAATACGAGGAGTATTTCCATGCCATTGCTAAAAATTGAAGACTTATACACAAAAAAAGGGGAAACTCTCAGAAAATGGGAGCTGGATTCCCGACATTCAACCGTCCATATTACAGTGCACATGGGTACCTGTGGGATATCTTCCGGCGCAGACCAGGTTCTTTCCATGCTGAACAAGGAATTAAAAGCTTCCTGTCGAACCGATATTCTCATTACCACCTCGGGTTGTGCAGGTCTTTGTAACCATGAACCCCTTATCACGGTAGAACGTGTGGGGGAAGAACCTGTAAAATATGCTCAGGTCACCCAGGAAAAAGCCTGTTTGATTTTCCAGGAACATGTCATTAACGGGAAAATAAACCCCCAATGGGTCTTTGCCCGGGGCTGGGAGCAAAAAGACAAAGATTTCGAAGGGCCGCCTGTTCCCACAACCGCACTCACCCCTCATATTCGGGATATTCCCTTTTTCGGCATGCAACAGCCTGTTGTAATGAAAAACCGCGGCCTGATCCAGGCTGAAAAAATTGAAGAATATATTGCCATGGACGGATACTTTGCTGCTGCAAAAGCCCTGTACCAGATGGCACCCCATGAAATTATAAATGAAGTCAAGCGGTCAGGGATCAGAGGGCGAGGGGGTGCCGGGTTCCCCACTGGTATGAAATGGCAATTTGCCTCAGGATCACAAAATGATATAAAATATGTCTTGTGCAACGCAGATGAAGGGGACCCCGGCGCATTTATGGACAGATGTGTTCTGGAATCTGACCCCCACTCAGTAATAGAAGGCATGATCATTGCTGCCAAGGCCATAGGCTCACATCAGGGCTATATTTACTGTCGGGCTGAATACCCCCTTGCTGTTTCAATGTTAAATACAGCCATCAGCCAGGCCAGGGATCTAGGGCTTTTGGGAAAAAACATTCTCAACTCCGGATTTAACTTTGATCTTGAGGTTTACCGAGGCGCCGGCGCCTTTGTATGTGGCGAAGAAACTGCGTTGATGACATCCATTGAAGGAAAACGGGGCACTCCAAGACCCCGACCGCCATTTCCGGCCATCCAGGGCCTGTGGAAAAAACCCAGTATTTTAAACAATGTGGAAACCCTGGCAAATATACCCCAAATCATTTTAAAGGGGGGCAAGTGGTATTCAGACATTGGAACCCGGAAGAGCAAAGGAACCAAAGTTTTTGCACTAACAGGGGATGTGAACAATGTCGGCCTTGTGGAGGTCCCCATGGGAACATCCCTGGGGAGCATTATCCATGATATCGGCGGCGGCATCCCAGGCGGTAAAAAATTCAAAGCCGTTCAACTGGGCGGTCCTTCAGGGGGATGTATTCCGGTTCAGCATTTGAATACGCCGGTGGATTATGAATCCATTGCCAAATTAGGTGCCATTGTAGGATCCGGCGGCATGATTGTCATGAACGAAGACAAGTGTGTCGTGGATATTGCCCGGTTTTTCATGGAATTCTGCCGGGACGAATCCTGTGGCAAATGTACGCCCTGCAGAGTTGGAACCCAGAAAATGTTAGAGATATTGACAAAGATCTGTGATGGTAAAGGAGAAGAAGGGGATATCGAAACATTGGAAAACTGGGCCGGTATAATTCAGAATACCGCCATGTGCGGGCTTGGCCAGACAGCCCCCAACCCCGTGCTTTCCACCCTGCGATACTTCAGGGATGAATACGAGGCACATATCCATAAAAATCATTGTGTGGCTGCCGTATGCCAGGCCATTGTCAAGTCCCCCTGCCGACACACCTGTCCCATTGGAATGAATGTTCCCGGCTATATTGCCCTTATCAATGCCAATCGGTTTGAGGATGCATACCAGATCTTGCTGAAAACAAACCCCTTCCCCAGCGTCTGCGGCCGGGTATGCGACCATCAGTGTGAATCAAAATGCAGGAGGGCGACCATTGATGAACCGCTGAGCATAAAAAATCTCAAACGATTTATCACTGATAATACACCAAGGCCTCCTGTGGAACGGATAGCGCCTGTTCATAAAGAAAGAATCGCCGTTATCGGTGCCGGCCCATCCGGTTTGACCGTGGCCAAAGGTCTTGCCTTGAGAGGGTATGGGGTAAATATCTTTGAACAATTTTCAGAACCCGGCGGCATGCTTAGATGGGGAATCCCTGAATATCGTCTGCCACGGAATATCTTAAAAAAAGAAATTGATGATATACTGAGTTTGGGTATTGTGCTCAAATGCAATGCCCGGGTGGGAATTGATATTTCATGGCCGGAAATCCGAAAAAAATTTGATGCTGTTTACCTGGCCACAGGCATTCACAAAAGCATGCCCATGGACATGATTGATGAAAGACTGGATGGGGTATGGGGAGCCATTGAATTCCTTAGAAAAGTCAACTCCCCGGAGCCTCCCCGGATGGGACATAATGTTGCTGTCATCGGAGGGGGAAACTCTGCCATTGATGCAGCAAGATCTGCCCTGAGGCTTGGGGCCAAGGAGGTGACCGTTCTGTATCGAAGGACCCGGAAGGATATGCCGGCACTTGACGAAGAAATACAAGCAGCCCTGGCAGAAGGCATAAAGATCAAATTCATGGTAACCCCCATCAGAACCGAAGGCATAAACGGCAAACTGGTGAATGTCATCTGTCAGAACATGACCGTTGGGGATTTTGATATCACGGGCCGGAGAAAATCTGTTCCAAAATTAGGGGATGAATTTACCTTTATTGCAGACCAGATCATTGTCGCCATTGGCCAGAAACCAGACCATCCCTTTGATTTAGAAGAGGCCGGCATTCAAATTACAAAAACAGGGCTTATTGAAGTAGAGAAGAAAACCATGACCCTGACCTCGGCCCCCATGGTTTTTGCCGGGGGGGATACAGTGACAGGACCGGATACTGTGGTCCATGCCATTGCCGCAGGGTTTGAATCTGCAAGAGAGATTGATGAGGCCATCCGCAAACAAAACGGCGGAGAACACTATCTGCATCCTGAAAAAGAGATTGAAATACCACCCCCCGCAGATGAAGAGATCCAGGAATTGCAGAGGGTATCCATGCCTGAAGCAGACTGTGTCCATCGGATAGTGGATTTTCGTGAGATTGAACTTGGTTTCTCCAGCGAAGACGGATTAAAGGAAGCAAGAAGATGTGTCCGCTGTGATATTGCGAAATAAATGGATTGAGGCAGCATACATTCCCCCACAAGGAGATGGTGATACATGGAAACAAATAGTATAAAAATAAAGATAACGATTGATGGTAAAGAGATCTTTCTGGATGAAGAATTAAGCATTCTTGATGCGGCCAGACAGAACAATATCCATATCCCTACCCTTTGCCATCATCCAGACCTCTCGGCCTGGGGGGGATGCAGGCTTTGCCTGGTGGAAGTTGACGGCTCTCCCAGACTGGCTGCCAGTTGTGTAACGCCTGTCCGGAATGGAATGGAAATTATTTCTGCCAATGAGAAAATTATCCAGGCCCGCCGGACCATTCTGGAATTCTTATTTGCTGAAAGAAATCACAATTGCATGTTCTGCCCGGAAAGCGGTGACTGTGAACTTCAAAATCTGGCCTATGAACTGCAGATGGACCATCTGACAGCCTCCTCGTCCTTTGATAAATTTCCCACAGATATGACCAGTCCGGTTATGGCATTTGACCACAACCGGTGCGTTTTGTGCGGAAGATGCGTCCGGGCATGTCGGGAAATATCCGGGGCCCGTGTATTGGACTTTATTCACCGAGGCCCTAAAAATCTTATCGGATTTGACTTAAATGAAACAAGAGAAAATTCGACCTGTCATTCCTGCGGGGTTTGTCTGCAGGTATGCCCCACAGGGGCCCTGTCCAATCGGTATCGATCCCATTATTCAGTCAAGGGCCATGATCAGAAAGATTGGCATAAAATTGAATCATTCTGCCCTTTGTGCGGATTATTATGCCCCACAACATCCATTGTCCATGATAACAATCTGTTAAAAGTTGAAGCCAAAATTAACCAAGACAGACCTGACCGAGGGCAATTATGCGTTAAGGGAAGATTTGAAGTGCTCAGGACAAAAGGGCAACGTCTGACCCATCCCATCATTCAAAATAAAAACAACACATGGGAAAACACAACATGGGAAAATGCCTTTGATCTGGTGGGCAAAAAACTAAACCAGATCGCCAGCACCAATGGAGGAGATGCTATTTTTGGTCTTGTCTCCAGCTATTGTGCCAATGAACATCTGCTTTTGTTTAAAGACCTCATGACCAATGGATGGGAATCCGGATATATTGATACCTTTGACGGGCATGATTTCCGGACCATCCAGAAAGCCTGGGAGCGATTGGATGGACAATGGCAAGAGGCATCCTGGGAAATGATACCCAAAGCAGACTTTATCCTGATGATGGGCGCAACCCCCTATCAAAGCCAACCTGTCATCCACTCACTGATCCACAGGAGTATCCTGGAAAACAAAACCAGGGTGGCCAGTATCGGGAACAACGATCATCCGCTGCCATTCGCCACCTGGCAGTTGCCCATCAATAATGGAGAAGAATCCCTTCTAACCAAAGCCATGTTAATAAAAGCCCTGGATTTGGTAAAAGATCCATTCCGAACCACCCATTGGAAAAACATATATAAAGAAACAAAAGATATTGTTCTGGCTGACATTATCAATAAACTTGGACTGGATGAAAAAGGCTTCAAGATTTTCCATGACATTCTCAAGTCCTTTTCAGCATCCTTGAATCCTCTGATTATCACAGGACAAGGATTGACTGGTTTAAAAGACGTTTCAGGATTCCATGATACGATAAATATGTCACTTTTAAAGGGTTTTATTTCTGAAAATGTCATGAGAATCATCATTTTAAAACCTTGTGGGAACAGTGCAGGCGCATGGCAGCTGGGAATTTCATCCCCTAAGGCCCCTTCCCGTTCAAACGATTGGAAAGGCGGTCTCTTGCTTTTATCAGGAGAAGAAGCCTTTTCCCATGAATTTTCAAATCATATCAATGATCTTGATTTTCTTGGAGTGATAAGCCCTTTCTTTCCGTTACCCCTGGACAACAAGGCTGATATCATTATCCCGATCCCGCTGTGGATGGAAGAAGATGGGACCTATACGGCAATGGATGGCCATGAAAATGTTTTTAAGAGACGAGTGCTTTCACCGCCGGATAATGTCAGAGATACGCGACAGGTGCTGACGGCATTGGCAAAAAAGGCAGAATTTTATAACCAGAATAAACCGGAGGATTTTCCATGAAATTGCCTAAAATAGCAAGTGTATGGCTTGAGGGATGTGCAGGTTGCCATATGTCTTTTCTGGACTTGGATGAAGGACTATTGGATATCCTTGCCAAAGTAGAGTTAACTGATTCACCAATCACTGACTATAAAGATTTTAATTTCCAGGATCTTGAGCTGGGAATCATTGAGGGCGGGATTGCAAATGAGGAAGAGAGGCAAATCGCTAAAAAGCTTCGAAAACAGTGTAAAATACTTATGGCATGGGGTGACTGCGCTGTTTTTGGAGGGATCAATACATTGAGAAATTCCTTTTCAACCCGGGAAATATTGCAGAGAGGCTATATTGAAACTGAAAGCACTGTAAATGGGTTTATACCGGTCCATGAGAGCCTCCCGGCGCTTCTGGAAAAAGCGCTTCCCGTAAACAGCACAGTACGGGTAGATGTTTATGTCCCGGGATGTCCACCCTCACCAGATGCCATTGCCTATTGCTTGACTGAAATTCTGAAGGGAAAAATTCCTGTGCTGCCAACCGATATGATGCACTTTGACTAAGGGGATCAAGATATGAACAACACTCGAACCATTACGATTAATCCCATAAGCCGCCTGGAAGGCCATGGAAAGGTCACCATCCATTTGAATGCAGAGGGAGAGGTGGATGATGCCCGATTCCATATCACACAATTTAGGGGGTTTGAGAAATTTTGTGAGGGAAGGCCCTTTGAAGAAATGACCATTATTACCCAGAGAATATGCGGTATATGCCCTGTTAGTCATCAACTGGCCTCTGCAAAGGCTTGCGATGCCATTTTAGGCGTTGATATTCCTGAGACGGCAAAACTGCTCAGAGAATTGATCCACATGGGACAATTTATTCAATCCCACGCCCTTCATTTCTTTCACCTGGCAAGTCCGGATCTGCTTCTTGGCTGGGATGCTGATCCAGCCATTCGAAACGTGGTTGGTGTGATTGACAGGTTTCCCGAAATCGCCAGAAAGGGGATCAGGTTAAGAAAATTTGGCCAGGAAATTATTAATGCCCTTGGCGGAAAAAAAATCCATCCGGCATTTGCAGTACCTGGTGGGGTTATCAATTCACTTTCAACGGATCATCGTGACACCCTTTTAAATGGTTTTAAAGAGGCCTATGAAACCACTCATATCGCCCTTGATATCATCAAAAACTGGCTTGATAAAAACCTTGAGCAAGTAAAACAGTTTGCAGCCTTTTCTTCTCTTTATGCAGGCCTGGTTGACAAGGATGGCTCCCCGGATATGTATGACGGGCAGATGAGAATAGTGGATCAGGACGGATCAATTATTAAGGAGTTTGATCCGTCAGATTACCTGAAATTTATCGGGGAGCATGTGGAGCCCTGGTCATATCTGAAATTTCCATTTTTTAAACCCCATGGATATCCTGATGGATGCTATCGTGTGGGACCTTTGGGAAGACTCAATGCAGCAAACGGCATGAGCACACCCAAAGCAAAAAAAGAATGGGAAAATTACAGAAAACTGTATGGGAATACATTGGGCGGATGTTCCCTGCTTTACCACTATACCCGGCTCATAGAGCTGCTGAACTGCCTGGAAAAGGCCGAGAAACTCTTAAAGCACGACAACATCTGCAGCAATGACATCAGAATTACCGCAAACCCTGTAAATGAAGAAGGGGTTGGTATTATTGAGGCACCCAGGGGAACCCTGATCCATCACTATTGGGTAGATGGGCATGGTATCATCAAAAAGGCAAACCTCATTGTGGCAACAGGACATAACAATATTGCCATGAACCGTTCCATACAACTTGTGGCCAAAGAATATATCCACAAGGGCGAGGTCAAAGAAGGATTCTTGAATCGGGTGGAAGGCGCCATCCGTTGTTATGACCCTTGTCTTTCATGCTCGACCCATGCTTTGGGACAGATGGTGCTCAAAATTCAGATCTATAATTTTTCAGGCGAGCTTGTTCAGGAATTGGAAAGGAAATGAGTCATGCCTTCCATTGAAGCACCAAATTCAGACTGCTGGATTATCGGGTATGGGAATTCCCATCGCCAGGATGATGGAATTGGGCCATATGTGGTCGATCGGTTAGATAAAGCCGTAAAACACATAAAAAAAATCCGAACGGTAACGCTTCATCAACTTGAACCCGAGCTGATTGAAGACTTGCAGCATGCCAATATCATTATATTTATTGACGCAACCCAGGATGTAATAGACAATGGATTGGAATGGATAAATGTAAAACCTGAGTTCCGGGGGACGTTTCATGTTACACATCACTTTAATCCGTCTTTTCTGCTGGGCCTTATTCACTCTTTTTATCAAACATATCCGGAAACATGGCTTGTCACTATTCAGGGCACCAACTTTGACTTTGGGGAGAATCTTACATTCAGGGCTAAAAAAAGAGCCTGCAGGGCCACATCTGAAATACTAGATTTTCTGGACAGGCATTATTGTCAAACTGAATCAATCTTTAACCATAATACCGTGGGAGGATAAAATGACCACCAGGGAAAACATACTTATCATTGATGATGATAAAGACATGGTAAATGCCATCCGTATTATTCTTGAAAGCAAGGGATATGGTGTAACATCTGCCTATAACAGCAAAGAGGGATTGTCAAGGATTGAGGAAAAGACCCCCAGCCTTATTATCCTGGATGTAATGATGTCAACGGATACAGAAGGATTTGATTTCGCGTATAAACTTAAAAGTTCCAAGCTCTACCATGGGATCCCCATCCTCATGTTGACATCCTTTCCCCAGGAAATGGCCAGGCAGGGTCCTGAAAAATTTCAACACATAATGGGTGAGAACTGGCCCGTGTCTGAATTTATGGAAAAACCAGTGGACCCGGATGTATTGCTCGCCACAATCAAAGAAATCCTTGAAGAAAAGGAATAATTTTCATATGAGCCTTGGGCATCAACTCATAAAAGAACAGTTATTCTTTAGAAAAGAATTGAGAGAACGGGTTTTTTGGTTCATTAAGCTGAGATGGATAGGCATAACCTGTGGCTTTTTGGGAAATTGGACCATCTTTTTTCTGGATCCCGGATTACCGGTTTTCCCCTTAACCATAATTATTCTTGCGGTTCTCGTTTATAACATCATATTTTTTTTGATCTGGCTGCGATTAAAAGCTCTTAAACACTACAAAGTCAAGCCCTTTACGATTTTTGCCCACACACAAATCACCTTTGACCTGATTGCTTTCTTTTTTTTCATCTATTTCACGGGCGGGATATACAGCCCTGTTCTCATATTTGCAACCCTTCATGTCATCCTGGCCGGCATTTTGCTTTCTCCAGCCAGCTGTTTTATATATGCAGCCCTGGTGGTTCTTGCGTTTGGGGTTCTGATGGTATTGCAGCAAACGCATCTGCTTCCCCTTCAACCCATTTTATTCCAGAGCCCATTATTCACATTCAAGCTTGAATTCCCCGGAATTCTTTTATTTTTTCTGACACTGACTGGATTTATTATGATTTGCGCTTTTCTGATCACTTCCATCAAGATAAGCTTAAGGATTAAGGGTCGAGAGTTGCTCAAGGTTTCAAAAGAACTGGATGCCAGCAACACCAAGTTAACGGCCCTGTACAATATGGTAAAAGAGATGGGCAACCTTTACGATCTGCAGGCATTAATGGATGCTGCCACCAGAAATGCCGCCATTATCATGGGGGTCAAGGGATGTTCCATTAAGCTTTTGGATGAGCAACGGAAAAAATTAAAATTTTCTTCAATTTATGGCCTCAGTGAAGACTATGCCGCCAAGGCGGCTATTGACATCGAAAAAAGTCAGGTAAACCTGAAAGTCATTAACGGCGATCCGTTTAGTATTGGTAAAATAGATACAAAAAATTCTTTCCAATATCCCGAAGATATCCAAAAGGAAGGGATTTCCTCCATGGTATGCTTACCGCTCAGGGTTGAAAAAATGGTATTGGGCGTATTCTGCATTTACAGTGAAGTACCCAATTTTTTTAAGGCCGATGACGTAGCATTTTTTGCTCTAATGGCTGATCTGACAGCCATCGGCATAGAAAACATCAAAAGAGAATTAAATAAAACATGGTTCCTGGCAAAAGCTGCCCACCAGCTTCGCTCGCCGCTGAACGCAATCTACAGCATGTTGGAAGTGCTTCAAAAAGAATACCAGGGCCCCATCAACCCGGAACAGAAAGAGGCCCTCATCAGATGTAAAACCAGGATTAAAATCCTTGGGGACACGATAAATGATTTGTTAAAAATAGGCATAAGACGTGCGGAACCAGACAAATCATCCATTCCTCTGGTTGATATGAAAGACTTCATGCAGGATATAGCCGATCTGTACGCCCCCAGAGCATCAGAAAAAAAAGTGAATTTAAAATTTAATGTCGATGATGGGATTCCAAAAATGAGGGCAGACAAACAACTCCTCGATGATCTTTTTTCAAACCTTATCTCCAATGCCATAAGGTATACGCCGCCCGGAGGAAATGTAACGGTTGCTTTATCTGTGAAAAATTATGGTCAGATCCAATTACAGGTTTCTGACACGGGTATCGGAATTCCAGAAGAAGATCTGTCCAAAATATTTTCCGAATTTTTCAGATCGGAAAATGCAAAATCCTTTGCAGAAAATGGGACCGGACTGGGGCTTATCATTGTCAAAGAGGCCTTGGGCATCCTGAAAGGCACCATATCCGTAGACAGTAAAATAGGCAACGGTACACGGTTTACATGTCTTTTACCGGTCATCCCGGCTTAAGGGACTCGGAAAAATATAAATCTTCAAAATAGGACGCAGATTTTCAGAATTACCAATTTGCGACTATCTGCGCCATAATTTTTGATTACCCCGAAAAATCATTCGATCCCTCTGTGTCAGGGCACCATCCACACTGTTATTTCGTTTGCACCATGAATGACCTTCCAGGGAACACGGCCGATATCAAAATCACTCACATTAGATTTTCCTCTTCTGCCAAAGACAATGGTGTCGCAATCTTCCTGTCTGGCGGCTTCGATAATCGACCAGGCCCGGCTCTTGGCACCTTGAATGATTTTACTCACAATATTCTTTTTTGGAATACCGGCATTTTCAATAATTTGTCCGGCATCGTGAATCGCGATTTCAATTTCTTCAAAAGCAGTGGTCATATGATCAATGGATTTTTTTTGCATCGTTGTATTATCAGACACATCAAAATCCCTGAGCACACTGCAGAGAACAACCCTGCAATGGGAGTGTTCAATTATTTGAGCAACAAACTCAACTGCCCTTTTGGCCCCTTCAGACCCGTCAACAGCTATCAAAAGGGAATGATTAACCTTTTGAATCCCTGCCAGCATCACGGGGAGACAAATTGTTTTTTCAACCAGTTTTGTTGAAACACTTCCCATGACAAGGGGCAGCAGCATTGTTGCGCCACCTCTTCTGCGTATCAAAAGGGCATCATATCCTTTTCGCGCCTCATCCATGATGTCCCTTGCGATCCCCTTCTTTCTCTGGGCGATAATAACGCTGATGGCTTCTGGTTGAAATCCTGCGGAGATGAGCATGGTTTTCGATTTTTCCATAAACGTTTCCATCTCAACTCTATATCGTTGTTCCCATGTCTCGATCAGAAAATTTGCTTTGCGGCTCAAAGGGTCTTTTTCAAGATCATAATAACACTCAGGAACCCTGGTAATAATATTATGCAGAACAATCTGCTTTTTCAGGAAAGGTTTGAAACTGCTAAGGTATTGAATGGTCTTAAATCCCCTTTGTGATCCATCCAGAGCCACAAGAATTTTATTTTTATTTTCCGACATTTTAATTCCTCCTTTTTTGCATTTTATTTTTCAAAAATCATTCTTGTCATTTGATTCTTGCACAGGCATCAGGCTCATGACAGGTTTTTGAATCCTGCTGTTTAGACAAAATTAGCAGACACGTGTTTTAATGCAATAAAACAGGGTGCAACAGGTTAAAATACCTTTAATATAGACCGCTGAACATGTTTTTGGACCCATGGCCCCATGATACATGCCCAGAAATCCCATAGACCCGAACAAGGCTCCCAGCATCCATCCCGGAGAAGACAAACCGACTATCCTTCTCCGGGATGTTCCGCATCATGAATTCAAGATTTTTTCCATTTCAAAAAACAAATCCTGCTCCCTTATCATTCCCACAACCCGGCCGGATACTTTAACAAGAAGACGTCTTTCATTGTTGTAAATCATAAGATATGCCGCCTCCATCAGATTTGAGCGGCCATCAATTGAGATTGGTGATGGCGACATGACTTCAGCAATACATTTATTTTTCATCTGCCGGATGCCTGAGCTGAACATCTCTTTCCAGAACATGGGAGAATATTCAATACTGTCTGCCAGAAACGGCTTGGGAGCTGAAAGATAGGCTGGCATGATCAGTTCCAGCAGATCCCGGATGGTCAAAATCCCTGTGACTTCATTCACCTTGTCCTGCACGAGAATCGAGCGATGACCGGTTTCCATCAACTGGTCGGTTGCCATTTTTGTAACAAAAGATTTCTTCAACTCATCAATTGCATCCTTTATGGTTTTCTTTTCATTGATGACGGAATACTCTGAAATGGGTATCATTACTGCGGTAATCTGTCTTTCTTCACCGTCAGACAATCTATTTGTCGGGTTGCAGGCTTCCTTGATCTTTTCTGTCAGCAGATTAATGTCACACGGTTTGTTCAAATAATCAAACGCTCCTTTAACAAGGGCGTCCCTTGCAGAGGGAAGATCTCCATGACCAGTCAGCATAATGACCGGCAGATCTGGTTTGATCTTTTTAATTTCTTTTAAGGTTGCATGCCCGTCCATGCCCGGCATTTTTATATCCAGAATAACCACATCCGGTTCCTGTTCTAATTTTTCAAGGGCATCTGCTCCATTTTCAGCCAGGATGGTATGAAAGCCTTTTTTTTCTAAAATTTTTTGAGTCGTTTCCCGAAATCGTTTTTCATCATCGACCATTAATATTTTTATCTGTTTTGTCATTTATGTTGTCTCCAAATTATTCTTTGTCCTGTCAGATCATTTATTATTTATAAAATGCCAGGTAAAGGGAATACATGAAAAAAAACTGAACAACCATGGTAATCATCAGGATGATCAGTGCAGGCTTCCAGGCAAATTTGCAGGTGTTTTTATACCCTGTATAAACCAGCCACCATTTCCAGGGTTCTGTGAACCAGAAGAAAAAAGACATCCAGGATACGAGAAGGGTCACTCCTGCTGAAAAAGCATGTACACCGAAAAAAAGTTTAAACCCAACTTTTTTCCCCAGGGTCATTGCCATAACCATGTAGCTTAAGGCTGATGAGATAAACACCATGCCCACGCTGTTAAAAAATAGAATAAACCCCATCTTGACCGGGTCGGAATACCCCCCGGTCAACAAGCTTGCTGATACAAAAAAAACACTGCAGAGCACACAAAACCCGAGCGATTTTACCAGGGTGGTTTTGTCTGACAGTTCCGCAAAAAACTGTCGAGGCTCTATCATGATTTGAATCAACGCATATCCATAAAATTGACAGGATTTAAATACTTGTCCACTCATTAAT
>Ga0180007_10003057_pt1 | contig 19033 bp, 21 predicted proteins | sample MM_PC_MetaG_FD_121122 | JGI IMG/M metagenome (GOLD analysis project Ga0180007, IMG submission 121122) | Groundwater microbial communities from the Aspo Hard Rock Laboratory (HRL) deep subsurface site, Sweden - MM_PC_MetaG | ecosystem: Environmental > Aquatic > Deep subsurface > Groundwater... | reverse complement strand
TTTAGAAGATTTCCGAATACGCAAAGTTGCAAGAGATGGCTGTATGCTTTAATAACTGAAATTAAACCGGCCAACACCATAAAGGTTACAAAGTAAAAGCAACAGAGTTCTTGACACTATGTTCAATGACTATTATACCAATTTCTTATCTTTTTGTGGTAAAATAATCCTATTCTCGGTCAGCCTGATGACATCTGTCGCCGGAGCAATGCAGCAGGCGGGATTTAGTAATGTAGAAATCGCGCAAGCTTATATTGCTAAGGCAACTGATTGGGCCGCTGATACAACAGTTGATGTGGTCAACTGCGCCGTGCAGTCATTGGCAGAAGTATTATCCGGACAGGGAAATCTTGGTTCCACGGTACAGCTTGCTTATGAAGTTATTGTCAGTGACATAATGCAGACGGGTTCGGTTAATATTCAGGGTGGCCAGATCATGAGTTCAATGAACTCAATTAAAGATATTGCTGCTGAGCATGGAGTTCAATTGCAGGGCGCAAATGGATCAATTGCTGATCTTGCCAATACACAGGGTGCGGCAATCGTGCATTTAGATAATAATCACTGGGTTACTGTAACTAGCGTAAATGCAGATAATGTAACTGTGATGGATAATGGTAAAGAAGTGACTATGACTAAATCAGAACTTCAATCCCGCTGGGATGGCAATATGCTGACTCAGGGGGCGACTAGTGCTACTGTATTGACGGGCAATCAAATGGTTAATATTTTAGGTGCTGACATCGGAGGTGCTGATGGCGGATCGCATGGTGCCGGAAATGAGGGCGGTCATGATGGTAGCGGAGATATGGGCGGCGGTAATGATAGTAATGGCGGCAGCGAAGGCGGTAGTGAAGGTGGTAGTGGTGAGAGCAGTTTTGGTGGACTGTCTGGCGGCGGATATAATGGTGGCGGATGCGGAAATGGCATGGGGGGAGCGGCTAATGGAAACCCAGGTGGAGCACCCAGTTCTAGTGGCGACATTGGTGGAATGTCTGGGGGCGTAAGTGCTAACCAAGCTTCTGGTTTTGGTGGATTTTGTAGTTCTGTAGCTGATGCTGTTAGTTCAATAGGTAAATCAATTAGCAGCGGATTTAGTTCAGTTGCTGATACAGTTAGTGGTTGGGGAAATAGTTTAAGTAGTTGGGGAGAGCAACGTGGTGGATTTTTCGGTGGAGCAGCTCAACTGGCGGGTGGAGCCTTAAGTGCAGTGGGAAAAGGCATAGGAGCGGTTGGTAATGCACTTGACAGTATTGGTGATTATGCTTCTAAAGCAGTTGATAGCGTTAAATCATCTTGGGGTAATATGAGTACATTGGGTAAGGTTGGAACTGTGGTTGGAACCGTTGTAGGGCTTGCTGTTGGTGTGCCGGTAGGCTTAGGATTGCTTGGAGGATTTGTCGGTGATACAGTAAGCGGATTGGCAACAGGTCATTCCTTTGGTGTTGCAGCCTCAAATGCTTTTGGTAATTCTCTTGCTGGAACAGCAGTTAATGCTGTAGCAAATACATTTTCTGGGGTGAATAACTCAGTGGCAAATATTAATTCTACATCATCTAACCCCGCTTTAAGCTCAACAGTGAATGTTAATCCTCTTGAACATACTGAGGATAATCAAGGTAACTCGTGGCCTCTTGCGAATACGCATTTGGTCTCACCAGTACTATAGACTGAGATCGAGCAATAATTTTTAATAGTCGTGTTTGATTGTTAAAAACCCTGCCTTCTTTTCCCAATATATTGTATAATATAATAAGCTTGTTTAATGGCGATTTTTATTAAGGATATATCTAAAAAATTATGGATAATGCTGATGAGAAATTCTTCCTTTATTATTTTAATGCTTATAATTAGTTTGATTTGTCTTTTTTCTTTGAGCCATTATTTGTTTTTTACTCAAAAAGGTTCTGAGAGAATCGCTGTTTTTATTTTAACTAAATATTTGCAAGCCCAGAATATTCAGTTTGAAAAAGCTGAAGGAACTTTAAAAACAAAAATTTCATTACATAATGTGTTGATTGAAAATGCCCAAAAGCTTCCTCCCGGGGCTTTAATTAAAGTGCAAAGAATTGATATCAGCTTGAAAGAATTGCGCTTGAGCAAGTTGTCCTTGATGGTATATAATGGCCGGCTTAAATTGCCTTTTTCGGATACAATTCTTTTTTATGGTAATTATGCTGATAGAGTATTAGACCTGAATATTTATTCTAAAAAAGTCAGCGCACGAGAAATAATTGATTTGTTTACACACAAACGTTTGCTTAGCACAATGTCCGGAGTGTTTAGTGATATTAATTTGCATATCACCGGAAAAAAGAAGTCTTTGGCAATGGAAGGGACATTTTTCATTGATAAGATCATTAAAGAAAGTTTTTCGCTCAGCGGATGTGCCGGTTCGGTTCTGATGTATTGCGATGATCTTTTTGAATCAATGACTTTAAACGGAGAAATTGTTTTTACTTCTGGGACAGCAATGGGGCATAATACGGCAATTGTTTTATTGGATGTCAGTAAGATAGTATTTGAATCTGACCCGCTAAGTCCGCAATTAAATATTCGGGGTAAGGCAACAGTCGAAGACGTGAAAATAAGTGCTGTGCTCCAGGGAACAACGCGCAATTCAAAATTAAGATTAAGTTCTTATCCCCCCTTGACTCAGGACCTTTTATTGGTTATGCTGGCAACAGGCAGAAGCTGGGGAGCGCAATCAATGGGGCTTGGGCAGGGGATGATATCAGCAAATTTAGTGCGTGATTTTGTGGATTATTTTCTTTTTGCCGGTAAAGGCACTGAGATCGCTCGGCATATTGGGTTTAGTGATATTTCACTTACTTTTAACCGCCAAACAAAAGGCGTGGGCGTTACGACTTCAATCGCCGATAAGGTGCAGGTCAGTTATGAGATTGAACCAGGACAAGCCGGCAATGCTCAGGAAAACTTAGCAACCCATAAGGTCGGTGGGCAATTAAAAATAACTGATACTGTATCTGTTGCCGCGGAAAAAGAAGTTAAACAAAATTCAATTGAAAAAAATAGAGAAGAAACTTTGAACGAAGAAGATAGAGTGTATTTGCAGTTTAAAAAACAGTTTTAACTGATGCCATAAAACGGGGGTATTATGAAATGGAAATTTTGGTTTTTAATTGGCTTGATGTTATTGTTGGTAATTTTTGTGACCCAAAATTATGAGACAATAGAAATAAAATTTTTATTTTGGGGGTTTACTACCAGTCGGGCGATTGTTTTATTTTTAACTTTGACGCTGGGCATGCTTATTGGCTGGACAACAGCAGTGTATTTAAATAGAAAACAGAATCAATTAATTGAAAAAGAGTCAGATAATTAAGTCTTAAGTAAAATTTCGCGGAGGAAGTCATGAATGTACTGTTGTTTATTATGGCGCTGGCTGTTTCATTTATCGTTGTGCGGTTAGGCGCAATAGCGTTTGAGTTAACAGGGTTGGATTGGTCAATGGCAACTTTTCAAGCATTATCTTGTTTTACCGGTACTGGCTTTACCACTAAGGAATCGGAGTTGATAACGTCTAATCCGCAAAGGCGAAGGATTGCCGGAGTGCTTATTATTATCGGTCATGCCGGTTTTGTGACCTTGGTCGCGACTTTTGCTAATTCATTAAGCCCTAATTTATTTTCAGCAGAAAAAACAATATCACTTTTTAGTGGAGTATTTTCTCCGGGATTGGTTCCTTGGGTTAATCTGGGAATTATTATTCTGGCGATATTTGCTAGTTATAAGTTGGCTAAATTTGGCGGGTTTGATAAAAAATTAACTAGTTTTTTAAGATCAAAAGTAATTAAGAGTGAGATGGTTAAAAGAGTTTCTTTTGAAGAATTGGTTGTTGCTACTGGCGGCTATGGTATTTCTCAAATCGAAGTAGGTCAGGATTCGCCGGTATTAGATAAAACTTTGATGAATTCAGAGTTGCGCGATGCGGATATTACTATTCTTGCGGTGCAGACACGGGGAACGATTATTCCCAATCCGCCGGCGCGCACTAAGATATCTTTGGGGGATAAATTAATCTGCTTTGGTAAATTGGAAAATATTCGGAATAAGCTTTGCGTGGCTAAATAAGTTAAATATCCGAAATAATTTTGCGATTCTTAATCAGAAAATCGAGAAATGAATAATATAAAATCTAATAATAATCTATTGAAAAAAATAATCAAAAAGCCCGAATTGGTTGCTCCGGCCGGAGATTGGGCCGGGCTTGTGACCGCGGTTGAAAATGGCGCTGACAGTGTTTATTTTGGGGTCAAAGGCCTGAATATGCGTAATCTTGCCGGAAACTTTGATGGCTTTGAATTAAAAAAAGTTATGACTTTTTTGAAAAAGCATAAAAAGAAAGGTTATCTGGCGATTAATGTTATTGTGATGGAGTCTGATTTAAAAAAAATCGAAACAATCCTTTGTCAAGCAAAAGAGGCTAAGGTCGATGGAGTAATTTTCTGGGATATTGCAGTAATGAAAATCGCGAAAAAACTTAAGATCCCGATGCATATTTCTACACAGGCCAGTGTTTCCAATAGCAATGCTTTTGAAGCTTTTGCCCGAATGGGCGCGCAGACAATTGTTTTAGCCCGGGAATGTACTTTGAAAGATATTAAAGAGATTATTAGTAAAAAACAAAGCAGTGGAATTAAATGCAAAGTTGAAGCTTTTATTCATGGGGCGATGTGTATTAGTATATCCGGCAGATGTTTTCTTTCCAGTTATACTGCTTCTAAATCAGCGAATCGGGGGGAGTGTTTGCAGTATTGCCGCAGAGAGTTTCAGATAAAGGATGTGGAAAATGAAAGTGAATATATTTTAGGAACTGATTATGCGCTTAGCGCAAAAGATCTGTGTACTATTGATTTTATCGATCAGCTGATAGCGGCAGGCATTGATTGTTTTAAAATCGAAGGCAGACGCAGGGCTCCAGAATATGTTAAAGTGGTTACCAGTGTTTATCGCCGGGCAATCGATGCTTATTTTGTTGGTAAACTCACATTGGGACTAAAACAGAAGCTTAAAGAAGAGCTTTCCCGGGTATTTAATCGCGGTTTTTCTAAAGGGTTTTATTTTGGACAGCCGCAGAAAGCATTTAGCAGCGGTTTAGGCAATACTTATGAAAAAGTGTTTCTGGGAGAGGTTGTGAAATTTTTTAAGAAAATCAGTGTTGCTGAAATTCGGTTGCAAAATAAATCTTTGTGTAAGGGGCAGGAACTTTTATTTATCGGGAAAGGGACCCCGGCAAGTTTTAGCACGGTTGTTGAATTACAGCAAAATTATCAGTTTGTGGAGAATGTAAATAAGGGTGAGATTGTGGGAGTCAAGTTGCCTTTTATTGTTAAGCCTAAAGATAAGGTTTTTTTATGGAGTAAAAAGAAAGAGAGTGAAATAGATGAAGATTAGTTTTTTTGGATTAGATTTGCCTGAAGGGAAAACAAAGTATAATGATGAAATTATTATTAAGCTTACGGAAAAATTCGCGCCAAAAAAAATATCGCCTTTTTTCGCGGAATTTAAAGACGGCGATTTTATTAATGCCGACTGCATAATTATTGCCAAGGAAGAGTTGCTTGATTTTTTGATAATGGATATGGAAAAAGTCGATAATCGCATAGCTAATACCAATGATCCGGCGGAAAAAGCGGCATTGTTGAAATGTCAGAAGGAATTAGAAAAAGAGATTCCGGTTTGCGATATTAATTTTACGGAAGATGAATACCTGAAAATCAAAGAACTTGCTCCTTTAAGTTTCAAGCCGACTTTAATTATCGATGGCGAAGTAGATATAAATGAGCTGATTGCTCAGGCTTTTGCTAAAGCCGGGATGATGTTTTTTTATACCGCAGGAAAGGATGAAGTCAGGTCCTGGGCAGTAAAAAAAGGTTCAGATGCGGTGACTTGTGCTGGAAAGATTCACTCGGATCTTGCTCGCGGGTTCATTAAGGCGGAAATTGTTAATTTTAAGGATTTTGAAACGGTGCATAATATGCAGGAAGCAAAAACCGCGGGATTTGTCAAATTAGTCGATAGAGATCATATCATTGAATATGGCGATATGCTGGAGATTAGATTTAATGTTTAATTGATTTAGGATTTTCGTAAGCGGAAGAGAGCATAATGTTAAAACAAAAAAAAGTAAAGTCAAAGAAAATAACTTCTCTTGAAGCCTGTCAAGAATGTCCGGCGATATGCTGTCGTGATCTGGCGATGATTATTGGTAAGCCGCATACTAAGGAGGAAATAGAAGATCTTAAATGGCAAGTACGTTTTGATACGGTAGATATATTTATAAGACAGCATCATTGGTATTTGCGAGTTAAGGGCAAGTGTATGTATTTGGGTAAGAATAATCTTTGTAAAATATACGCAGATCGGCCGGATAAGTGCAAAGAGCATAAAGCGCCGAATTGTGAGCGCTTTGGTGAATATCATGAAGTGCTTATTACCACGCCTGATGAATTAGTCGAGTATCTGGATAGCAAAAAACGACATAAAATCAAAATAAAATGAAAATTATTAAAACCAGATTTATTATTGCTCTAATAATAGTTTTAGCTGTTGTGATATGGGATTTTCAAAAAACAGTCAGTCCGATAAAAGATGGATTAGATCTAAAATATATTACTACGCTGCGTTCAGCAGGAAATAATAATATTTCGGAGCAGCATTTATTGTTTAAAAAGAAAAATAAAAAGGATTATCAGGTAAATATTGAATCCACCGGTTTTCTGGCAAATCAGCAAACATATATTGTTGATGAAAATTTTCTTGATGAAAATGGGTCTTTTTTACCTGGGCCAACTGCCGCGGTTTTGTGGACTGATCCTGCTTTATTATCAATCGGTAATAATCTTACGGCGGGAGAAGTGATTAAGTTTACTGTTTGGGAGGGGTATGCTGTGGCCGTGATTCAAGATCCAGCTTTGGCTAATTGTTACGGCTTTTATGATCGCAAAACAGGGCTTCAGGTTGGGTATATAAACTGTTTTTCAGTAAATAAGCTGATAACGGTGATTAAAGAAAATAATAGTAAATAGTGTGTTTTATTTGCATTGAAAAAATAAATATGTTAAAATTCCCTTTTACTTTAATTTTCAAAAACAGCCAAAAGGAGTGATTAATGCAAGTTAAAGCTATTATGCAGTCTAATGTGCGCTCAGTAAAAAAAGGCACTACTCTTGGCCAGCTGCTGGTTAGTTTTAAAGATTTTCATAGTTTTCCCGTGGTGCCGGTTGTTGATAGCGAACAGGTATTAGTGGGAACAGTGCATATCCGGAGTTTTTTTGAGATATTTCAGCCGCATAATCAAGATCTTTTGATGCGCAATCCCTTATCAATGATCAGCCGGGAACCGACTGATATATTTAATCTGGATATCGAAGCGGAAATGGGATTTTTAATTATAATGGCTGACATTATGGATACTAAAGTTGTAAAAATCGAACAAAGTGCTGATCTTAGAAAAGCTTATGATTTAATGCAATTGCATGGGAAAACCGCGATTCCCGTAGTTGATGATAATAAAAGGCTTGTGGGAATAGTCAGTATTTTTGACATAGTTATGAAAATTTTTCATGAAAAAGGATTGATTTGATCAATGAATATTATTTTGGGTATGGGAATAATTCTAGTTTTTGGACTTTTATCCGGAAAATTAGCGGAGAAAGTTAAAACTCCGGCAATCACAGCATATTTGTTGCTGGGAATTGTTTTTGGACCGTTTGCCTTAGGTATTATTTCTGAACATATTATAGCGGTTTCCGGGACTATTTCGCATATTGCTTTAAGCTTAATTGCTTTTAGTATCGGCCAAAATTTTTCAGGTAAGATTTTTAGACAAGTAGGCAATCAAGTAATGTGGATATCGATACTTGAAGCAGTAGGAGCCTGGCTGATTACGCTTGTTGGTTTATTATTTTTTAAAGTTCCTTTATATATGGCTTTGATTTTTGGGGCAATTGCCGCGGCCAGCGCGCCGGCGGCGATTATAATGGTTGTCCGCGAATATAAAGCTAGAGGGCAATTTGTCGATATTTTAATGGGGGTTGTTGCCCTTGATGATGCATGGGGTTTGATAATATTTTCTCTTTCTTTAGCAATTTCTAAGGCAATGTATTTGGATTTATCTTCAAGCATTGGGAATGTGCTTATGGGTGCTATTATTGAAATCAGCGGTTCTTTCCTTGTGGGGGGTGTGCTTGGTGTTATTCTTAGTCGAATCGGGTTGTTTCTTAAAAATCAAACTGATCTTTTGATCTGGACAATCGGTGTTATTTTTGTGGCAACCGGAATATCCTTGCATTTTCATTTTTCTGTTTTATTAACATCAATGTTTTTAGCGGCAGTAGTGGTGAATCTTAATAATGAGAGTTTTAAATTTTTTGATATATTAAACCATATCGATTGGCCGATTTATTTGATATTTTTTGTTTTAGCCGGAGCTAGTTTAGAAATAGACCTGCTGGGTAAAATAGGCGTTATCGGTATTGTTTATATGATATTTAGAATTGTTGGAAAATTTGCCGGAACATATTTGGGCGCGCATATTGCTAAATCAGATGATGATGTAAAAAAATATTTAAGCCTCGGTCTTTTGCCACAGGCGGGAGTTGCTTTGGGTATGGCCTTGATCGCCAAAGAACAATTTCCCCAAGCCGGTAATATTATTTTTACAACCGTTGCCGCGACAACTGTTGTCTACGAAATAATCGGGCCTTTTTTCGTTAAACTTGCTTTGCATAAAACTAATCAGATACACAATTAAGCCTTTTTGTGCTAAAATAAATTATAGGGTTTTATGCTAATGCGTTGATTTTGTAGAAATGCGAGGTGTTTATGTATGTTAAAGATATTATGCAAACAGAAGTTATCTCTGTAAAAAGAGGTACCACTCTTACCCAATTGCTTAATATGTTTAAAAGTTTTCATAGCTTTCCTAAAGTTCCGGTTATTGATAATGATGGGATTTTGTTGGGCGTTGTTCATATTCGCAGTTTTTTTGAAATATTCCAGCCGCACAATCAAGATCTTTTAATGCGGAATCCCTTGTCAATGATTAGTCGTGAGCCAGCGGATATATTTAATATAGACATAGAAGATGGTATGGGGTTTCTGGTGATTGTCGCTGATATTATGGATACAAAAGTAGTTAAAGTAAACCAGAACGCTGATCTTAAAAAGGCTTATGATCTGATGCAGTTGCATAATCGGGATTCTATTCCAGTAGTTGATGATCAGAAAAAATTAGTGGGAATAATCAGCGTATTTGACATTGTTATGAAAATTTTTAAAGAAAAAGGACTTGTTTAAATGAATGCCCTTCTTGGGATAAGTTTAATTCTTCTCTTGGGCCTTTTGTCTGGGAAAATCGCTGAAAAAGTTAGAACTCCTGCAATTACCGCGTATCTTATAATCGGAATATTGATTGGTCCATTTTCTCTGGGATTTGTTCCGGAAAGCATCATTGCTGCTTCCGGATTGATTTCAAATTTTGCTTTGAGTTTTATTGCTTTTAGTATTGGACAGAGTTTTTCCAGGGGACTTTTTCATCAAATAGGCAAGCAGGTACTCTGGATTTCAATATTAGCGGCATTCGGGGCAGGGGTTTTTGTTGTAGTCGCGATGAGGGTGATGGGTTTGCCTTTATATGTTGCTTTGCTTTTTGGCTCGATAGCCACCGCAACAGCTCCGGCTGCTTTGATTATGATCATAAGGCAGTATAAAGCAAAAGGCAGATTTACGGAGATCTTAATGGGCGTTGTCGCGATTGATGATGCCTGGGGCTTGATTGTTTTTTCTGTATGCCTTGCTTTTGCGCGCAAGATTCATTTTAATCATGCTGACAGCGTATTCCAGGTAATGCTCTCAGCATTTTGGGAAATAGGCGGATCTTTTGTCTTGGGGGGTATTATTGGCTGGATGTTTTCAAAATTTTCCAGGCATATCCGCAATGAAAGGGATTTATTGATTTATACTGTGGGAACAATTTTGTTTACCGCGGGATTAGCGATTCATTTTCATCTTTCTGTGCTTTTAGGCTGTATGGTATTATCGGCAACTATTGTTAATGTGCATAAGGAAAGTTTTCGTTTTTTTGAAGTTTTGCAAACAGTTGACTGGCCGGTATATCTGATATTTTTTGTATTAGCCGGAGCAAATCTGGAAATAAATCTGCTGGTTGAAATCGGCGCTATTGGCGCGGTATATGTAATTGTCCGAATTTTAGGCAAGTGTCTGGGGACATATTTTGGTGCTGTTATCTCCAATGCTGGTTCAGATGTGAAACGCTATATGGGAATTGCTCAGATGCCGCAGGCGGGTGTTGCTTTGGGTATGGCATTAATTGCAAAAAGTACTTTCCCGGAGTGGGGGGCGATGATTTTTACCACCATAGCCGCGACAACGATAATCTATGAAATAATTGGACCTATTTTTGTAAAAATAGCGCTGCATAAAGCAAATCAAATTCCTGGAGATTAAAAATATCAGCTAGCAGAATTGGCAGATGCGGGTGTTTTTTAATTAAATTATTTCAGACCTTTTAAGGTATCGCCATTTTCCCACTTGCAGGGAGCCTAATTCTAGTTTTCCAAAACGAATTCTTTTAAGATTAATAACCGGGTGTCCAAACAGACTGAACATTTTGCGGATTTCTCTTTTTCTTCCTTCAGTAAGGGTAATGACTAAATCAGTATTTGCTTTTGTGCGGCTGCGAACTTTGATTTTACATTTAGAAGTCACGTAATCTTCTATTTCTAGTCCTCCGGCTTCAATTTTTTTAATTGTTTGAGCCGAGAGGCCTTTTTGTACTTTTACCTCATAAATCCGGTTAATTTCAAATTTGGGGTGAGTTAATTTAAAACTCAAATTACCATCATTAGTTAAGATCAATAATCCGGAGGTATCTTTGTCCAAGCGCCCCACCGGAAATAGTCTTTCCGGTATGTCGGGAAAAAGCTCAGTTATTAGTTTTTCAGCATGGGGGTCTTTTATTGTAGTTGTATAGCCGACAGGTTTATGCAGCAAAACATATATTTTCTTCTCAGTTATAAGCAATTTTCCATTAAATAGAATTTTATCTTTTGTTATGTCAGCTTGGGTTCCTAGGGCTGTGACGGTTTGGCCATTAAGTTTGACTTTACCGGCTGATATTAGTTCATCGGCTTTTCTTCTGGAGCAGATACCGCTTTTAGCGAGTATTTTATTTAACCGTTCATTCATTTTGTGTGTACCGATTATTAGATTTAAGAATAAATTTTAGATGTTTGCTTTTTTACGCATCTTACGATATCATAAAATAGTCAAGTTGACAAGCTCGCGTGCTTTGTGCGCACTGATTTATATATTGATAATCAAACCTAGGAGGTTATATGGTCGCAAAAGAGATTATGACCAAAGATGTGCAGTCTGTTGATCCATTAATGCAGATAAGAGAATTTGCTACTTTTTTAATTAAAAAAAATGTCAGTGGAGCTCCGGTAGTTGACTCTAACGGTGATTTTTTAGGCATTGTTACTGAGGAAGATCTGATTTTTCAAGACAAGAAAGTTAATCTGCCGACTTTTTTAAATCTCTTTTCTAATATAATTCCCTTGGGAATAGCACGGACCGAAGAGGAGCTAAGAAAAATAACCGGAACTGATTTAAAAGATGTAATGCAGGAGAATCCTCCGACAATATCTCCGGAAATGTCAATTGAGGAAATCGCGACTATTATGAGCGAGAATAAAACTTATTATCTTACGGTCATAGAAAATAATAAAGTTGTCGGGGTGGTTACAAAACGAGATTTAATCAAAGCTGTGGCTAAAGGTAAAATCTGGTAAATACCTGCTTGAGTAGGTAATGACAAATATCAAATGAGCAAATTTCAAATGTAAATTTATTATTTATATTTAAGTTATGAATCGTTTGATTTTGGTATTTGGAATTTGACATTTAACCAAAGGTTAGGGGGTCTGAATGAATGAAAAAGAAGATTTTTTAAAAATGATGCAGAGTCTCAAGGCAAAAAAAATACTGGCTCCGCTGAAGATTTTTTCAAAGCTGGCAATTGTCGCTTTAGTGGCAGTAGTTTTTTTTGGAAACTGCATTTTTTATGTTAGACCTAATGAATTTGCGATCAAGCAAATAAATATTGGAATTAATTCAGGAATAAGAGAGAAAGTTTATACTACAGGATTTCATGTTATCGCTCCTTTTGGCATCCATATTATGCATCGTTTTCCTAAGGATCTACAGGTATTTGAATTAAATGATTATCTTGAGACTAAGGCAAAAAGTATTAAGTTTAATCTGGGAAGGTCGCAAATGCCTTCGGATAGCTATGAGAAGAATAGAGATCCCGGAGAATCCCAAAAGTCAGCGCATATTCAAACATCTGATGGTTTTTTTGTGGATGTGGATGTGAGTATTATTTATCATATTGTTGATCCCTATAAGGTAATTACAACAGTTGGCCCGGGAAAACTGTATCAGACAAATGGTATTGTTCCGAAGGTTGAGCCAATACTTAAGGAAACTTTAGGGGAGATGACCACGGAAGAATTCTTTAATTCTTCGCTGCGTGTTTCTCGGGCTCAGCAAGCTAAGGAATTGCTGAACATAGAGCTTAAGCCTAAGGGGATAGCGGTAGAGAATGTGTTGATTCGTTATTTTAAATACAGTGATGAAATTCAGAGAAATATTGAAGAAAAAAAATTAAAAGACCAATTGGTGTTTACTAATCAATCAAAGGCAAAAGCTTCAGCTGAAGAGGCTTTGGTTAAAAAAGTGCGCGAAGAAGGGGAAGCTAATATAAAAATAAAACTTGAGCAAGGTCAAGCTTATGTTGTGAAAAAGAATGCTGAACGTGATCTATATGTTAGAACAAAACATGCTGAAGGGGATCTGATGGTAAAGCTTGCTGAAGCAAAAAAGAAAGAATTAATCAATAATGCTTATCAGCAAAAAGGATCGGATAAGCTAGTGGGATTGAAAATGGCGGAAGTTTTAAATGGGCTTAGTGTGATCATGCTTTCTTCTAGCGGAGAAAATGGATTTAATCCTTTGAACCTGGAAAAAGGTCTGGAGCTTTTTGGGGTGAAGGGGGGTAAGGAATAATGGAAAATAAAATAAGAATGATCAGAATAATGTTAGTTTCACTTTTAATTGGAGTTTCTGTAGGTGCTTCCGGCTGCATGCCACATTCAACTGGTTCGACAGAAGTCGGAGTTAGAACAATTAAGTGGTCGCCATTTACTAAAAGCGGAGTTTTGGAAAGAGTATATGCGCCGGGAACAACATATTTCTTTTTGCCGATTATCAATGACTGGAATGTTTTTGACACAAAGCTGCGGAATATGGAGATGACGATTACCAGAGGTCAGGGCGCGCATTTTGGCCCGGATGACTTATTATTTAAAACTATTGATGGTAATGATATTAGTTTGGATATTATTATTGCTTATCGGATTGCTCCTAAGAAGGCGGCCTACATTCTTCAGTATGTTGCAAAAAATAATCTTGAACTTGAAGAAAAAGTAGTGCGGCCACTTTCTCGTAATATCACTAGGAACTTGTTTGGGGAATTAAAGTCAGAAGATTTTTATGTGGCGACTAAGCGGACTGAAAAAGCAGATAAAGTGCTTCAGCTGTTAAATGAGGCATTAAAGGATTACGGTATTATTGTAGAGAATGTATTGTCTAAAGATTATCGGTTTAATCCAGCTTATCAAAAGGCAATTGAAGAAAAGAAAATAGCTGATCAAATGGCAGAGCGATTTAAATCAGAAGTTAATGCTACGGTTGAAGAATATTTGCAGAAATTACAGTTTGCTCAAGGGGAAGTGAATCAGGCGATTGCAAAAGCAGATGGCAACTTTGAAAAAGAAAAAATCCAGTCAAATGCTTATTTTGAACAACAAGGTCTGATCGCGAAGGCCATTGAAGTAGAGGGAAATGCCGAAGCTCAGGGAATTCAAAAGATGGTTGAGGCTTTAAATAATTCGGGCGGCATTACCATGGTTAAGCTGAAAATGGCTGAGGCTCTGATGAATAAGCCGATATATTTGCTTCCTTTTTCGGAAACTAGTGGTATGGATCTAAAAACAACGGATGTTAATGGGCTGCTTAAGACTTATGGATTACAGAAGGCTGCTCAGGATAAAATGCAAAGATAATAGTTCAATATTACTTTAAATATTATAAATAGTTAAAAAAGGTCTGCTAAAAGAGTAGGCCTTTTTTATTTTTCCTTGTCAGCTTCCTTTCTAATATGTTAAAATAGCCATCTTGTTAAATAAAAAGAAAAAATAGCTATATTGAAACTGGAGGTATTAAAATGTATAGACCAGAGATTAAAGTGTTAGATTGTACTATTCGTGACGGTGGATTAATTAATAATCATGATTTTGAAGATGCTCTGGTTAGGGAAACATATAAAGCTCTTTCTGAAGCAGGCGTTGATTACATGGAAATCGGATATAAAAACTCACGTAAGATGTTTTCGCAAAAAGATTTTGGTAAATGGAAATTTTGCGATGATGATGATATTAGGAAAATCACTGATGGCATAGATTCTAAAATGAAGATTTCAGTAATGGCTGATGTGGGCAGAGTAGATATGGATGATATTAAGCCAGCTTCTGAGAGCCCGGTTGATATGATCAGAGTAGCATCATATGCAAAAAATGTCGATAAAGCAATTTCCATGGTTAATGAGTTTTCTGAAAAAGGGTATGAAACTACGATTAATATTATGGCGGTATCCCGTACTTTAGATAGTGAGATGACAGAAGCTTTGCATCAATTGGAAGAAGAATGTAAGGCAGAAGTGATATATGTTGTCGATAGTTACGGAGCTTTGTATCAAGAAAGTACTGAGTTATTGGTAAAAAAGTTTAAGCGCATATTAAAGTCTAAGGAAGTGGGCATTCATGCTCATAATAATCAACAGCTTGGGTTTAGCAATACAATAGAATCAATAATCCATGGAGCTAATTATCTGGATGCAACGGTATATGGCATTGGTCGCGCGGCAGGGAATTGTCCTTTAGAGTTGTTGATCGGGTTTCTTAAAAATCCTAAATTCGATATCCGCCCGGTTCTCGATTTGATTTCAGATCAGTTTATTCCTTTGAGAGATAAAATAGAATGGGGTTATATTATTCCTTATGCGATTACGGGAATGCTTGATGAGCATCCGCGCACTGCAATGGCTATGAGAAAAACCGATAAAAAAGAAAATTATCGAGCTTTTTATGATAGTTTTAGTTCTCAGGGAGTAGAATAGGTAAGGCGAGATATTACAAATTATGGATATTAATCGTTTTAAAAAACTTCCGATTATGGGAATCCTTAGAGGTATTAAAGCTTCTTCAATGAATGCCTTGGTTGAGATCATAATAGGATCAGGGCTTGAAACCATTGAGATCACTATGAATACTCCTGATGCCCCTAGGATCATTGACCAGACTGTAAAATCAGCTAAGAGTAGGCTGATGGTTGGGGCAGGAACTGTTTTGAGCTTAGCTTCAATGCACAGAGCATTAGCTGCGGGAGCTAGCTTTATTGTTATGCCTATATTTATTAAAGATGTTGCGGCTTACTGTGCGAAAAATAATATACCGTTTTTCCCGGGAGCTTTAACTCCCCAAGAAGTGTATACCGCGTATTCCAGTGGTGCTACTATGGTAAAGGTTTTTCCTGCAGGTTTATTTGGTCCTAAATATTTTAAAGAGCTTAAAGGCCCTTTTGAAAAAATAGCACTTTTAGCTGTAGGCGGGGTGCGGCTGGATAATATTAAGGAATATTTTGATTGTAAAGCCGATGGAGTTGCTGTAGGAGGCAGTATTTTTAACTTAGACCAAATCCATTCCGGCGATCTTAAGCCCATACAAAAGGGGATTTCTGAATTGGTTGCGGAAGTGAAGTCAATTACTGCCTGAATCTTTGTCTGCTTTTTCTCCTGGGACCTGGTGTCTTTTGATTTCTTGACAGTAATTTTTTTATAGGTTAAAATATATACATGATACATTTCATCCTTAAACCCTTGATTGTTTCAATATCATTTTTAATTGGCTTTTTTCTTTTAGAAAACATTTTCATTATTAAGCTTAAAAATAAAAAAATTTATTCAATTTTAGTGGAACTAAGTTATTTTATTTTATTTTGGGGTGTGATTTATGTGCGTTTTTTATAAAATGGGGGTAATATGAAAAAGCTAGCTATTTTAGTAAGTTTTTTATTGGTTATGGGATGTACTCAACCGCAGGCACAGGTTTCAGAAGGTGATTTTACTTGGATTAGAGATATTAATATTGCTTTGGATACGGCTAAAACAGAAAATAAGCCAATTTTAATAGATTTTTATACCGAGTGGTGTGGATGGTGTAAAAAACTAGACAAAGATACTTATGCTAACCTAGAGGTGCAGGAAGGGCTTAAGCAGTTTGTTTGTGTTAAAATTGATGCTGAGAAAAATAAAGATCTGGCTAAACAATACAAAATCAATGGATTTCCTTCCACGGCGTTTTTAAAATCTTCCGGGCAATTAATTGAAGTTGTGCCTGGGTATCTTCCTCCTAAGGATTTTTTAAAACTATTGGATAGGATGTTGTTGAGTAGTAAATAGTTGAAATTTGTAGGTATTTACAGATATTATTAATAAATTTTCTTAATAATTCTGTTATATATAATGTTTAGGCAAAATTTGCTTATGTGGAAAAATAAATCAACTATTATTGCAGGATTAATAGGGTTATTAGTTCTTATTCTGCTGAATGCGCAGTTTAAGCCAGTGCTTATTGGCGGAAAAATAATTTTTGTAGAAATAGCTGATAATCTTAATGAAAGAGCTCAAGGTTTAAAAGGGAGAAAATTTTTAGCGGAAAACAAGGGTATGCTTTTTTGTTTTGAAAGAGAAGTATATCCGCAGTTTTGGATGAAAGATACGCTAATCCCTTTAGATATTGCTTTTATAAGTATGGATAATAAGATTGTCGATATTCAGCACATGTTAGCTTTTGATGATAAATTACGGTATGTGCCTAAAACTAAAGTGATCTATGCTTTGGAGATGAATTCAGGCTGGTTTGAGCGGAATAAAGTTGATATTGGCGATAAGCTTTTTTGTTTGAATAAATCAATAAAAGAAAAAAATTGACGTTATAATTATTTTTTGGTAAGATAAGGTTCACTCTAGTTAGTTAGGAGCTTGCTTGGAATCAAAGAAAACAGTTATTATTATTGATGATGACATTAAATCGTCTGGCAAAATAAAAGATTTTCTGGAAGAAAAAGGATTTATTGTTTCGAATGTTAATGATGGAAATATTGCTTTGCAAATCATTAAAGAAATGAATCCCGATGTAATCCTTTTAGATATTATTATGCCTGAAATTGATGGTTTTACTTTGGCTAAGCAAATAAGATTTGAGGAGAATTTAAAAAATATTCCGATTATTGTTTTTTCAGCGCAAGGAGAAATGAAAGATTTATTTGCGATGGAAGGCCTTAACGATTATATGATTAAACCAGTGAATAATGATCAACTTTTAGAATTAATTAACCAGCGGATAGGATAGTAAGTCAACTCAAAAATAAAATATACTGAGCAAACCAAAGCATGACTTTGTTGTCCCTGCCCTAAAAAAAATCAAAAAAATGCTTGACAATCTTTTTTTATATGGTATATTTTAAACTTTACATATCGTATATTCAGTTTAAATGTTAGGCGCCCTAAAAAGCGCTGCTGTGGCTCAGTCGGTAGAGCACGTCCTTGGTAAGGACGAGGTCATGGGTTCGATTCCCATCAGCAGCTTTAATTAATGAGGAGGTGCAAAATGGCAAAAGAGAAATTTGAACGTAATAAGACACACGTAAATATTGGAACAATCGGACATGTTGATCATGGTAAGACAACCTTGACATCAGCGATCACGAATGTATTAGCATCAAAAGGATTAGCCAAAGCTAAGCGTTATGATGAAATTGATAATGCTCCGGAAGAAAAAGAGCGTGGAGTAACGATCAATGTACATCATGCTGAATATGAGACAGAAAACAGACATTACGCGCACGTTGATTGTCCTGGCCATGCTGACTATATAAAGAACATGATAACTGGAGCAGCGCAGATGGATGGAGCGATATTAGTAGTATCTTCTCCTGATGGTCCGATGCCGCAGACCAGAGAACATATATTATTAGCCAAACAAGTAAACGTACCAGCGATCGTAGTATATATGAACAAGACCGATATGGTAGACGATGCTGAGTTGCTTGAGCTAGTAGAGCTTGAGATCAGAGATTTATTAAACAAGTATGAATTTCCGGGAGATGATACCCCGATTGTAAAAGGATCAGCAGTAAAAGCATTGGAAGAGCTTGAAGCGGGGAATTTAGACGGAGCGAATGTAAAATCGATTTTGGAATTAATGGCAGCAGTAGATGCTTTTATTCCTGCGCCGACTAGAGAGACAGACAAACCGTTCTTAATGGCAATCGAAGATGTTTTTTCAATTACCGGAAGAGGAACAGTAGCGACCGGAAGAATTGAGCGAGGAATCGTTAAAGTTGGTGAAGAAGTAGAAATTATTGGGATGCAGGAAGGGACTAAGAAGACAGTAGTAACCGGAGTAGAGATGTTCCGTAAGTTACTGGATGAAGGAATGGCCGGAGATAACGTAGGTTTATTATTGCGCGGAGTTGATAAGAAAGACATTGAGAGAGGTCAAGTATTAGCCAAGACCGGTTCGATCAAGCCGCATACAAAATTCAATTCACAAGTATATATTCTGACCAAAGAAGAAGGTGGAAGACATACCCCATTTTTCAAAGGATACAGACCGCAGTTTTATTTTAGAACAACAGATGTAACCGGGATAGTAACATTGCCAGATGGAGTTGAGATGGTAATGCCTGGGGATAATATAGAAATGAAAGTGGAATTAATAACACCAATGGCCATGGAAAAGGAATTGCGATTCGCGATTCGTGAAGGTGGACGTACTGTTGGTGCTGGTGTCATATCGGAAAT
>Ga0180007_10003056_pt1 | contig 19041 bp, 21 predicted proteins | sample MM_PC_MetaG_FD_121122 | JGI IMG/M metagenome (GOLD analysis project Ga0180007, IMG submission 121122) | Groundwater microbial communities from the Aspo Hard Rock Laboratory (HRL) deep subsurface site, Sweden - MM_PC_MetaG | ecosystem: Environmental > Aquatic > Deep subsurface > Groundwater... | reverse complement strand
CAATTTGATAAAAGCTACTTGTTCCCAAAATAAGACCAATAAGCATCAAGATCAGCAAGGCCGCCTTCTTGAGCGGTACAGTACGAACCGTGGCTACATTGAGAATATTCAGCGCCGAAAGTAGCATATAGAATATAGAAACACTTATAAGGGAAAACCCAAGTAATAGAACAAGATCCAACCACCCTCTCCCCTGCCCTGCTTGGTTTAAAATCTGATTGAGAACCAAGAATGAGTTAACTCCAAGAAGGGCGGGGTATAGGGCGAAAATCAAATATTCACATAATTTAAATTCGAAATCCAGCGCCCAAAAAGTTAACCAAATGGCTACTATAACAGGAAGTAACCAAGCAACACCCCCGAGAAAAGGAACAGACTTGTTACTCAACGCGAGGGTTAAGGCGAGAGTAAAGGTCGAGATTGTTGTTTTCTGACGCTTTGATAGTATCATATTGAAAGGAAGAGGACTAAAAAGACTCTTTAACGTGGTCAAATTATGGGGCTGGCGGTGGAAACGAATAGAACAACAACAAGAAGATGGCTAATCTCCCCTGATATTTTCTACAGTCAGATCAATTCAATCTCTTCCTCAGTCTCTCCTGCAATATTCTCCGCCTTTCCCACCTCCTCAACCTTCCGCTCCTCCTCCCCCATCGGTTCGACTGTAGGGACCTGCGCTGTTTTCTCTGCCTCTATAGATGGAATCGCTCGCGCTAACGGTTTAACTACATTTTCTTCAGTCATGACATCAACTCTGCCAACAGTAAACGGCTTCCCTTCAGCCGGTTCAATCATTGCTCCCCACTGCCACTCTTTGGCCAACTCTTTGTAATTCGTTGGTAAGTAGAGCTTAATCCGATCTCCAACATCCACGCCATAATGCTTAATTGATGCCGCTAGAATCCTAAATCTTCCCTCGTCACACACAGCAACCCAGTCATCCCCTTCACGAACAACAACACCTTGGGTTTCAAACTTTTGTGCTTGTTCAATATGTTTAAATTTATTTTGCGGCCCCTCCTGGATTAACCTCAATTTGTCTCCCGGGACTAGCATTGTTTTAGAAGAATAATTGGGCGGCACCTGATATTTGCCGCCACTATCTGTCACTACAAACTCACCGTCAAACAATCCGACAACCTGCTCTCCCGCAGGAGTCTGATCTTTCTGAAGTTCAGAGAAAAGCTGATTTAGATCATCGGCAATCTTTTTAATCTTTTGGGCTATTAGATCAGTGTTCATCATTGAGTACTCTTATTGCCCCACAACCGTTGCCTTAACCGCTGTATAACCTCATCATCCATCCCAGGAATAAACTCCTTAACCGCCCATTTCTGTACTCTCGATTCTACCATATTCCGGTCCGTGGCGTACTGCTCACGCGAGCGCTGGATTACTTGCTCTCTTAACCCTGTATCCTGATAATCCTGCACTACCGTCTTCGCGCTAAATGGTTTGGCCTGCATCAAGTCGATCATAAGTTTAACATAAATATGATATTTTTCCAGATTAATTAAATCAGTCTCATCAAACACTGGCATAAATTCCTTAGCCAGTATTGATGCATCCGCTTGTCCAATCGTAAAGGCTATCATAGTCCCCACATTACCGAAAATAGCATCACTTACTTCCTCCGGCACCTGTGCCAAGTACTGGTGAGCCAAAATTAAATTAAGCCGGTACTTACGTGCTTCCGACAAGATGGTGGCAAAAGAGGTTGTGGCGAAGTTTTGAAACTCGTCAGCATAAACAAAAAAGTCTTTCCTTTGTTCCTCGGGAAACTTCACCCGCGTCATTGCCGCCGACTGCATGCGCGATATAAGCATTCCTCCCAAAATCGCCGTGTTATCTTCGCCAATTTTGCCCTTCGAAAGATTAACCAAAAATATTTTACCCGTGTTCATAATTTTCTCCAGATCAATTGTTGAGCGAGGTTGTCCAACAATATTGCGAATTGTTGAAGTCGCCAGAAATTGACCTAATCGATTCTGAATAGGAGAAATAGCTTCCGCAACCAAGGCTTTGCTATTGGCCATACCCTCAAACTCCACCTCCCAAAAATGCTTCATCATCGGATCCTCTATTAAATGAACAATATATTTACGGTAAGTCCGGTCAGTAAGAAGTCGTGTAATGCCTAAAAGAGTGCTGTGCGGAATTTCTAGTAAGGTTAGAATACAGTTGCGCAGGATATGCTCCAGCCGAGGACCCCAGGAAAACTCGAATCGCTTGCGGAAAACATCTACCAGCCCGGATGCAACAATGCCTTTTTGGTCAGGGTCATGTAGTTCCAACATATTCATCGCCACAGGATAATACAAATCCGAAGGATCAAAAATGACTACATCATCAACTCTCTCCCGCGGCACATAATTTATAATCTTATCTACCATGTCACCATGCGGATCCAAGATCGCCAATCCCTCACCACGCCTGATATCAGAAATAATCATCTGCTCAAGCAATGTTGACTTTCCCGTACCGGTCTTACCCACAATGTACATATGTCGCCGACGGTCATCACGCTTAATCCCAAACTGCACCCGCTCCTCTCTAAAGGCTGTTTCACCAATAAGCGGCTCCGCCCCTTTGGGTAAATCTAATGGATATTCGACTTTCTTGGCCTTTGTCCATGCAATATTGGGCGTTTCCACGGTAATGTTAGGCAAATGAAACAGAGAGGCTAGCTCCTCGGTATTAAGCACAAAATAGCGATGCTTATCACCAGGAAAAACGCGGCCGTGGTAATCAATTAAAACCTCCTCGGGCGACCGAACAAACTCACTACGCTTAAAAGAATTAGAATGGGAAGTAGAAAACTGTTGCAAGGCCGCCACTAAGGAATCAACCTGCTTAACAGCAATGTTGTCATCTGCTCCCAGTCCAACAATACGAATCGTTGATTCGAACCCCGTCTTGGTCAGTTTGGTCTCAATACCCTCAAGCTCCATCCGCTCTTCGCTTTTTAGCTTGCTCACGTCCCGAAGTTCCTTCTTCTTTTCTATCGATTTGTCCCCTCCCTTACTATCACTCGCAGACTTAGGATTAAAAAAACTGGCCACAATTTCCGGGATAAGGCTAATAACATCAATAACAATGTCCTTTAAAAGCAATTGCGCGTCCTTCTGCAGTGCTTTTAATAATGGCTCCCTTTGAACCTTCTCCCCCTGGCGCAAGGCATTAACATATTTAAATCCCGCTGCGTGCCAATCATCCTTTACTGGGCGGACCAATAACTGTAACCATGCTTCACTTTGCTCCGCAAGACCTTCTGCGGCTGAGGTAATCGCTGCCAGAGGATCAACTTCAAAATTCGGAAATGTTTTAATGGGATTATAAGACTCTTTTGATAAAACAATCTCGGTAGCTGCTAACTTTCTTTTGCCCATCTTAATCTCTGAATAATCCTTAACTAAGCTAATCTGGGCCTGTGGATATTGAGCATATATTTGAGATTTTACAAATTGTTCAAATCCGGGAGGAATGGAAGAAAAGAATTGGATTCCCTCAATGGTGGCGCGAATTTCAAAAGATAGATGCTCCTGTTTTTCGGGAGTTTCCTTCAATAGGCCGTGAATGGAAGCAAACATCAGCTCTGCGGCAACGGGACCTTTTTCATTAAGCCTGGGAACCTCAATAAGCATATGAACCATCTCCTGTTCATAATCCTTAGGTAATCTTAGGAACCACTTCCTAAATGCCGCAATTCCCAAGCCTACCCCAACAATACCGACCGAGCCTAAAAGTGTGTAGATTAAAAGTGAGGACATTGTTAATTAGCCGTTAGCGTTTAGCGTTTAGCCAGCTACTCAGAGACACTTCCATTCTATCACCCTCTTCTTCATAATCAACCCCCGCTTACCTATCACTCCCTGTCAAATTGCAACTGACAATTCCAATCTTCGCCTATCACCACATCCACCTCGGCCCTATCGGAAGAGGCCGCAGCTTCCATAACCTCCGAAACTCTAAAGATCTGCTTTAATCTTTGCACTCCCCAGCCGCCACGAACTGCTTGATTACTAATTAGCTGTGTTTGTGCTACATCAGTCCTTTCGAAGTTATCCACCACCAAGACTTTGATACCTAAATTCTCCAAGAAACGAGCACCTTGAGAGGCCAGCCCCGGAAATGCGGTTCCGTTAAACACTCTCGCTGTCAGCTTTTCTTGTTCAACCGACAAATCAGTAAAAAGCGACTGGACAATTTTATCTCGCACCTCAATTTCTTCATAACCTTTCCTGTCCGTCAAATTAGCAAACTCGATCTTGTCTTTACGTATTTTCCTAGCATCAAAGGCTAAACCCCAAAACTGTGAACGAGAGAAATTCGTCTGTGTCTGATTCTCCCAAACCATGCGATTCCTAACCCACCACCACCAAAATAACGGAGACCCGGCGCTTTGATGAAGTCTTAAAATAGGGGCGACCCCTGAAATAGGGGTCGCCCCTAAATCTGGGGCCGCCACTATTATTACCCCATCCAAAGGCACAGCTAGATAATTCTCCAGTGACTCAGTAAGATAATCCAAAGGGCGCGGCGGATTTAGTGCTGATCCCACACTCAGTAACGTGCCAACTTCATAATCACCTTCCAGAGTGGCTATCTTTGTGTCCACCGGTATTTGAAGAATCTTCAGAATCCCCTCTTTCTGACTCAAGCCTGCTACCGCAAGCCCGGACAACTTTGTTCCGTCATATGCCCTTCCTGCCACTAAAAAATTGATTTGTTGTTCCTCAGAAAGCTCTGGGGTTTCCTGACGACTGCCGTGAGGAACACCAACGCTCCCACTCCACCACTGAACAAGAAATATACTCGCCGCAGCAATAATGATTACCATAACAGCAACAACAGCAATAGCTGCTTTACGAAGTACACGACGCAATTTGAACTTTTGTTGATAATTCTTCCACGAAGACATGGTTTTAGGTTTTAGGTTTTAGGTTTTAGCAACCCGCTATTGTCTTTAGGTAGCAATCGGGTGAGTTCATCCGGCAAATCAGCCTCAAATTCTCCTAAACTTCCATCCGGCAACTCTAGCCCAATCGATTTTGCGTGCAAGAAGAGCCGCGGCAAAAAATTCTTGACCGCTCGGTACTTGCGTCTTCCCGAGTAGTACATATCCCCCACAATTGGATAACCAGCATGTTTAAGGTGCACACGAATTTGGTGTGTACGTCCAGTAATCGGCCGAGACTCTAACAAAGCAAAAGTTAGGGGTAATCTTGTTCTGCCGGGCGATACTGGTAGCTTAATTCCTCTCTGAATGACTCTAAACTCCGTCCTTGCCGATTTTTCTGACTCTTTTGCTTCGCCATCCGCATCCCTATCCGCTTTCCTCGCGTCTCCGTCCGTCATCCTCACATTATTCGCACTATTCCTATTCCTATTCCTATTCCTGTTCTTATTCACGGCCCGACTGACGATTATAATTCTAGCCCAATTCTTGGGATGTCTAGCTAGCGAAGCATCCACAACAAACTCGTCCTCTTTCGGATCCCCCCATACTAGGGCCCAGTAGAGTTTCTTAACTAGACGCCGACGGAACTGCTCTTTAAGATGTTTATACGCTTCTGCTGACTTAGCAACAACTAACGCGCCCGAAGTGTCTTTATCCAGTCTATGCACAATCCCCCACCGATTCTCTTCTCCTACCTTCAAAATACCCTCACCCACGTAGTTTCTAACCCACCCAGCCAAAGTATCTTTAAATTTATATCCCGGCCCGGGGATAGTAACAAGACCAGCAGGCTTATTGAGAACAAGAATATGAGCATTTTCAAATAATATTTGAATTTCTAAATCTGACATCGGGGATCTATATTAGGCTACAGACGTGGGAACGACAAGCAATCATTCAACTTCTCACTTCTCACTTTTCACTTTTAACATCCCAATCTCACTAAACCCTGTATACTTCACCAGGACTTCCGGTATTTTCACCGACCCATCAGCCTGCTGATAATTCTCTAGTATCGCAATGAGCGGGCGTTCTGAAAAGGCAGTACCGTTAAGAATATGCACGAAGTCTTTTTGCTCGCCAGAACGACATTTGATATTTAAGCGGCGCGCCTGATAATCGGTGCAATTACTTACTGAGTGCGTTTCGCGGTACTTGTCCTGTCCCGGTAACCAGGCCTCAATATCATATTTTTCTGACGCCGGCTGACCCAAATCTCCCGTACACATCTGAACTATCTGATAAGGCAGTTTTAGTGCTTGCATAAGATCTTCTTCCAAGGACAATAGATATTTGAACTCCTTGGCTGATTCCTCTGGACGAACAAAGGAAATCATCTCAACTTTATTAAACTGGTGACTCCTAAGTAGGCCCCGCGTGTCCCTCCCATAGCTACCTGCCTCGCGCCTGAAACAGGTAGAAATACCTACATAGCGGCATGGTAAACTTCCACTTGGCAAAACCTCCCCGGCATGCCGCGCTATCAGCGCGTGCTCGGAAGTACCTACCAGGACCAACCCATCTTCCTCCAAGACATACATGTCCTCCCACCCTCCGTGCTCCCCGTAACCCAGACCTTCTTCCATCTCTTTTTTAATCATCACTGGTGGAATGACCGGTATAAAGCCTTCTTTAACCAGCCAATCAATCGCAAAACGGAATAAAGAAAGCTCTAAAATAACTAATTCACCTACCAAATAACTGAAGCGCGAACCAGACGCTTTGCCAGCCCGTTCAACATCAATAAGACCCAAACTCTCCCCGATTTCCAGGTGATCCCGCGCAATAAAATCAAAGTGGGTCGGCTCGCCCCACTTACGAACAACTATGTTTTCATTCTCATCCTGTCCCGCAGGGACATTTTGCGCCGCCATATTAGGGATGTTGCGCCAGATTTCCAAACATTCATTTTCTAAACTATTCAGCTCAACTTCCTCCTGCTTAAGTTTTTCTTTAAGCGTTGCCGCCTCTTTAAGCAGTTCTGAGGATTTCTCTCGCGCAATTAAATCTGAAAGCTCATTCCGGCGAGCGCGCATCTCTTCTACTAACTGAAGCATCTCGCGGTAGCGCTTATCAACATCTAGGAAATAGTCAATGTCCACTTCTTTGGGAGTTAACCCGCGGATTTTGACGTTCCTTTTCACTTCTTCTGGATGGTCGCGAATATATTGAAGATCTAGCATAGGAAATTAGGTTGTAGGTTGTAAACACCACACATCAAGGCCCACACTCCCCGAACTTGTATTATCTACAAGCTACCACCTACTTCCCTACTCGCTAGGCTCACTTTTCCCCCAGAAACACCTTTACTTCAGCCAATACTTCATCGGGATTAAGAGCGGATTTAAAAAGGTACCCGTCTGCACCTAAACTAAAACCATTTTTCACAAGAGCGTCTTGCCCTAAATTGGTGAGGACAACAATCTTGCCGCAAGCCTCTTTTTCTTTATCCGACATGCCCTCCAGAATATCCAAACCGTCCTTTTCCGGCAGCATGATATCCAAGAGCACCAGATCGTAACCGCCCTTACGCATCATGTCTTCACCCTGGCGCCCGTCTTCGGCTGTTTCCACTTCATATCCTGCCGAACACAAAATCTCTTCGTATAAGTCGCGCATAAAAACATCATCTTCAACTATGAGGATTTTTTTCGTTTTAACCATAACAAAACACCCCCTGACTTCCTAAATAATATCAAACAATTGATGCAAACGTAAAGGGGTAGCTGTGCGGTGTCCAGGACATACCATACCATACCTACCATCAACCACAGCGGAAAAGAAGAACCTATTGAAGAGATCATCAGAAGAGTGTTTAGAAAAAACGACTAGCCCCGCCTCAACTGCGCCACAAAACCATAAAGCTTGACTTTAGCAGCGCATTAAGCAATAATTTTGTTATTGGAAAGTCAATCTTTATGATAAAAGATAAATATTTAGAATTTATAACACAAAAAATAAATCAGCTTACTCTGGGAAAAGACTCTGAGTGGTTTATTTTTGGCTCCAGCCTCAACAAAGGCCACTTTGGTGATATCGACTTGGGATTTATGGGTAAGATCAATAAAAACGAATTAACAGTGCTTAAGGAAGAATTTGAGGAGTCGACTTTCCCCTATTTTATCGACATCATTGATTTTAATAAAGCATCCAAAGAGTTTAGAGAAAACGTCTTTGACCAAAATATCTTATGGCTAAAACACTAAAGCTTAAATTAGTCCAATTCAACCAGGCTCTAGACACACTAAACGAGGCACTTAAAAAAGAGACCGATCAATTTATTCGCGACTCCGTAATCAAGAGGTTTGAGTACTCCTTTGAACTCTGCTGGAAAACGGCTAAGCTGTTTCTTAGCGAGTACCTAGGCATTGAGGTTTTTTCGCCCAAGCAGACATTCCGCGAGCTGAGAAAAAATCAAATGACTTCCGAAAAAGACACAGTGCTATTACTCCAAATGACCAATGATCGGAATCAAATCATTCACGATTACAATGAGAAATACTCTGATGAGATTTGCAAAACAATCAGGTTTAGCTACTACGCCGCGATGCAAAGGATTTTGAGGACGTTAGAAGAGGAAAACGGAGAAAATGCAAACCTTTAGTAAAGCGCACGGCATCGAAATTGACATCGCCGAAACAGAATAAAAGACTACCGTTTCACTAAACTTTCCGGCACATAGGCAGCATTTTTTTTAATTCGCGGAGTTTATCTTCAATCATAGCTACTTCCAAAAAGACTTAACACCCTTTAGATTTAACATCTTTTTATCAAAACCAGCCAGCTTCTTACCCATAGAATGAGCCGCAATTAAAGAATCCGCCATGTCAAGTTTAGTCGAATGAAAAATCTCAATTGCTTCCCTCGCTTGTTTAGTCAATTTTACGTTTTTATTTGCCGCTAAGTAATTGAATGCTTTAATTAGATCTTCTCTCTTTGCCTGATATTGACTTGTTAACACATATTCCAGTTCGGGAAAAACTACTTCGGGAATAGTTATCTTTTCTTTATCTTCAAACAACGCTTTCACTTGCTCGCCTTTATCAAGGTCGTCTTTGGTAAAAAAGCGAATTAATGCGCTGGTATCAATAATAATCATTTTTATAGATTCAATTTGTCGTGAAATTTGGCAACGGTTTGTTCTCTAATCACCCTCTTCATCTTTGCTTTAGAAATTCCCCCTGCAGAACCAAACATACCAAAGACCTCATCGGTTGAATCCACCGGTTCGGCAACTATCTTTGCGTCTAAGACCCGAAAAGATAATTTATCAGAAGGTTTAAGCGCAAAATGGTCCCTAATATCTTTAGGAATAACAACTTGCCCTTTTTGAGTAAGAGTAGATAGTCCACGCATAGTAACACTAAGCATAAACGGTAATACCCGAAATGTCAAGTGTTACTTTTAAGGAGTCTTGCGGAGGGATCATGGTCGCGACGCGGAAGCATGGGGATATAATAACAGGTAATTGGGGAACTTGGTAACTGGGTAATTGAGTGATTTAAGAAGAATCATTTTCTCTCCGGTATCACAACCACTTCTTCTTTACCAGTAACTGGGTTTGCTACCGTTTTAACCTGGTAGGCAGGAATTTTCCCTTTCCTTTTCTCCTGCTCCACATATTCTTCCTCTGGCAGCCTGGTCAGAGCTCTTAAGCGAGTACGGATAATCTCTTGCGTTATCCCCGTCTCAAAATCCTGCATCTCTCTCTCCAGAGAACCCAAAAAGCCGGCTTCATCCGCAAGATCAGCCTCATATAACGGATAAAACGCGGCAGATTCAATTTCCGCCAAAACATCAATTCCGTTGGCCTTGCCATTCAAACCAGCTTCATCCGCCAGAGGAACTGCGGGAGTCATAATCGCCGCCGCCAATTTCATTAACTCCTCAGCAATTGCTTTTTTCCTGGCAGATTCATCCACCAACGAATAATCTCGCCTCGTCAATGCCCCAAGAAATAACCCTAGTGCCGGCGGATTAGCTGCCTGCAAAAAACTCTTACCCTTGTTACCACCCGCCAGAACAGCATCCCTCAACGCCAGCCGTGCTCTCGCCAAATCAATCCGCATTTGCTGTTCTTGTTTAGTCATCTGAACCTCTTGCGACCTATCTGCCGCGCGGAGACTTTCACCCATTCTACTCATGCATTTATTATACACTCCCTGCAAGCTCCTGCCAATTTCTACTTCGGACTGACAAATCTTCAACAACTTTCTGTTATACTCAAAATCAATTCATGAAAACCTATTTCAGCATTCTCAAAACTAACTTTCTTGTCCACCTGCACTATCCTCTAGAGCTGGTTATGGTCATTTTGCAACGCGTCGTTACCGTTGGGCTTTTAATGGTCTTTTGGAATCTGGTTCTAAAAAATACCGCCGGAAACAGTCCCCATCTGACAGGATTGCTCTCCTATTTCCTAATCGCCGACGGGATCGGCGAGTTGACCATGGCCACGCGAACTAAATTCGGCACTTTACTTAGAAGAAGCATTAAAACCGGCCAAATCTCCAACTATCTTATGAAGCCCTTAAGCATCTTACCGGCAATGTACGCTCATGTCTGGGGCGAGCGCAGTATCTACAACGCCCCCGCCATCGCCAGCATTATTTTAGGCCTAGTCATCAACCCGCCAAATCATTGGACCAGGCTCAGCCTATTCTTTGTTTTCCTAGTTTTATCTATGGCAACAGCATTTGCCTTCAATCTCATTGAGGGTATTTTAACTTTTTGGGTCACCAGCCCTTCCGGCATTATGAACTGTATCGTTCACACCACCCGCCTCCTCTCGGGAGCCATTGCCCCTCTAACTTTCTTCCCCAATAAACTACGAAACATCGTAGAATTAACTCCCTTTCCAGCCATGGTCTTTGCCCCCATCAACAGCTTAGGGATTCTTGACTCCCCCATTAGCATTGCCAAAAGCTTTTTGATCGCCGTTTTCTGGGCTAGCGCCTTAAATATTGTCCTACTTCGCCTCTGGCGGAAAGGGCTAAGAAAATATGAAGCCATCGGTCTTTAATCAACTCAAAGAAGCTCTTGCAATTCGGCTGATAATCATCAAAACAGCCATTATTTACTCGTTTCAAGAGGAAACTGCTTACCCAGCAGAAAACTGGGGCAATATGCTTTCAACACTCATCTACATAGCCACTTTTAGGCTTTTCCTTAACATCCTCTACACCAATATTGACACCCTCGCCGGTTACACCGAAAACGAAATGCTCTTTTTTCTTCTTGTGGGACAAGCTTCCTTTTATCTTTCCTGGGCAATTTATAATCACAACATCAGAGATATTAGCTCTTCTGTTAACACCGGAAATTTAGACCTCGTTTTAACTAAGCCAGTCCCATCTGCCTTTTACATTTCTTTCCGCAAAATCAGCCTTGTCCATATTTTCCGAGATGCCCTAGCTCCCCTGCTTTTTATCATCGCGACCATCAGCTGGGAAACCCTGCACTTAAATCTTGCAAATATCTTGATTGGTATAATTATCTGTACTCTGGGAATAACCGTCACCTATTGTGTTTACTTTCTCTCTGTACTGCCATCGTTTTGGTTTGGCAGAAGTGACGAAACTTACCGGTTAGTCTATTTAGTAGAAGACTTTGTTCAGAAGCACTTGCCGCTGGAAGGCGCGAGCAATTCTCTAAAAATCCTGTTAGGAGCCCTAATTCCTTTGATGATCGGCTCTGCTTTTACTACTTCCGTCATCCTGGGAAAATCTAATGCTCTAGCCTTACTTGCTTGGGCCGCCGCTGTTACCATATTATTCTTGTTAATAAGAAAATATGCTTGGGGGCGAGCGTTAAGAGCATACACATCGGCATCGTCATAGGCGGTCAACTCGCTAATCGCTCAGCTAGTTACTGAAGTTCTACAGACTTTTTCCTATTGTACATTTGGGCATAGTGACCGCAAATCCCAAATTGCAAATTGCAAATAACAAACAAATACAAAATTCAAAATTTCAATGACTTAAACACATAATTAATACTCCTGTGTTGCAATAGCAACGTGATTAGCTGTTTGGAATTTTGAGCATTGTGATTTAGAATTTGTTTGGAATTTGGTGCTTGAAATTTGGAATTTGTCGCGTGAAAAACAAAACCGAAGAAGTATAAAGCCTCACTTATTCTCACTATGAAACCAGTCATTGAAACCACCCATCTCACCAAACAATTTAAAGTTAAGAAAAAGTCCGGACAACTGCTCAAAGACCTTTTTAGACCCGAGTATCAAGATGTTATTGCCGTAGATGATATTTCTTTTAGCCTAGAAGAAGGAGAATCAGTCGCCTTCGTTGGCCCCAACGGGGCTGGAAAAACCACTACCACCAAAATGCTCTGCGGCCTGGTTTATCCCACCCGCGGCGACATCAGCGTCCTCGGTTACTTTCCTTTTGATCGAAATAAAAATTTTCTAGAACAAATCGGTCTGGTGATGGGCAGTAAAGCCGGACTCAACTGGGATTTAACCCCAAACCAAAGCTTTGATCTGCTACGACAAATTTATCAGATTCCTGACAATGACTTTAAGCAAAGAGTTGGTATATTGACGGAACTTTTGTCGGCCGAGAAATTCTTAGGCACTCAGGTGAGAAAACTATCTTTAGGTGAACGGATGAAAATGGAACTCATCGGTTCTATTTTGCACAAACCCAAAGTGCTATTTCTTGATGAACCGACGATTGGGCTGGACATTATTTCCCGCCAAAAAACCAGGAAGTTTCTACGCCAAATTCAGAAAGAATTTAAAACGACCATGCTTCTTACCAGCCACGACATGGCTGATGTGGAAACCGTTTGTGACCGCGTCATCATTATTAATAGCGGTAAAATTGTTTATGACAATGCGCTTGCCGCATTAATGGAACAATACCGACAGACACGTTATGTCAAATTTATCTTTCACCAAATCCCCTCCCCCGAGGAGATCAAAGTTGGATTCGAAGCAAAAATCGTCCAAACTGGAGAAAATTACTACACCTACGAAGTGAAACACACTCTAATGCCACAGCTGATTACCGCTATCTCCCAAAACTTTAAGCTCGTAGACATTGACATCCTCTCCATTCCCCTAGAAGAGATTATTGCTGACATTTTTCGTAATACCACTTGACACCCGGTAATACTTCATGTAAACTAGTCTTACCGTGTTAGAATTGTCTACAATAACAAAAAAGGGACAGATCACTATACCCATTTTCATGCGGAGAAAGTGGAAGTTAAGACCACAGCAAAAAGTTATCTTTACCCTAAAACAGGACATCTTAGAGGTAAAACCTGCTCTAGACTTCTTCAGCCTCAAAGGTTCAATTAAGGGGAAAAAGAAATACTCTGATAAACTGGCCAATGAAGCTGTCGGCAAACATCTGGCCCGTCAATATGCTCGGGAAAATCAAAACTCTTGATACCAATCTCCTTATTCGCTTCTTTACCCAAGACAACCCTGCCCAAGCAGATGCTGTAGAGAAGTTACTCAGAAAAGCTGCAAAAGACGAATTGTTACTTCCTGATATTATTATTGCCGAAATCGTTTGGGTTCTTCTCTCTTTTTACGAGCTAGAAAAGGAAGAAGTAATCGAAAAGCTGGAAGGTCTATTTTCCTTAGAAAATGTTAAGATGAACCGCAATACTCTCAAAAGAACTATCGATCTTTACCGCCGCTACAATATCTCCTTTACCGATGCTTATTTGGCGGCATATACACTAGAGGAAGAAAAATCAGATCAAATCTACTCTTTTGACAGGGGCTTAGATAAAGTCAAAGAAATTACTCGCCTAAAACCCTAATGGGCTCCCCTACCCCAATGTCCCGCAACGCAGTATGACACAGTATGATGCAGTCTAGTATGATAGACTAGTTTATCATACTAAACTACCTTGGGAATACTTGCACTGAGCAAACCTTAATAGAACTCATCATTCATAGTTATCCCAATTGCTCCACAACTTCCTCCATTTTCATGCCCCTTGAACCCTTAACTAAAACCGCCCCGCGGGTGTTATGGTTTAACCAATCTGGAATTGACTGTTTATCTGGAGCGGCAAACCAGCTTTGGCCACCGCCGGCTTTAAAGCCAGTAATGACAGTCTTCGCGTAATCCCCATAAGCAACCAGATGAGAAACGCCTTTTTGCGCCGCATAAAATCCCACTCGATGATGTGACTCCTCAGCATACTTCCCCAGTTCCAACATATCGCCCAAAACCAGCGTTGCCCCAGAAGGCTCGAGATCAACCAGCACGTCTGCCGCTGCTTCCACCGCCGCCGGGCTGGCGTTGTAGGTATCGTCAATTATTAATCTACCTGACGGACCCTTTTTGACGTTGAGCCGCTGAGACACCGGCAACGCTTCACTCAGACCTTTTTGAATTTGCTCAAATTTCATTCCCGAAACCATGCCCACAGCCACAGCCGCGGCGGCACAGAGAGCATTGTGTTTTCCCAAAAGGTAAATTTTGAAAACGCACTCTTCTGACCCGTAGCGCAATCGAAATGAAGATTGAGCCCGACCACCATCAACCCGCTGAGCAAAATCTTTAATCAGCATGTCATTTCCGGGGGAAAACCCGTAGGTTAGACAGTTAGCTTTCGTGGCACTTTTAGAAGCGATAATCTCTGGGTCATCACCGTTGAGAACCGCCCAGCCGTTGGACGACAAGGCACGGAGCAGTTTAACCTCCTCAGCCATCGCCATTTCCAGCGTTCCGAACAACTCAGTGTGTTCCAAAGATAATCGTGTCATCACCCCAATCCGCGGATGGACTAAATCCAGATACTTGTCCATCTGCCCCACTCCATCAACACCCAATTCGGCAACAAACTTTTTATGCCGGCGAATTTTTAATGCAGTCAGTGGCAAGTTGAAAATAGGATCAAAATTAGCTTCGGTTTTAACTGTCAGGAACTTCTGCGCCAGAACTGCCGCCACTATTTCTTTAGTCGTTGTCTTCCCCACACTGCCGGCAATACCGATTACTTCAACGGCCGGATGCAGTCTCAGCCACCACTTGGCCACCTGCCAACGAGCAAAGCGATATATTTTCTTTTGCGTCGGCACTCTTTTCTCGCTCATCTTACCCTCAATAATACATCATCACTGACATAACCCGTCTAGCCAGAGAATTTGTGTGCTAGAATCAAGTCATTATGCTGAGGCATATGAAATGCCAGCTCAACCATCTTATCTCCAAACTGATCCAGTTAAAAGATTACTTTGTCCTCAAAAGGAGACTGAGGAGGCTTGCCCCCGGGGATTTTCTCATTACTCCCCTACCCCATTACTATTCCCAACATACCAAAACTAACTGGAGAGAACGTGGTGAGAGATGGAAAAGCAAGCAAGAATGCGAATACTGGGAAGCTCGCACCTGCGCCATCGGCTGCCTCCAAATGGTCATCTCAACCAAATGCAAGCCACCGTCAATAGCCGCGCTGACACAAAAAGGTCTAGATCTCAGAGGCTACAACACAGAAACCGACGCGGGCTGGTTCCATCATCCACTGGTAAAACTGGCCAAACAATTCGGCCTAGACGGAAAAGTGTTAAGGTACCTGAGCATCCCCAAAATTATCTATGAATTATCGAAAGGGCGCTTCATCATCGCCTCAGTCAACAGCATCAAGTTGGACCAACTTCTTAAAGACATAAAGCGGCCCGCCAGAACGAACGTAGATCATATGGTACTTTTAGTCGGTTATCATCTGAATAACAAAAGCGCGGGTTTCTACCTTATGAACCCCTCTTATCCTAACCCCCGCGGCCCCAATCAACCATTTTTCATCAAACCAAAATCTTTCCTTCATGTCTTCAATCATCGTGGCATTTCGTTGTATCCTTGTTATAAACAATGTCCCAAAACGGCGCCACTCTAATTTTATTCAAAGATGATTCTAAAAGAGAAGTATTCTTAGTCTTCCGCTCCGACTATCCTATCTGGGGACCAACTGGCGGCGGCATGGAACCGGGAGAAACACCCCAAGAGGCCGCTTTGCGAGAGGCTTTTGAAGAAACAGGATTTGATATAGAAATTAATAGATACGTTGGACTGTATAGACACGGGAATAACTCTTCAGCTCGCCATTCCTACCTGTTTGAAGGCCGGGTAATCGCCGGAGAATTTCACCCTGAGTTCCCGGGTTGCAGAGGAAAATGGTTTCCCGTCAGCCGACTTCCATTGAGCATGACTAATCGCACCAAAGAGAAAATTTTTGACTGTATAAAACACCCAGCGGGAGAGTTCAAAAAAGAGGGGCAACCGCTAAGCCTGCGCCTCAATCTTCACTTGCTTCTGCTGCACCCAGTAACTGTAGCCAAATTCATAGTTAAGAGAAAACTGAATTCGCCGAAGTAATCCTTACCAGCTAAACTGACCTTTGGGCTAGAGTCAGCTAAAACCATACCTGCCAAACTATGTTTGACATCTCGATCTGTTTTAGCTATAATAAGGTTATCACGATGAGAGGGCACACCTAAGGTTTCGTCCGAAGGCTACTCCCTCTCTTTGTTTTTCTCCCCAGCTTTCTCTCCAGTCCATCAACATAAACAAAATACTTGCGAAATTTCCGTAAAAGCGCTGAAAACTTTCGTGGGTTAGGAATAAATACATGCATAAGCTTGTTATTATCCTTCAAATACTCCACTAGGCAATGAAAATCACCATCACCAGAAACAATAATCGCTTTGTCATAGTTTACATACTCAATCATTGTATGTAACACTAGCTCCGCATCAACATTACCCTTTGTATGGTACTTTCCTTCTCTTTTATACTCTAATGTTGGCTTAAAAATAACAACATACCCTGCCTTCTGCAAAAAAGTGTACAAGGACTCATTCCCCGGAACATAACCAATAAAAAGGAAAGCTTTTCCCACTTTGTATTTATCCTTCAGATAAACAAAAAATCTGGCAAAATCCAATTTCCACCCACAACCTTTTATGGCCAGGTTCAGATTTTGACTGTCTATAAAAGCGTAGACAACAAGTTGTTTCTTCATAAAGCGTAAACACTATCTATCTAATTTTAACACAGAATTTCACTCGGGCTAATGGAATTTAGTGCCTTTGACCTCTTCGCTTTCGACGCCGATAGCACCGCCGTGGGTCATCTGACATTCCGTGCAAGCAAAACGCAGCTCCATATTAAATCCCGATTAACATCGGGATTTTAGTTAGGGGGAGTTTGACGAGGCCGCGGGAGATATATTTATTCACCAATCGAGACTATTCTAGCATTCACTTCCCCTGCTGGCGTGAAAAACGATATCGTTTCACCGGTCTTACGACCTAAAAGGGCCTTTCCCAACGGGGAGATAGGGCTAACATGCGGCAGGTTATCATCAGGTTGACCAATACCAATCACATAATCGCTTACCTCGCCGTCAATTTCCAGCTTAACCCGAGAACCAACCTGCACGGTGTCTTTATCCGATGACTTTTCGGTAAGAGAGCACTTCTTAATAGTTTTTGTTATATCAGCCAGAGCGATAGTATAATAACGGACATCTTGTTGAGCCTGTTCCTTGGCCGCACACCCGCCCCAAGAGCCTTGAGCCGTCGCCCCCAGTCTCTTTTTTGCTTCTGCCAACTGTGTTTTTAACTTAGTTTCTTTGTTTTTAAAACCTTCCAATTCTTTTTCGGTAATTAAAATCTTTTGCACCATGCCCAGTATTGTACCAAATCCCCCACCACCTTCATTTTAACTCTAGTCATAATCTACTGGAGCAGACTGTTAAGTCGTCTTTCCCACTCCTCATCAAACACCACCTCAAATCTTATTTCTTTGTTTTTCCACATATCAGCTAAGTCGCGTAAGTTTTTGCTCTCTGCCATCTCGTTGCAGATTGCAAATACCTCCTGTTTATATGAAGTATCCTCATTTTTTAAATGTATCCCTTTAGTTTCCACAACAAAAACTTTGTCGTATTCTCCCGTCTCCTTTTTTTCTATGGTAGTAAAAATAAAATCCGGATAGATTTTATATTTTCTCCATCCCTGGATAGCGTAGTCCTGCCTCTCTATATTCCGGTACCAAAAGAACATTTTTTCGTGGCCTTCCAGATACCAAGCAACTTCTTTTTCGGTAGTATTCAACTCTTCGCTGGGAACATAATCAAAAAGACTTTCTTGCAAGGGCAAACCATCTCTTGTTATAAGCGGCCTGCTGCTTGCGGAAACTTCTTTTTTCACTGGGAGTTTAAAACTAAGATTGTCACCAATAACCAGAAACCGCAGTTTTTCTTTGTCTAGGAGATTGCGAAAAACCAATTCGGATAATCTGTCTTTCTCTTTGGCAAGTAACTTGCGTGTTTCTTCGATAATAAAAACGGAGTTGTTAATTACGGTATTTTTACCATTTTTGTTTACCAAAGTCTCCAAAACCTGTTTAGAAAATTTATGTGCTTCCCAAGGGTTTGGAACAATATCTAAAAATTGGCGCGTCATAAAAACTCGATCCAGTGATAAACTACCACTGCGCAATTTTCTAAAAGCTTTCAATTTGACCACTTCTACCGTATCCTCTGACAAGGTTGCCACCTGCTCTGTATCTGCCTTTTCCCTTTTTGTGAATGTTAGGTTAAAAATTGGTTTAAGATTAACTTGTGTCCAGTCAATATTACTGGAAATATCTGCGTCATAATTAACTTTTTGCCACTGTTCATTTTTAAGAATAGTAAAAACCGGCAAGATTGTATTTCTAGCGGCCACTTGGAATTTATCACGAATACCGTAACTTTTCTTTTCTACTTGAGACAAATCTGCAAAGCCTTCATCACCAGCGATTTTATTGGCCAAATCACCTAGTCCTTCTTTTTCAAAGCCAGCCCTAATCTCCTTTAACAATGTCTCACCTCGTTGTTGATAGACAAAGGCATAGCTCTCATCCAGTTCTTTTACTTTAGTTTTTCGAGCATAAGGCTGACGCAGAATTCTCCCTACCAACTGAGTGAGGGTTTACGTTAGAATTTTGGAAGTAGGAGTTAAGTAAGAATCTGGGAAGTGAATTGAGGGTTGACGGAAAAGAGAAAGCGGCTGACAATTTCACCAAAAGTTGAAAGGAGGTGAAAAAAAT
>Ga0180007_10003055_pt1 | contig 19041 bp, 17 predicted proteins | sample MM_PC_MetaG_FD_121122 | JGI IMG/M metagenome (GOLD analysis project Ga0180007, IMG submission 121122) | Groundwater microbial communities from the Aspo Hard Rock Laboratory (HRL) deep subsurface site, Sweden - MM_PC_MetaG | ecosystem: Environmental > Aquatic > Deep subsurface > Groundwater... | reverse complement strand
TTATGTTTGATGAATTGTCTTATATGAAAGTCATTGAAAAACAACTGCATGTAATGGATATGACGGCTATTTCACTTGCAATGGAACATGATTTGCCATTGCAGGTGTTTGATCTTCATAAGGAAGATAATATTTATAAGGCGGTATTGGGCCAGAATATCGGTACTCGGATTTATAATAAATAGATAAACCTTATTGAGGGCGGATTGTTATGATAAATGATGTGATCCAGGAAACCAAAGAAAGAATGGGCAAGTCTGAAACCGCTTTTGAAAAAGAATTGTCAAAAGTGCGCACGGGCAGGGCATCCCAGGCAATACTGGACAGCGTTAAAGTTGATTATTACGGTACCCAGACACCTTTACCGCAAATGGCAACCATATCCATCCCGGAAAGTCGGCTAATTACAGTGAAACCCTGGGATGTCAGTGTGATTAACCAGGTCGAAAAGGCGATCTTAAAAGCCAACCTTGGCCTGACACCCTCCAATGATGGGAAATTGATCCGGATATCGATACCGCCATTGACAGAAGAAAGAAGAAAAGATATTGCAAAAAGCGCGGCTAAAATCTGTGAAGATCATAAAGTGGCCATTCGAAATATCCGAAGAGACTCAAATGACATGTTAAAAGAGCTTCAAAAGGAAGGGGATATTTCAGAGGATGACAGTTTTAAGGCTCAAAAGCTGGTTCAGGAATCCACGGACGAATATATTAAGCGCTTAGACGAAATTTTTGCCAGGAAAGAAAAGGAAATCCTTGAAGTATAGCCCTGAACAAGGTTCGCCCCTTAGTCCTGAAGCACTTCCGGTTCATGTGGCCATTATCATGGATGGTAACGGCAGATGGGCTAAGAAACGGTTGATGAACCGTGTAAAAGGTCATGAACAGGGCACACAGACCGTTCGTTCCATTGTGACGGCCGCAAGAGAGCTGGGAATCGGGATGCTCACCTTATATGCATTCTCCACGGAAAACTGGTCAAGACCAAAACTTGAAGTAAAAGCATTAATGATGCTTTTGAAAAAATTCATCGTATCTGAAAGAGAAGAATTTTTAAAAAATCAGATTCGTGTCAATATCATCGGTCAAAAGCACCGGCTGCCCCCGGATGTTCAACGAGAAGTCGATATCACCGTGGCATTGACAGAAAACAACGACAAAATGGTTTTAAATCTGGCATTGAGTTATGGTTCAAGAGAAGAGATTACCACTGCGGTTAAGCAGATTGCCAGAAAAATAGAATCAAAAGAGTTGGATCTGGAACAGATTACCCAGGACCTTATCTCAAATCATCTTTACACAACAAAAATGCCTGATCCTGACTTGATTATCCGTACAAGCGGGGAGTATCGATTGAGTAACTTTTTGTTGTGGCAGGCAGCATATTCTGAAATCTATATTAGTGATACCTTGTGGCCGGATTTTTCCAAAGATGAATTTATTGACATTTTAAAAAATTATCAGCAGAGGGAACGAAGGTACGGGAAGGTTTAATGCAGCACATCAAACGATGGATAACAGCACTCATACTTATCCCCATCCTTTTATGGGTTTTTATCAAGGGCAGCCCCTTACTGTTTTCCGTACTGGTCGCAGTCGTTGCCATATCCGCCTTTCGCGAATATCTGAGAATTATCTTTGGAAACGATGAAAAATCCATTTCCAGCACGATAAAATTTATCTCCTATACGGCTTCAACGGCCATTATTGGGGGCGCTTACCAAGGATCATGGAAAATCCTGGTGTTAATTCTCGCCTTGAATCTGATGGCCTTATCAATTTTTGTGTTATCCCGGTTTGCCGCCAATCATACAATTTTTAATATTATTTCCAAACAGGTCTTAGGCGTTGTTTATATTCCTGTTTCCCTGTCCCTTCTGATTTTTATCAAACAACTTGATGGGGGGACTTTTTGGATTATCTGGCTGTTAATTGTCATCTTTGCCAATGATACGGGTGCATTTTACTGCGGCACTTTTTGGGGTAAGCATGCACTTGCCCCAAACATCAGTCCCAACAAAACCATTGAAGGATCTTTGGGTGGCATGGCCGCCTCAATGGTTACGGGATTTATTTTTTGTCAGGTTTTTTTTAATGATCTGTCCCTGTCGGTTCTTACCATACCCGCGTCATTCCTGCTCGCCGTTGCCGGACAGATTGGTGATTTATTTGAATCTGCCATGAAACGGGCATCAAAAATTAAAGATTCAGGCCGGATACTTCCGGGGCACGGGGGAATGCTTGATCGAATAGATGGATTGCTTCTGGCCATTCCTGTTTTGTATGGCTATCTGGTGTTTGCCTTATGAAATACTTGTCAATATTGGGGTCAACCGGTTCGATCGGAACCCGGGCCCTGGAAATCGTCAGGATGCATCCGGATCACTTTAAGGTAAAGGCATTGACAGCGGCCAACAATATAGATGCGCTTGCACGACAGATTGTTGAATTTAAACCTGAACTGGTTGCAGTGCTGAATGAAACAAAAGCCATGGAACTTTCCAGGATTTTAAAGGGAAATGACAGGCCCCAGATTCTGTTTGGTGAGGATGGATATTGTGAGGCTGCCTCCTATCGGGATTCAGATATGATTCTTCTGGCCATGGTGGGTTCAGTTGGTCTTAAACCCGCCCTTTGCGCGATTGCTTCAAAAAAACAAATCGCCCTTGCCAACAAGGAGACCCTGGTCATGGCCGGCCAGATTGTTATGGCTGCAGCCCGGGAAAACGGTGTTTCAATTCTGCCTGTGGACAGTGAACACAGTGCAATTTTCCAGTGTCTCAAAGGAAACCCGAAGAAAGATGTGAAAACAATATTTCTGACGGCTTCGGGCGGGCCTTTTAGACAGCTGCCGTTTGATGCATTCAAGGATATTTCGTTAAATGATGCCCTTTGTCACCCCACCTGGAGTATGGGGCATAAAATTACCATTGATTCAGCCACATTGATGAACAAAGGCCTTGAGATTATTGAAGCAGTCCACCTGTTTGATATACCCCATGAACAGATTCAAGTGCTTGTCCATCCCCAGAGTATTGTTCATTCCATGGTGGGGTATAAAGATGGAAGTATCATGGCACAAATGGGGCTGCCAGATATGAAGGGGGCTATTTCCTATGCCCTGTCAGAACCTGAGCGGCTCAATCTGCAAATGGATTTTCCCGATTTTGCTACCCTTGGTTCTCTGACATTTGAAAAACCGGATATTCAAAAATTTCCTTCCCTGGTGTTTGCCTTTGAAGCCTGCAGGCAAAAAGGGACGCTTCCCGCTGTCATGAATGCTGCCAATGAGGTGGCCGTGTGTGCCTTTCTTGAAAAACGCATCGGTTTTTTAGACATTTTTCGGCTTATTTCAAGCACAATGGAACGTCATACACGGATTGACAATCCCAATCTTTCAGGTATTATTGAAGCGGATTGTTGGGCACGTGACAAAGCGCAATCTCTGATTTAAAAGTGAGGTCTTATGGGACATTCTGCCATAGCATTTATTGTTGTTATCGGTATTCTTGTTTTTATCCATGAATTAGGACATTTTATCGCGGCAAGACTCTGTGGAGTAGGAGTTGAGGTTTTTTCCCTGGGCTTTGGGCCCAAAATTTTAAAAAAAAGAGTTGGGCGAACCCAGTATTGTCTGGCTGCCATACCCCTTGGCGGATATGTAAAAATGGTGGGAGAAGAACCCGGAAGTACGATTGATCCTGAGGATGTCAGCGCTTCTTTTACGGGCAAGTCATTGCCCAAAAAAATGTTCATCGTTGCGGCAGGACCGGTGTTTAATTTTTTTCTGGCTATTTTTATTTTTTATGTTCTTTACCAGTTTTCCGGAATTTATCTGGTTAAACCCGTGGTGGGTGAAGTAATGCCGGATTCCCCTGCTCTTGCGGCCGGAATAAAGGCAGGGGATGTGATCAAGGAGATAAATCAGAACAAGATTGAATCATTTGAAGACATTTCCCGGATCATCAGTGAAAGCCAGGGCAGACAACTGGACATTATTGTGGAACGGGATGGACAATTTAAAGGCATTGTTCTGTTCCCGGCTCTAAAACCTGCCAAAAATGTGTTTCAAGAAGAAATTGAAAAATATGTTATCGGCATTGTTGGAACCAAAGCGTCTTTTCATAAACGTCTTAATCCTTTTGCTGCCTTTTGGCGGTCTCTTAAGGATACGTACGGGCTGATCACATTGACCATTCTTTCCGTGGGGAAAATGATCAGCGGAAGCGTTTCTGCCAATAATCTGGGGGGTCCTCTGATGATTGCCCAGATGGCCGGAGAACAGGCAAAGGCAGGGATTATGAATTTTGCCTGGTTTATTGCGCTGCTTTCAGTGAACCTGGGTATCATCAATCTTTTTCCAATTCCCGTTCTTGATGGCGGGCATCTGCTTTTTTTTGGGATTGAAGCCGTTACAGGAAAGTCGGTCAGTGAAAAATTGCGTGAAAAATTGATTCAATTCGGTGCAGCAATTCTTGTGGCGTTAATGGTTTTTGTTTTTTATAATGACATTGTAAGAATGTTCAATGGTGGATAATATGATTTCCTGTATTGAGATTGCTCTTAAAAAAGAGCTGCGGGATGCTGAAGCATCCGCTCTGATAAAAAAGGCAGACGCTTATTTTGGAATCAAGATTCAAGAGGCGCGATGCATTCATATCGTGACCATTGAGTCAGATCTGGATCTGCATCAACTTGAAGTGATAAAAGATGAGATTCTCACCAACCCTGTGACCCAGGTGTCGAGTTTAACTCCTCTGGATATCGGTTTTGACTGGTGTATCTGGGTGGGATTCAGACCCGGTGTCAAGGATAACCCCGGTGCCACGGCCATGGAGGCTGTTCAGGATCACCTGGAAAAAAAGTTTGGGTCTCACGAGGGCATATATACATCAAAACGGTATTGTCTCAAAGGCGATGCACTTGTCTTTGAGGATGTGAAAAAGCTGGCCTCCGAACTTTTATCCAACAGCATTATCCAGCAGTTTAAAATTTTTTCCATTAACGAATGGGATACAAATTCAGGGGCAAATGTTAAACCTGCCAAGGTTATCCTGGATCATATCCCCTGTTTTGAGGTCGTCAGCATTGAGTCAGATGAAAAGCTTGCAAAAATTTCAGATGAGCGGAACCTGGTACTGAATCCAAGAGATATCCCTGTGATACGAGACTATTTTCTGGATTCAAATGTATTGGAATCCAGAAAAAAGGTGGGCCTCTGCCAACCCACGGATGTGGAATTGGAATATATTTCCCAGGCCAGAAGCGATCATTGTAACCATAATACCTTCCAGGGCGTTTTCCGGTACACGGATATCGAAAGCAATGAAGTGTGTATTGAAAACAGCTTGTTTAAAACCTATATCAAAGAACCCACCCTGGCGCTTAAGGATAAAAAAGACTGGGTGGTCTCTGTATTATGGGACAATGCCGGGGTTGGCAGGTTTGATGATGAAAATAACTATGTGGTCACGGGCGAAACCCATAATTCACCTTCCAACATGGAAGCCTATGGCGGTGCTATAACCGGTATCGTCGGTGTTTATCGTGATCCCATGGGAACGGGTCTCGGCTCAAAACTGTTCATGGGCAGTTTTGGATTCTGCGTGGGAGATGTGAATTATAATGGACCCTTAAAACCGCCGCTTCATCCGAGACGTCTTCTTGACGGTGTAATAGAGGGGGTAAAGGATGGGGGAAATAAAAGTGGTGTTCCCACCACCTTTGGCCAGACAGTGTTCAATTCGGGTTACATGGGCAAAAGTCTCGTATTTGTGACAGCTCTGGGGATCATGCCCCGTATGGTAAACGGAAAGCCAAGCCATGAGAAAAAAACATCTCCCGGCGAATTGATTGTCATGAGTGGCGGAAGGGTCGGAAAAGATGGGATACATGGGGTTACTGCCTCTTCGGAAAGCTATTCAGAGAATACACCGGCAGGTCATGTCCAGATTGGTGATCCCTATACCCAGAAGAAAATGCATGATTTTCTGCTCATCTGCCGTGATGAAGGCTTGATCCCCTTTATTACGGATAATGGTGGTGGTGGTTTGTCTTCATCCATTGGTGAATCTGCCATGATTTCCAATGGGTGTGAGGTGTGGCTGGATCGTGTGCCCTTAAAATATGAGGGACTTGATATGTGGGAAATCTGGATTTCAGAGTCCCAGGAACGAATGACCATTGCTGTCAAGCCGGAACACCTGGACCGGTATATGGAACTGTCAAATGAGCATGAAGTTGAAAGCACCGTTGTGGGTGTGTATACAGATTCAGGAAAGCTTCACATCAAATATAAGAATGAAACCTGTGCCTATGTGGATATGGACTTGCTGGACAAGGGGTTTCCCTCCTGGGAATTTGATGCTGTCTGGGTTTCCCCTGAAGCGCGCGGACTGACAGAACCGGTTATTAGTTCTCCTTCTGATTTTAATACAGTATTGCTCTGCATGCTTGAGCGGCCCAATCTGGCTTCAAAAGAATGGATTATCCGGCAGTATGATCATGAAGTCAAGGGCGGATCAGTGATAAAGCCCCTGGTTGGCGTAAAACATAATATACCATCAGATGCATGCGTGACACGGCCGGTCCTGACGTCTCAGAAAGGACTTGCCTTTTCCCAGAGCCTTTTGCCCTGGTATTCTAAAATCGATGCCTTTCATATGATGACATGCACCATTGACGAAGCCGTGAGACGATTGATGGCAGTGGGTGCCAATTTTAATCATATTGGCGGACTGGATAATTTTTGCTGGCCAAACATACAATTTGATCCGAAAAAAAATCCTGATGGGGCATTTAAGGCAGCCCAGCTTGTCCGGGCCTGCCGGGCATTGAAAGAGGCGTGTGAAAAATATGAGATTCCTTTGTTGTCCGGCAAAGACAGCATGTATGTGGATGGGCATCTTGTGGGTGAGTTTGGTGAACGGATCAAGGTGTCAGCCCTTGAAACCGTTCAGTTTTCAGCAACCTCTGTCATTGAAGATGTTTCTAAATGCATATCCATGGAACCAAAGATTTCAGAAGACCTTGTCTATGTATTGGGGGTGACACGCAATGAACTCGGGGCATCGGAATATTATGAAATGTTTGATAAAACAGGCCTTAATGTCCCCCATGTGAATTTTGATCAATTTAAAGTGATATACAGGACATTGCAAAAAGCCATTGACAATGAACTTGTCGCCTCCTGCCATGCCGTTGCAAGGGGTGGTCTTGCCGTCCATCTGTCGTATATGGCCATGGCAGGGGGAATGGGCCTTGAGATCGATCTGTCGGGGCTTCCAACGGATAAGGCCCTGGACCGGCTTTCCAGTGAAGCGGCGTTATTTTCAGAATCCGCCGGAAGATTCATTGTCACCATCTGTCCGGCAGACAAAATCGTTTTTGAAAAATTATTTAAGGGCATTGCCTTGGGCTGCCTGGGTTTTGTAACGGATCATCACAATCGCCTTAAAATCTTTACCCCAGATAAAGACGTATTGATCGACCTTTCCATGGAACAGCTTGAAAAAGCCTTTAACAAGCCCTTTGGAGACATGATATGAAAAAGGTTAACGCATTGATTTTAACCGGGTTCGGGTTGAACTGTGATGATGAAACAGCCCATGTGTTCAACCTGGCCGGAGCAGCCTCCCATAAAGTTCATATTAACGCATTGGTGTCCGGGAAAATCAAGCTTGCAGATTTTCATATCCTTGCCCTGGGCGGAGGATTTTCCTGGGGGGATGACCATGGCGCAGGTGTGATTCAGGCATTAAAGCTTAAAAATCATATTGGCAGGGATCTGTTGTCTTTTGTGAGCCAGAAAAAGCTTATCATTGGAATCTGTAATGGGTTCCAGGCATTGGTCAATTTAGGTCTGCTACCCGGACTTGAAAATGATTATACAAAAAGAAGCGTATCTATTACCTTTAATGACTGCGGTAATTTTCGGGATCAATGGGTCCATCTGGCAGCAAATCTTAAAAGCCCCTGTGTATTTACAAAAGACATTCAGACAGCTGAATATCCGGTTCGTCATGGTGAGGGAAAATTGATTGCCGACCAGACAGTGATTGACACCCTTGTGGCCAACAACCAGGTGGTGTTCCAGTATGCTGATGCCGGGGGAATTGCTGCAAATGGCAGGTTTCCCTTGAATCCAAACGGCTCCATGGCAGATATTGCCGGCATTTGTGATCCTTCAGGCAGAATTTTCGGGCTGATGCCCCATCCTGAGGGGTATAATCATTTTACAAATCATCCTGACTGGACACGCAAGGCTCAGCTCTTTAAAAGAAAGGGGAAATTTTTTGATCCAAAAATGACCACTGGTGTGAAGTTGTTTAAAAACGGGGTTGAGTATATTAAAGAGACTTTCTTTTAAGGTTTAAATCCGGGGGAACTTGTGCTGGGAACAATTGTAAATTGCCTAACCATTATTGCGGGCAGTCTTGTCGGAATCTTGTTTAGAAATGGAATCCCTGAAAAATATAATCAGACGGTGATGCAGGCCATTGGTCTTTCTGTCATCCTGATCGGGATGAAAAGTGCGCTTGGGTGTAATGACCTTTTAATCATTATTGTCAGTCTTGCCTTGGGAGCTCTGATCGGCGAATGGATAGGTATTGAAACATATCTTGAACGCCTGGGCAATTATCTTGAAACCAGATTTTCAAAACAATCCACTGGTTTTTCTGCAGGATTTGTCACGGCCTCATTAATGTATTGTGTCGGTTCCATGGCCATTGTCGGTTCCCTTGAAAGCGGACTTACCGGAAACCATGATACCTTGTTTGCCAAGGCAACCCTTGATGGTATTGTTGGAATCATTTTAAGCTCATCCTTAGGGATCGGCGTTCTTTTTGCTGCATTTCCCGTGCTCGTGTATCAAGGCTCCATCACCTTGATGGCAGGGCTTCTCAAGCCATTGCTGGTTCCTGCTGTCGTGAGCCAGATGTCCGGAGTAGGTGGCCTTTTGATTGTTGCACTGGGTTTGAACATGCTAAGGGAAAAGAAACTCAAAGTGGGGAATATGCTGCCGGCTATTTTTATCCCCCTGATCTATTTTCTCATTACAAAGTAGACGGGGTCAGGCTTGCCTTATTGTCGTTATTCATATGAATAACGACAATAAGGCAAGCCTGACCCCATTAAATAAAGAAAAAATAAAATGAAAAATATCATACTCTATATCATTACCGTTGTTGTCTGGGGATCAACCTGGCTTGCCATTAAATATCAGCTGGGTTCGGTAGATCCCATGGTTTCAGTTGTTTACCGGTTTGGACTCGCAGCATCGCTATTGTTGCTGTTTTGCTATCTAAGGGGTCTGAATCTTAAGTTTTCACTTAAAGACCATTTGTTTATGGCGCTTTTAGGGGCACTTTTGTTTTCCGTTAACTACTGGCTTGTATATGTGGCAGAATTGTATGTGACCAGCGGGCTTGTTGCTGTTCTGTTTTCCTCAATTGTTTTTATGAATATTGCCAATGGATCTTTTTTCCTTGGGACGGCAGTTGAAAAGAAAATGATTGCCGGTGCAGGTTTGGGGATTATCGGGATCATCATGATTTTCATGCCTGAAATAAAGGCCTTTGATCTAACTGACAAAGGGGTGTTTGGTCTTTCAATAGGGTTTTTAAGTGTTCTTTTGGCCTCATTCGGTAATATTACCTCGGCCAGGAATACCCAGCATCATATCCCCGTAATTCAGGCCAATGCATTTGGGATGGGATATGGAACCATTTTCATGGCGTTTATCGCCATACTCTTAGGCAAAGAGTTCTCTTTTGTCGTCTCTATTCCCTATATCGGCTCTTTATTTTATCTGTCTGTTTTTGGATCCATCATTGCATTTGGCAGTTACCTGACCCTTATCGGTTCTTTGGGGGCTAGTAAGGCATCCTATACCATTATGCTGGTTCCCGTGGTGGCATTGGTTCTGTCTTCCTTTTTTGAAGGGTATTCCTGGAATTTGTCAGCAGTTCTTGGCATGTTCCTGGTTGTGGGTGGTAATTTTCTGGCCTTGAGCAGAAGGCGGCCATCTTCTGTCTGAGCCCTTAATTTGTTGTATTACAGGTTGCATATCCCAATTAATATGTGCTAATTAGACTTGGTATGAAACAGTATGTAATAGATGGCCTGCGGCTGACGGATTATCAAAAATTAAAGGCGTATCTGGATCAATATCTGGAGTCCTCCCCCCTGGGTGGGATTTACTGGCTTGAATTGGACACACACCTGTTAACCCCCGTTCAAAAAGAGCATGAAAAATGCTATCCCCATGTGTTTGCCCTGATGCTGGAGGAAAATTATTTGTCGTGTGAATTTCTGGTCAGAATAAAAAATAATATAAAATGCGATTGCATGGATTATGCAACAAGGGAGCAGCGTGACTGGATCATTGATCAGGCAGATGCCATTTTGGAAAAACTGGGTATCTGCATTTAGCCCTGATATGGAAAATCCAAATGCTTAAAATAATTCCACTTGGCGGTTTGGGAGAAATCGGTCTGAATATGATGGTGATCGAATATGATCAGGTCATGTTTATCATTGATGCTGGACTGATGTTTCCCGAAGAATACATGCTGGGAGTGGATATTGTGATCCCGGCCATGGATTATATCCGGGAAAATCGTGACAAGATTTACGGGGTTATTGTTACCCATGCCCATGAGGACCACATCGGGGCTTTGCCGTATCTGCTGAAGGAGATCAGACTCCCTGTGTACGGAACGGCGTTTACCCTTGAGATCGTCAGAAATAAGCTGGTTGAGTTTGATCTGAATCAGTATATTGATTTGAATCTTGTGAATCCAGGAGAGACCCTTTCCATAGAGCCGTTTGAAATAGAATTTATCCGTGTCAGCCACAGTACGATTGACGGTGTCGGCCTGGCCATAAAAACCCCGGAAGGGATCATTGTCCATACAGGTGATTTCAGGATCAATATCGATGCCGACCCGATGAAGAATACAGATGTCGCAAGTTTTGCCAAACTGGGAGAAAGAGGGGTGCTGGCCCTTATGTCGGATTCCACCAATGTTGAGGTCAAAGGGTACACAAGCCCTGAGCAGGAAGTGGCAAGAAATCTTGAAAAATTTATTGTTGCAGCCTTTGGCAGGGTCATTATTGCCCTTTTTGCCTCAAATGTATCCAGGATACAGCAGGTGATTGATATTGCCGTACGGAGCCATCGCAAGGTCATTTTTAACGGCAGGAGTATGGAGCAGATTATTGCCGTGGCAGATAAACTGGGACACATCAAGTGTCCTTCCCATACCATACTGGATATAAAACTGATTGATAAATTCAGGGATGATGAAATTATCATTATCACAACGGGAAGCCAGGGAGAGCCGATGTCATCCCTTGTAAGGATGGCCTCGGGCATGCACAAGCACATCAAGATTAAAAAGGGTGACAATGTCATCCTGTCTTCCAAAGATATCCCGGGAAATGAGAAAGCCATTGCCAGCATTATCAATAAATTGTACCGGAGAGGCGCAGATGTGGTGTATTCAAAAATCGCCCAGATTCACACATCCGGCCATGCCCATAGAGAAGAGCTTAAATTGATGCTGAACCTGGTCAAACCCAAATACTTTATACCGATCCATGGGGAATACCGCCATCTGGTGGTTCATGCAAGACTTGCGGAAAAGCAGGGCATGCCCAGGGATAAAGTCATTGTGGCTGAAGATGGCAATGTCATCATCTTTGATAAGGATGGCGGCAGGATAGACAGTCATGTGCATACGGGTAGAATTCTTGTCGACGGTAAAGGTATCGGTGATGTTGGCAGAAGTGTTTTAAAAGAGAGACGGGAACTTTCCGAAGGCGGACTTGTGGTGGTGATCATGGTCATTGATGAGGAAACCGGTCATGTTCTTTACGGGCCGGAACTGGTTTCAAAGGGCTTTGTTTTTGATTCTGTTACAGGATATCTGGTTGATGATGCCCAGTGTGTCATCCTGGAAATTTTAGAAGAGATAGACCCGGGAAGTGAATCCAGGATTGAATTGTTTAAAAAGAAAATGCCCAAAGCCCTGAAACAATATTTTGCTTTTACCATAAATCGCAAACCATTAATTGTACCGGTAATTATTGAAGTATGAAAAAAGAACTCTATGGTCTGCTCCTTTTTTTTTTAATTGTATTGGCTTCCGTCAGTCTTTTTTCTTATAATGCCTCAGATCCTTGTGTATCCAACCATTTTTTTAATGTCCCGGATAATATCCACAACGCTTTCGGGCTTTTAGGAGCCCATTTTGCCGGTTTTTTTATTTTCCTGTTCGGGCTGGGAGCCTTCTGGATTCCGCTTGTACTAGGCTTTAGCAGCGTGTGGTTATTAAAGGGAAGGTCTTTAAAAATAATATTGCTGACCCATTTGGGAGGTCTTTTCTTAATGGTCTGCACGGGTGGCATATTGTTTATTTTTAAAGACAATTATCCGGTTCTGGGTACAACCATCTCCTCTGGCGGGATTATCGGCATTTCGATCACCTCATTTTTGTTAAAATACGCCAATCTCACCGGCTGTGTCATTGTCCTGTCTTTTTTTATGATTACCGGCTTTATCTTTGCCACAGGGATATCTGTTATTTCCCTGGGGCTTTTTGTAAGGCAGAAAATTGTGGCACTCCTGGAAATCATGAGAGCAGATTTTCTGGCGGGAGTTAATTTCCTTAAAGAAAAACATCGGGAAAGGGCGGAAAAAAAGAAACAGGCTGAAAAAGAAATTGATATCACTCCGGTCTTTATTAAAAAAGATATCCTTATTAAAATTCCGGAAAAAACTCTGGAAGATGAATTTTTACAGGAGCCGGAAGATATTTTTGAGCCGACAATCGTTGAACTGGAAGAAGATGATTCAGATTTTAACCTGGATGTGGATTTTGCCGATATCCGGGAAAAAGTTGAATTTAACCTGCCTTTGATTTCATTTTTAGATGAAAAAAAGAAGGTTGAAAAAAATATTGATACGGATTTGTTAAAAGAGAAAAGCAGAATTCTGGAAAGCAAGCTCAATGATTTTAATGTGTTTGGCGAGGTGGTTGAAATCCTTCCGGGTCCTGTCATCACAACCTTTGAATACCGACCCGCATCTGGGATTAAAATTTCTAAGATAGCTGGTTTGTCAGATGATCTGGCCCTTGCCTTAAGTGCCATCAGCATTCGTATTGTCGCACCCATTCCAGGTCGGGATGTTGTTGGAATCGAGATCCCGAATGAAGAAAGGGAAAACGTTAATTTAAGAGAATTGATGGCATCAAAAGAGTTTGTACAGTCAACATCCATGCTGACCCTGGGACTGGGGAAAGACATTATGGGACGGCCCATGGTGACAAAAATGGATTCAATGCCCCATCTTTTGATTGCCGGTGCCACGGGAACGGGCAAGAGCGTCGGGTTAAATGCAATGATTATAAGCCTGTTGTACAAAAGCACCCCGGATGACGTTAAGATGATCATGATTGATCCCAAACGCATTGAGCTTTCCGTGTACAATGATATTCCCCATTTGATTTCCCCTGTGGTTACGGACATGAAAAAGGCAACCAATGCCCTTTTCTGGGCAGTCAGGGAGATGGAACGGCGGTATGAAGTGCTGGAACAGACAGGGTTTAGAAATATTGTCCAGTATAACAATATGGTCATGTCAAAAAACAACGGAAAAAGTGAAGATACGGGTGAAACCATAAGGGAGCAGTATAAAAAACTTCCCTATATTGTTGTTATTGTGGATGAGCTGGCAGATCTCATGATGGTGGCTTCAAAAGATGTCGAATTTGCATTGACCCGGCTTGCCCAGATGGCAAGGGCAGCAGGAATTCATCTGATCATTGCCACCCAGAGACCCTCAGTTGATGTCCTCACAGGAAGTATTAAAGCCAATTTTCCCACCCGGATTTCATTCAAGGTGTCCAGCAAGGTTGATGCCAGAACCATTTTTGACGGCGGCGGACCTGAAAGCCTCCTGGGGAATGGAGATATGTTGTTCAGCCCGCCTGGAACGGGAAAACTTGTCAGGATACAATGCGCCTACATTTCTGAACCAGAGATCGCCAGGGTGACTGCATTTTTACGAGAGCAGAGATCACCGGATTATATAGACGATATTACCGTCAGTGACAGCGAGGATGAGGCTGAAACCTTTGATGAGTCTGATTATGATGAAAAATATGATGAGGCCGTGGCACTGGTGACCAAAACCCGTCAGGCATCGATTTCTTTTGTTCAGAGACGGCTTCGCATCGGTTATAATCGGGCTGCGCGGCTGGTTGAAATAATGGAACACGAGGGGATTGTCGGCCCCCAGATCGGTTCTAAGCCCAGAGACATACTTGTCAGAAGTTATGATGAAGATTGATTTTGATGTATGGGATGATATCAAGGGCTTCATGGATAAAGATGAAGCAGAAAGGCTTTACCATATTGCCCTGCACACTTCAAAAAACGGCCCTGTCCTTGAAATCGGGAGTTATTGCGGCAAATCAGCCTATATTATCGGATCTGCATGCAAAGAAAACGGTTCCATCCTTTTTTCCATTGATCACCACAGGGGTTCGGAAGAGCAGCAGCCCGGGGAAGCGTATTATGATCCGGATCTGTTTGACCCGAAATTATCAAGGGTGAATACCTTTCCATTTTTTCAGGAAAGCATCAACCGGACGGGGCTTGAAAATACAGTGGTGCCGATTGTTGCCTCGTCGCACATTGCCGGGAAAATGTGGAACATACCCATTTCAATGCTGTTTATAGATGGGGGACATTCCTTTGAGGCATGTCATGAAGATTTTCTGACCTGGGCCTGCCATATTCACCCTGACGGATTTTTAGTGATTCATGATATATTCAATGACCCTGAAAAAGGAGGCCAGGCCCCTCGAAGGGTTTATGAAATTGCCATTGGATCAGGAAATTATCATGAACTGGAAATGACAAAAACCCTGGGTGTTTTGAAAAGAAAATAAGGACTGAATGATTATGGTGGAATCTGTTGTTGACAAAATAAAAGAATATTATCTTGAATTGCTCCCGTTTAACAAGATCCTGGGCATTGCTATTGATTCTCTTGATTATGAAACGGGAAGTGCCGTCACAAGTTTTAACATGACAAATGATTTGATCGGGAATTCAAAGGCCGGCATCCTGCACGGAGGAGTGACAGCGTCTGTTATAGATTTAACGGGCGGGCTTTCCGCGCTCATCTCCTGTGCAAAATCTCATGAAGGCAAATCCCTTGATTTTATTGAAAAAAAATTAACTTCCTCTGCCACCATAGACATGCGGGTGGATTACTTAAGACCGGGCCAGGGCATATCATTTACGTGCAAAAGCCGGATTATCCGGGCAGGCGCGAGAATTGTGGTTGCCAAAATAGATCTGTATAATGAAAAAGAAACCCGGATTGCCACAGGTACGGCTACTTATCTTATTGCATGAAATCCTGGAAACATTATCTCTAAGGGTTAAAAAACCTGTAAAAAAAACTTTAAAAACCGGCAGCAATTTTCATTGCAGCGTCTAACTCTTCTTTTACAGGTCCGGTAGCGCCTGGTTTAATTTCTTTTAAAGCAGACAAACCATATTCGCCACCAATATGACCCATGGCCCATGCAATCATTGCGTTCACCCGTTCATCGGAATTTTCATTAAAGGCACGAACAAGGTGGGGCAGATAAAAAGGATCAAGGCTGTTTCCCATGACACGGGCAACATTCATTTTCCATCGCCACAGATTCTTGTCCGACATGTAGAACATGTGGGGCCATATTTTTGCATTAAAATACGTCTTGTCCATGTGAAGGAGACGGCACAGGTCAAAATCAGTTGCCTTTGCTACAACTTTCTCATTGATTGGAAGATCCTTTGCCAGCCATGGCTGATTTCTGGGGCAGACATTCTGGCACCGGTCACACCCGTAAATATACAAGCCCATGGGTTCTCTTAACGCTTTCGGGGTAATCCCCTCACCAAAATAAGTCAGGTATGATATGCACTTTCTCGGATCTATTCTGCCATTTCCCTTCAAAGCCCTGGTGGGACAGGCAGCAATGCAGGTGTTCCTGCACCAGTCCGGGCAGTTGATCCCGATGGTCGGTGTTCCCGGTGTAAACTCCCTGTCAATGACGACGGCGATTGGCAGGGTCCATGAGCCGCCGCGGGCAATCTTGTTTGAATAAAACAGACAGTTTTTGCCAAATCCGCCCATGCCGGCCCGGGCGGCGGCGACCCTGTGGGGAAGATTAAAAGGGACCTTTGAGTTAATGCCATTGTCTCTAAGGAAGCTTCTGAATTTTTTAATTCTCAAATAAAGCCCGTCTTTGGTAACCCTGTCATCGTCAAGATAACACCGGCCGAAATGGCTTTCCATGGTTCGTGGATAGGATTTTTGAAAATAACTTTCCATGAGGACAATGATGGTCTTTGCCCCTGGAAGAATTGTTTTGGGGTCAACCCCATTGTGAAGATCCAATCCAACATCATTGGCCCATGCATATTCTTCCTTCAGTGTGGCCAGCAGTTGTGCATGGTCTTCAAAAGGCGCTGCCGTTGTAAACCCGATGTCCTCAAAACCGGCTTGCTTTCCTGCCGTGATAATATCTTTTTTTTGAATCATTTTCATCCTCTTCAAATCAGTCCTCTTTTCCTGGCCATCTGCATCATTTGTGCACCCGTGGTTTCAGGTGGCAGGCGAAGTTCTTTTTCCGGTTTGTCCACAAGAATCAGTGCGCCTGTGGGACAGGTGCTGACGCAAAGTCCGCAACCAATACATCGTTTTTCAGATATGTGAATGAGCCCTTCTTCATCCAGAGCCAGGGCATCCATCTGACATCTTTCCAGACAGGCTTCACATCCGATACACGCATTTTTATCAGAGGTGATCAGATGATTGGAAAATACGATACTGGCAGGGTGTGGGTGCTGGTTTATGGCTTTGAGAACGCCACAGCAATCCCCGCAGCAATTGCACATCCCGGAAGGATTCTGGGATGTGGCCGGTTGGGTGACAAGACCTTGTTCCCGACATTTTTCAAGAATCTCGATGGCCTCGTCCAAAGGGATCTGTCTTCCCATATCCCTGTCAAGATAATATTGTCCCATGGTACCGAACATGAAACAGGCTTCCATAATTTTATTGCATCCCTCATCCATCATCTCTGTTCGTTTTCTGCAGATGCAGTCCGTGACAATAATTTTATCCTTGGTTTTTAAAATCTGAACTGCGTCATCATAGGCTGCAACATTATGGGTGACATCAATGGATTGGTTGACCGGGATCACTCTTAAAAAATAATCTGCACTTTTCTGCATGTTGGAATCAAAGGCTTCCTTAAAATACTGCCCAGCCATTTTAGCCAGATCCGACTTTAATGTCTTTACCTGGAATTCAAAAATCCCGTGGACAAAGGCAATGGCGCCATATCTGCGGATATCGTTTTTCATGACACGAAATATCAATCCCCTTTCGGCCATGTCATCTAAATGATCCGCAGTCTTTTCAATGGTCTGGTTGATTCGCCCGGCAATGATTTCAGGGGTCTCAAGCTGATGGGTCAGAAAGAGAGCCATCCGTGCATCTGCTGGTGTGAACAGATATTTTAAGATCTTAATTTCAACCCCGGATTCTGTTGCCGGGAACCCCATGGAAAAAAGGTCAAGGCGTTCCTGTAATTGGCGGTAAACGTCATTGGTCATCCTATTCTTTCCTTTCTGGTTTGCTATGCTGGTTTATACCATGAAACATAATGGAGAGTGAACGTCAGATTTTTCAGGCGCATAAATTTATCTGTCATGGCTGTGTCCTCAGGATAAAAATCTTGCCTGGCTCAGGGATTGACGTTATCGGATACCGACCATAAATTTTGGATTTAAAAAATCCGGTTTTGGATATTGATAAAATCCCTTACCCGTTTTTACGCCCAATTCTCCTTTTTCCACACGTTTTTTAAGCAATGCAGCATTTGCATGGGACTGAGGCTTCTGAGTAATCCCGGCCCAGTATTCTGTGGCTTTATACACGGTATCAAGACCGATGGAGTCAATAATGCCAAAGGGCCCGGCCGTGGTTTTCATGATTCCCATCCAGGCCCGATCAATGTCCTGTACGGATGCCACCTCGTTTGCAGCAAGGGTTAGAGCAGATTGCAGAAGCTGCACAAGCATGGTGTTAAATACATAACCGCTCTGTTCTTTTTTTAATTCTATTGGGAACTGGCCAATGGCCTGGCAAAACGAGCGGATATCGTCCAGTGTCTGTGCTGAAGTACCCGGATGGGGCATGATATCCACAATATTGGTAACGGCGAGATCATGAAAATGCAGTGCGGCAAATCGATCCGGCCGGCCCGTGGCCCCGGCAATCATGGACGGGACAAGCGTTGAGGAATTGGTGGTAAAAATGGTATGCTCAGGACAGATGGCATTGAATTGTGCAAATACGTCTTGTTTCAGTTTCGGGTCTTCCGGGATGGATTCACTGATCAGATCGGCATTTTTTGCTGCTGCCCCGGGATCGGTCGTGAACCGGATGCGCCCGGGCGATGCTGCGGCCTGTTCAAGGCTTATCCGGTTGCGACCTGCCAGAACCTGCGCCAGTTTGTTGAGGCGGTTTTCTACTTTTTCAAGCGCATGCTCAGACACATCATAGATGGTGACATTAAACCCATATGCCGCACACTGCAGGCCGATCTGCAGTCCCATGGTCCCGGAACCCAGGATCAGCACAGTCTGTATTGAATTCATTTTATTCTCCTTATCCAAATGCCTGTTCTTCCATTACCAATGCAGCATCACTAAGGCTTTGAACCGCTTTCATTTTTCCGAATGTGACCGGCAGAACCGTTTCCATGTAGAACCTGGCCGTGGTGATAATGCCTTCATAAAAAATCCGGTCTTTTTGTTTTGGATTGTTTTCAAGTGCCGTTACTGCTGTCAACGCCCGCCACAGATGCATCCAGCCCAGGGTAACTTCTCCGGTAACTTCAAGAAAAGGGTGGGCATTGGCAAAGGCTGAGGCATATTTTTCCGATCTGGCGGCCTGACC
>Ga0180007_10003054_pt1 | contig 19042 bp, 20 predicted proteins | sample MM_PC_MetaG_FD_121122 | JGI IMG/M metagenome (GOLD analysis project Ga0180007, IMG submission 121122) | Groundwater microbial communities from the Aspo Hard Rock Laboratory (HRL) deep subsurface site, Sweden - MM_PC_MetaG | ecosystem: Environmental > Aquatic > Deep subsurface > Groundwater... | reverse complement strand
TATATTGTTCAATTAAAAAATCATATTGCCCATAAAACATATCTTCTTCTTTCACACAATAATATTCATCTAATTTGGTTTCTGAAACACATCTATCTCTCTTTCTAAGTTCTCCTTCAAAATAAATGTCTCCTCGAACAAAATAATCCAAACCCCCATCAGAATCTATACATCCCTTAACAGGTTTAGGCAAAGGCTTAACTTCTTCAATTACTACTTTATCTGAACCAAAAAGCCATGCCTTTTTTTCTATAGCCCTAACTTCATAAGTTTTGCCAGAATCTGTAAAAGTTTCTCCTTTTGAATAAATTTCATCTCCAATTCTAACTTTATTATCTTCTATTCCTTGAACAGTTAACGAAGAATCATCTGTTATTCTTTCTCCTGTTCGAAGTGCGTTTCCAGTCAAACCAAACCAACCTGCAAAAACAGATGAAGCCATAAGAACAACTAAAATTAAACTAATTCCAAAAATTAAATTTTTTTTCATATTTTTTTACCTCCTTTCATTTCTATCTCTAAAAGAGTTAGTAACAATCATATAACTATAATGTAAATAATCCTATATAAAGATTATGGTAACTTTGTTATATGAATCATACAACTAAATGGGAAGACATAAGTTTCATAATTTCAAGTGGATACAGAGAAAAAGTTTTAAAAATATTAGACAACCCAAAAACACCATCTAAAATAAGCAAAGAATTAGACATTAATAAAACCCATATAAGCAAAACCCTAAAAGAATTAAAACTAAAAAAACTAATTAAATGTTTAACCCCAAATTCTAATAAAGGCAAGTTATATAATATATCTAATCATGGAAAAGAGATATTAAAAGAAATTTCAAATCTAAAATAATCCTATTAAATATATACCACCAACAAAAACATTTTTTAACCCAACTTCCTTTCTAAAAAAATGGACATACAAAAACTCATTGAATCATTAACACCAAACGAACGGAAAATCTTGCCTCATCTTGAAGAAAAAAACCTAGATGATATTTGTCGGAAATCAAACTTAGACAAAGTTTCTGTTTTAAGAGCTTTCAAATATTTGAAAAAAAAGAAAATAATTTCTTTGGCAACTGAAAAAAAGAAAATTGTTGAAATCGGTTTGAACGGCGCGCTTTACAGAAAAAAGGGTTTGCCTGAAAGAAGATTATTAAGTTTGTTAGAAGAAAAAAGAATTATTTTAATTCCAGAAGCACAAAAAGAAAGCAAACTATCACAAGACGAATTCCGTGCAGCTTTAGGGGCTTTGAAGAAAAAAGTTTTAATAGAATTAAAAAATGGAAAAATAATTTTCAATGCAAACAAAGAAGAAATTTCAAGAAAATCTTTAGAAGAACTTTTTTTAGAATTGCTCCCGCTCGACCTTGACACACTTTCTCCTGAACAACAATTTGCTTTAAAATCTTTACAAAATAGAAAAGAACTAATTCAAATTCAAGACAAAAAAACAACAAAAATAGAAATAACAGATTTAGGAAAAAAAATAATTTCATTAAAAACAAATCCTGAAAACCTTATTGAAAAAATCACACCTGAATTTTTAAAGCAAGAAAACTGGAAAGGAAAAAAATTCCGAAGATACGACGTGACTTCACATGTTCCTGCAATTTACGGAGGAAAAAGACATTTTGTAAACCAATCCTGCGATTATGCAAGAAAAATTTGGACAGAAATGGGTTTTAAAGAAATGACCGGAAACATGATTCAAAGTTCGTTCTGGAATTTCGACGCACTTTTCACAGCTCAAGATCATCCTGTTAGAGAAATGCAAGACACCTTCTTTTTAGATAAAAAAACAAAACTTCCAGAAAAGAAAATTGTTAAAGAAATTAAAGACGCGCATGAAAAAGGAGTTAAAGGAAGCAAAGGATGGAGATACCTCTGGGACGAAGAAGAAGCAAAAAAACTTGTGCTTAGAACACACACAACCTCATTGTCCTCTCAAACACTTTCAGAATTAGATTTGAACAAACTCCCACAAAAATTCTTTGCAGTTGGAAAATGTTTCCGAAACGAAACAGTTGACTGGAAACACGGATTTGAATTCAACCAAACAGAAGGAATTGTCGTCGACCCAAACGCAAACTTTAGACATTTACTTGGTTATCTAAAAGAGTTTGCAAAAAAAATGGGCTTTGAAAAAGTCAGATTTAGGCCAGCTTATTTTCCATACACAGAACCAAGTTTAGAAGGCGAAGTTTGGAATGAAGAAAAAAAAGAATGGGTTGAAGTTTTTGCAGCAGGAATTTTCAGACCAGAAGTCACAGAACCTCTTTTAGGAAAACCAATTCCTGTTCTTGCATGGGGTCCTGGCTTTGACAGAATGATTTTAAAAATATTTGAAATAAATGATCTTCGTGAACTTTACAAAAATGATTTAAATAAATTAAGAAAAACAAAGGTGTTGATGAAATAAAATGAAAAACTCAATTAAACTAAATCCGCTTATGCAATTTTCATCGAGGTGCAGGAAAAAATTGCCCTTCAGTGCAAAGTGGAAAATCGGCCCCGAAATCCAAAGGGGTCTCCTATGGAGAAAAAAACTTGGAGGTTGTTTTCAATGGCCCTAATAACAATACCAAAAAAACAATTTGAAAAAGATTTTGGAAAACTCACAGAAAAAATGCAGGAAAGAATTGCATTATTTGGAACTCCTGTTGAAGAAATCACAAAAGATGAAGTTCAAATCGAGATTTTCCCAAATAGACCAGACATGCTTTCATACCAAGGATTTAAAAGATCTTTTTTAAATTTCATTGAAAAGAAAACAGGAATAAAAGAATACAAAGTTAACAGCCCTGAAAAAGATTACAAAGTTTTTGTTGAATCTTCTGTGAAAAATATTCGGCCTTACACAACTTGCGCAATTGTCAAAGATTTAAAATTAAATTCAGATAAAATAAAAGAAATAATTGAAATTCAGGAAAAACTCCACATCACTGTCGGACGAAAACGAAAAAAACTTGCAATTGGAATTTATCCTCTTGAAAAAATAAAACTTCCAATAACTTTCAAAGCAATTGAACCTGACAAAATAAAATTCATTCCTTTAGAATCTACAAGAGAAATGTCTGGTTTAGAAATTCTTCAAAAACATCCAACAGGAAAAGAATATGCACCTCTTTTAGCAGGCAAGGAAAAATTCCCAATTTTCATAGACGCGAACAAAAACATTTTAAGTATGCCGCCAATAATTAATTCTCAATTAACAGGAAAAGTTACAGAAAAAACAAAAGATGTTTTTGTCGAATGCTCTGGTTTTGATTTAGAGATTTTGAAAAAATGCTTGAACATAATTGTAACAAGTTTAGCAGACATGGGTGGAAAAATTTACCAAATGCAAGTAAAAGGACTCAAAATAAAAACACCAAATCTTTCAACAGAAAAAATGCCAATCTCTTTAGAAAACACAAACAAACTTTTAGGATTAGAGTTAACAGAAAAACAATTGAAACCTCTTCTTGAAAAAATGGGCTATGGATATGATAAAAAAATAGTAGAAATTCCTGCATGGCGAACAGATATTTTGCACGAAGTAGATTTAATTGAAGATGTTGCAATTGCATATGGTTACGAGAATTTTGAACCAGAAATTCCTTCAATCTCAACAATTGGCGAACAAGATTCAAAAGAAGTTATAAAGAAAAAAATAGCTGAAATTCTAATTGGTCTAAAAATGCTCGAAGTTTCAAACTATCATTTAACAAACAAAGAAGACCAATTTATAAAAATGGGAATTGCTGAAAAAAAAGAAAAAAACTTTATTGAAGTTGAAAAATCAAAAACAGAATACACAATTTTAAGAAAAGATCTTTCACATTATTTATTAAAAAATCTTTCAGAAAACATTGATTCAGAATATCCTCAAAAAATATTTGAAATCGGACGAGTATTTGAATGGCAGAACGAACAGCCAAAAGAAGAAGAACATCTTTGCTTAGCAATTGCCCCTGGAAATTTCACAGAAGCAAAACAATCTCTTGAATATTTATTTAAAATGGTCGGACTTGAACACAACTTTGAAGAAATTGAAATTCACGACCCGCATTTCATAAACGGAAGAGTTGCAGAAATTGTCTTTAACAAACAAAGAATAGGTTATCTCGGAGAAATTCACCCAAAAATCCTAAATAACTGGAAAATCAAAATGCCTGTTACACTTTTTGAAATAAATCTCGAACCTGTTTTTAAAAAACTACTCTAAACCAGTTTCATAAATAATCTGAATTTCTTCTGGTGTTAAAGTTTTATTAAAAATCATTACTTCGTCTATTATTCCATGAAAAGGTTGGTAAGCAAGATTGTTTCTCTTCCCGACATAAACTTTATTGTTTGTTCCCATATCTCCTGTTTTGCTTTGGCCTTCACCTTGTAATGCTCCATTAACATATGATTTAATTTTCACACCATCGTAGCTCATAGCAAAATGAGTCCAAGTATTAAGGGAAATTAAGGGATTTAATGAAATATCTTTTGCCCAAGAACCACCTGCATTTAACCAATTAGCTAATTTTCCTGAAGAATCTATTGCAAGCAAAAATCCTGTTTCTTGACCAACAATTGTATTATGATTTAAATCCCAAGAAGTGGGTTTTGCCCATGCAACAACTGAAAAAGCTGAATCAAAATTATCAAAATCAGTATTATCTAAAATTTCTATATGATTTCCATTAAAAGAATATGCTTGACCATATTTTGCATCGCTGGTTGATATTGCACCAGAAACCAACCCATCATTATTATTAATACTATCTTCTGCATTTCCGTCCAAGTTCCACCATGAAACAAAACCTGTTGTTTTTAATGTACAAAGACCATTAGTGCATAAATGTAAATCATCACATCCTTCAATGTCTTCATCACAATTAATCTCTTTACCACAAATAGTTTGAATTCCACATTCATATCCTAAACCCTCACAAGTAGATCCACATATCAAATTATTTCCAGTAATAACATAAGAATCAATAGGATTTCCCACATCTTTTTTACCTAAATTTGAAATAAAAATAGGTGCTATGGAAACTTCTGTTATACTTTCAACATCTAACTCATTTAAAGTAAAATTAAAAGATTTTTTTTGAAATTCAGAAAGATTTGTTTCTTCATCAAAAATTTCAGAAGAAGTTCCGTCAGAAAAAATAAATTTAATTCCAGAAAAACTTGCTTCACCTTTGTTTCTTTTAACACCAATCAAAGCTGTATTCTCACTTGATTCAAGGGCTACATTTTCTAATTCTAAATCAATTGTAAATTTACCTGTAGCAATTCCACTTGTGCTTTCCTGAATATAAGGTTTAACAACAGCCCAGATAATTGCAATTGCTACAATTACTAAAACAATAATTATTAAAGTTGTAATAACTCCTGACAATGCTTTTTTATTCATAAGAAATTAAAGAAGTGTTAGTTTAAAAAAATTGCTGTGATTTATTATTTTTAAAACCTCAACCAAAATAACCTTTATGCGAAATGATTTTCATGAGCATTGAACCTCATCCGAAGTACCCTTTAGCACTATCTTCAAATTTATTATCCCAATTTTTTTTAACTACTTCAATTGTTTTCAAAAGATCTTTTTTAATTTCTTTCCAAACTTTATAAGTTTCTTTAATAAATTCAGCTTCTTTTTCTTCTGAAAAATCCAAGTCAACTTCAATCAAATCAACTTCTATTTTTGCAAGTTTCTTGTACACTTCTTGCAAAATAGTTTTATCGTCTGAATTTAATGATTTCACAATTGAAAAAACAAACAAAGGCGAATTCGAAGGATTCAAAAGTGCTTCAACAAACCTCATATAATTTGAAAATTTTTCTGCAAAAAACTTTCTTATTTCTCTAATTAAATAATCTGTTTCATCAGAATCAATTTTCTCTATTTGAAATTCTCTATTTAATTCATCAAAATCAGGGAGCCCAAACCTTTTCTGGATTTCTAAATATTTTTCTTTTAATTTTTCCAAAGATTTTTCTTTTTCCATAAAAGCCCAAGAAAAAGAGATTATTTAAATTTAATGATTAAAATTTATAAACCAAAAACACAATTCATTATTGTGCCTCAGTAGCTCAGTTGGTAGAGCGTTACATTGGTAATGTAGAGGCCCTGGGTTCAATCCCCAGCTGAGGCTTTTCCAATCAGTTTAGAATGTGAATATTTATAAATTAATTAATCTTTAATAGGTTATGAAAAAGTTCTTTAAATCAATCTGGTTCCCGATTGTATTATTTATACTATTAGAATTAATCTTTTTTATAATTGGGTCTTTTAATTTAAGTTATGCTCAATGTGAATCTTGCTCTTCTGCTTATTGCCCCCCTTGTCCAAGCATAAATGTGTTAGCTTATGTTGGAATAATTCCTAGTTTAATAATATCATTTATAGTTTATTTCTTAATTAAAAGAAAATCTAAAAAAACAAAGCCTTAAAAAATAAACCATTTTAACAATCCCCAGCTGAGGCTTATTTCTTCATAACTTTAAGGAAAACCAAAATCAATAAAACAATTACAAGTGCAACTGAAATAAATCCGAAAAGAATTGCTAAAAGTTTAAACAGGTCTTGAAAAAATTCACTTCCAGATACAAGGAGCAAAACAAAAGATAAAACAAACAAAATTAAAAAAAAGATTAATCTTCTCAAAGCCATATTAATTTTTTTCCCGCTTGAACGAACCATATTTTTAGAAGAATTCTGAGTAGTTTTCTTTTTCATTTTCTTTTTTACCACCTTTTTTTTAGCCATCTTATAAAATATCTAATAAAATAAAGTTTATAAATTTATCTCGAACTAGTAGAATTTGTTTTCCAGTCCATTTTAATCACATTTGTTGTAACAACTTTTATATTTGCAAAAACAGTTGTAAGCCAAGACATGTAAATTTTTCCTGCACTCATCAAACCAGGAACAGTTTTATAATCTACTTGCTTGTCTTGAAAAACAAAAGCACCGCTAAGATATGTAAATAAAATTAAACCTATTAAAAATATTGCAAAAATTTTATGCTTCATTCGCTTAACTTCTATAAGAACCCAAATTGTAATTATCACTGCTGCAAGAATAAAAAGCGCAACTCCTCCGATTAACATAAATAAAAAAACAACATAAACTATAAAAACATTTCGGGAGTTAAAATATCGAGCCCCATAGTACAGCGGTCAAGTATTTAAGGTTCTGGTGAGCAAGTTTGCGAAGGACAAAAGTTGTTCTAAATAACGCGAGCAAGCTTGGGAATACCTTAAGACCTCGGTTCGAATCCGAGTGGGGCTATTTCGGATTTGAACAAATTTGGTTCACTTTGTTCACATTTAATGAATTTTGCCAAACTTTGTCAAGCCAAAATTTTAAAAAAATAATTAAGATTATTTGAATTTTATATATTCATAATCTCAACACGGAAAAATCTGCGAAACGCGATTTTGAAGTTATATTAATTTGAGCAACTTGCTGTAGACCAATAAATGTAGTTTCACTTAATCGTAAACAACTTCCTATCTTTCACGTCGAAGATGTCGAGGCGAACGCCCGAGTCGAGCCAACCGTGTGCGTAGTTCAGGGCAGCAAATGCATTTACGAAATCGCCTTTTTTTTCAAAGAACTTTGCGTCTGATAAATAATTTTCAACCATTTCAAAAATTTCGTTTGCGTATTTTTCTTTGGTTTTGATAATTTTCTTTTTTGCTTTTGCAAGTGCAGTTGAAGTGAGTTTGAAATATTTTTCAAGTTTTTGTTTTGAAATTATGTTTTCCATGTTTGATTTAGGCAATGGGAACTTTTAAATATAATGTTGGACTTGTATTTTGAAAGAGATGAAAAAAATACTTTCGGTTTTTATTATTGTAATGTTTATTATAGCAAGTGCAGGAGTTTTTTCAGGAAAAAATAATAAGGACAATGGAAATGGCAACGGGAATGAAGATGAGCCTATTGAAAATTTAGATGAAACTTATGTTCAAAATTTTATTAATCAAAGCGGAATTTCTTCAGACCAAATTACAGACATTAGCCAAGTGGATTATACAAATTTCCCAGCTGGAATAAACATTTTAGAAATGAACAGCCAAAATCTTGCAATATATCAAATTAATTATACAGATTCAAATGATGAAACAAAAAGCATTTTTGTACTTTCATATTCTGCTGCAGAATTAACAGCTCCTGAAGAAGTTGTTGTTGAAACTAATGATAAACAATTTTTGAACTTTGGTTATGAAGGAATAAAAAACAATTCTGTATTTTTGAAAACTTCAACAGGCGTGCAAACAGGATCTGAAAAAGGTTATGTTATGGTTCGGTCTGGAAGTATAACTGGAATTTCAACTAACTTAGAACTTTTAAATAATGCTTCAGAAAATATTGAAATTACAATTTACAAAAATGGAGAAGAAGTTGGTTTTAGAAATGAAATTAATACAGATTCTGTTGGTTCTAAAAAAGATTATGATATTCAGGCAATAGGAAATTTAGAATTTGAAGCAGGAGATTTAATTTCTGTTTATTTAACTGCCGACGCTGAAAGCGGTGTTGTTTGGAAAGATGTAATCACTTTAGTTGAAATTACTGCTACTAATTAATATAGTTTGGACTCACATAAAGTTTTTAAAGTCGTTTTTTCTTAAGTAGTTCATGAAAGATAATAAAACTAGGGTGGTTATGTGGATTTTAATTGTAATCATTCTTGCACTTGTAGCTGTTATGGTGTATGCTTTTGTTGTTGTTCCTTTAATTAGAAACTATCAGAACAACCAGCAAATGATTGGATATCAATATGGGCAAGTTGATCTTTTGAATAATATGTTGTCTCAAATACAACAAACAGGACTTGTTCAGATTCCTTCTGGAGCAAACCAAAGTGTTATTTTAAGACCACTTACTCAAGAAGAATTAGCTTATTTACAACAACAAGCTCAACAAACTGCTCAATAAAACTTTTGAATTCTTTTTTATTTTTTTTAATTGTAACATTTATAAACTTGAATTTCTTATTTTTGTAATGCAAAGTAAAAGAGGGTTGTCAGGTGTTATAACAACGTTGATAATTATTTTATTAGTAATAGCAGCAATTGGAATTATCTGGGCTGTTGTTAATCCTTTTATTCGTGAAAGTGCAGAAGAAATTTCTTTAGCAAAATTCACACTTGATTTGAGAATTCAGCAAGCATCTGTTAATACTGGTACAGGAGATGTTAGTGTTAGTGTTAAGCGTGGCCAAGGTGATGGTGATTTAGTTGCATTGCAATTTATACTTAGTGATGGTTTAAATTCAATTGTTATCGAAGAACCTTCTACATTACTTCAACAAGAAATGGAAACATATACTTTAACTGGAATAGAATGGGATGATAGTTTATTGCCTTCTGGGGTGACAGAAGTTTCTGTTGCACCTATTTATGCTACAACTTCTGGAACAGCTGTTACAGGAGATATTGCAGATACTTATGTTATAGGAAGTGGAAGTGTTGGTGTAACTCCTCCAGCAAATCCTCCAGCAAATCCTGATTGTGATGCTACATGGACTTGTGAAAGTTTAGGATTTGTATGTGGGTCTACTTTTGATGATTGTAGTAATCCTTTAGATTGTGGAGGGGAAAATTGTGGAACTGGTTTTGTATGTAATGGAACAGGACAATGTGTTGCAGAAACTCTTTGTGAAGATACTTGTGAAAGTTTGGGATATGAATGTAATTATAATAATGTTAATTGGACTATTTGTGGGGAATCAATAGATTGTGGTTCTTGTTCTGCGGGGATATGTAATTCTACTGGGCAATGTGTTATAATACTTGCTAATATGACTAATGGAATTGTAGATGAAGTTTGGCCTCCTGGTGTAGGAACATATTTTGCAAGCGAGGAATTTCCAAGATCTGAAATAGAATATACTCTTGGGCATTATGTATTAATGACTTCTGGAACAGATTATAGGCAGTGTTATCAAATTTATGATTTTTTATTTCCTACTGCCCCAGAAATATATAATAAAACTCACGTAAGATTGGCTACAGCATATTCTAGTATTTCTACAGGAGATACTTTTGATGTTTGGGGCAATTTTGATTTGTGTAATGATGCTTCCTCTTCTTTACCTTAATCTAAATTCTCACTTAATGAAAACTTTAAATACATTCTTTCTTTAATTTATTAGTTACTTACATTTGAAAATGGTGTATAAAAAATATATTAAGAGGAATGGTCGACTTTATGGTCCGTACATTTATCATAGTAAACGGGTTGATGGGAAAGTTGTTTCAGAATACCGAGGACAAAAAGATTTTTCAGAACATAAAAAATTTATTTGGATTTTTTTAGGTGTTGTTTTGCTGTTAGGTTTGGTTTATGGGTTTTCAACTTTAAATAAAGGTTTTTCTGGTATGGCTGTTTTTGATATGGATGCAAATTATATGGAAGGACAATCCTTAAATGGACTTTTGGCTTTTTCTTTGCAAGAAGGAGAACTATTACCTGCATCAACAAAAGTTATTTTTGAAAATTTTGGTCAGGTTTACAGATTTGATTTAAGTGAAATTGTTTCAGATGATTTGGTTAATGGAAATTATTATGTAAAAGGAAAATCTTTTTCAGAACAAGGTTGGGGTTATGGGGTTCAAGGTGTTAAAAATATTTATCCTGAATTAACTTTTACATTAGATGTTTATTCAACGCAAACAGGCCCGATTTCGCAGGAAGTTTTTGGCGATGCACTTGAAGAAAATTTAGAAGATATTCAAATTGAAGAATCTGGAACAGAAATAGTTAATGAAACTTCTGAAAATAATACTAATATTGAAGAAACAGTTTATGAAAATAATACTAATGTTGAGAAGAATGAAACAATACCTATTATCGAAGATAATTTCAATAAATCTCAAGAAAATATTGATATTATTCCAGAAGAAATAATTAACGAAACTCCTGAAAATGAAGATGTTGTTTCAGAATCAGAACCAGAAGTTTTAGAAGAAACTATTGAAGAAACAACTGAAACTGAACCAGAAGTAGTTCAAGAAGAATCTGAATCAACTGGAGCTTCAATTACAGGGGGTGTTATTGGGACAATTTTCAAAGGAGTTTCAAATTTCTTTTTGAGTTTAACTCCAACAGGAAAAGTTACAGATGGCGAGATTGTTGAAGTTAAAAAAATTCATGGTGTTGTTTCAGGAGAAAATTCTTTTGAATATAATTTGGAAGTAGGGCAAAGTGCGAGAATTTTGTCAGGAACTGTTAAAGTTGAAGGTGAAAAAATTTCAGATAATAATTTGAAGTTGGAAGTCGACGGAAACAAAGTTATTGTTACAACAAATTATGCAAAAGTTGAAAGAGGTTTTGGTTCTGAATATGTTGGAGGAGATTCAAAGCAGGTTTATATTAATTTAACCCAGCTTGGGTTGGTTTTTGAGCCAGGAGAATTAAAAACAAAATTAGTTTATGGAGATGAAGAAATTGTTTCAATGAGAGCTTATTTGTCTGATGGAAAAATTATTTTTGGCGATAAAGTTGTTGAAGAAGTTCCTGAAACCGAAATTTTTGTTGAAGGTGTTTTGACAGATGAAGAAAGAGCAATTCTTCTCAAGGAATTTGGAAATGCTCCTGTGAGTGCAACAAAAATGGAAGTTTTCAACGGTCGTTTAATTGTTAGATTTGAACTTGAAGATAATTGGATAGAATATTCATATGATTATGCAGGCGAAGTTACGCCTGAACTTGAAGTTGAAATTGAAGCAGATAGAATAACTTGGTTAAAAGATATTGCGAGAAAGCTTTCGAATGAGTAGAAGTTCTTGCGAGGATTTGATATTGGGGTGAAATTTTAGAGGGGGAAGATTTTGTGGTTTAATTTTTTTGGGAAGAGATTAAATTTGCAGTTCGTTATGCTCACTGAATTGATAAATTGATATTAAATTAAAATTTGTGTTGTGGGATTATTAAGTGTTTTTATTTATCTTTCATAAATATTTTTTCTATGTCCAACTTTTAAGATATGCAGAATTTTCATTTCTTCTTGAACATCGATTATAATTAGATAATCTCCAACTCTTAATTTAAAACCCTTAATTTGAATAAGGGGTTTTAGAAATCTAAATGGATTTTCTTTGCATTCTTGTAACTTATCCCAAATTCTTTTCTTTGTTTGTGCATCAAGTTTATTCAAATTTTGTAAAGCTTTCTTTTCAAAAATAAGTTTATACATTTTATAAGCCAAGGATTTTTTTTGCTTCTTCTTCTGTATAGAATTCTTTATTTTTAATTTTTTCTCTTGCTTGTTTTATTTCTTGGATAGTTTGTTGACTTAATTTTGGTTCTTTTTCACACATTTTTGCAACAAATAAAAGTTTTCTAATTAATTCATTGTAACTCTCATTTTTATATTGCCGAAATCCATCAAGTTCAGATTTTGTTTGAAGATTTAATCTTATTGTTGTTTCCATATACTATTGTATACATATGTAGATTATTTAAATGTTTTGTTTTTAGAATTATTTAATTATTTCCTTAGCGTTATTTTTTTTGAGAGTTTTATAATCCATAAATTTTTTGAATTTTCCTACATCCTCCTCGCTTTGCTCGCCTTTAAGTTATAAAACTTGTTATTTTTCCTTCACTTCATTGGCATGAATTTTGGGTCATATCTTATTTTGTTTATTATGAAACGAGAACCGACAACTTCTGAGATTATTGCAGAGAGAATTAATTTTCCTACAATAACTTTGTAAATTCCTGGTGAATCTGGGATTTTTGAAGCTTGGGAAAATCTTTTAATTACTAAATCTATTTCTGAGTTGTTTAATACAATGCTTGTGGGTTTTGTTCCCATGTTTCCTTGAACAACTATATTTTGATCAGGACCAGAACAATGAATTTCTCTAACTAAAGGATCTTTTATCAAAGGATTTAATTTTCCTAAATCAATTTCAGTGTTTGTGGCTGTTGGTTGTAAATATGAAAGATTTTGTGGTAATCGTATGTTTGGAATTCTTAGAATTTGCCTTCTTCGGGAAAATGGTCTTTTTTTTGGAATGACAATTGGATTCTGTTTTTGAATTGGCGAAACAAATTCTTTTAGCTTCTGTTCTTTGATTTCTTTTTGAATTGTTGGAAGAAGAGTTTGTTTTATTATTTCTTTTCTCACACTTTCTTTTAATTCTTTTTCTCTTTGTTCTTGTTCAAGAATATGTTTTAGTTTAAATAATTCTGAAGAATTTGAGTTTCGAATTAACTCTGCTGTGAATTGCAAGAGAAAACTTTTTCTAAACTCTTGATTGGTTTTGTTGAGCATTTTTTTGTAATCTCTTTGGGTCATCTATGTTTGGGATTTGGGAAGAAATTGATTTTTGATAACCTCCTGTATTTATTGTTTCTGAAGAATTTGGTTGAGGTGGTCTTTGAGAATTTTGCATTGGTTGGTTTAAATGTGGTTGTTGGGGGGGCATTGGTCTTGGAATTTGACGATTTATAAAAGTTTCTTCTGGATTTTTTTCATGTAATAAAGTTAGGCCTTTTGCAATAATTCTGTTTTGGTCTAAAAGGGTATCTATTTTTTTCATAACTTTTTCTTCGTCTTTTTTTCCTTGGTCTGATTCAAAATCTTTTTTTGCTAATGATTTTGCAGAGATTTCAAAAAGTTCAAGTAATTTTGAAATTTCTAAAGTCAAGTTTTCGAACTTTAAAGAAAGATGAGTCATAACTTTTTGTAATGCAATAAAATTTTGAATTAAAAGTTTTTCAATTTCTTTATCGTTATTTGGTATTTTTATAGGGGTTTTAATCTTTTTTTTTGGAAGAGTTTTTTTTACATGCGCTTTCTTTTTCACAGAATTCTTTTTCTTTACAGGTTTTTTCTTTTTTACCATGATTTAATCAAGGTTTTTTTCTTTATAAATTTTTAGAAAAAGAGAATTAATATTTATTTGGTTATGTTTTTAAAATATTGAAAATAAGAAGGTTGAATGATTATACAAAAAGTTTATATAAGACATGTCGCATTTAGAAATGCATGTGGGTTTTGAAATTTAAAGGAGTGCATCCAGAATGTGTATTAAGTTTAAAAGTAGTAAAGTCAAATGTAATTCTTCATTTCCTTCCATTGGGTTTTTTTAAAATAAAAAATAATATTTATTTTTCTGCGTCCAGTTTTTTAGAAGGAATTGATAAAGATAAAAAGAAATTTATTAGATTAATGAAAGAAGATAAAAAAGTAGTAAAAATCGAAATAGTTGGTAATCTTATTTTTACTTTGATTAAGGAATCAACAAGAAAAGGATTTTATGACTCATTTTATAATCCTGCTATATTTTGTATTAAACCTGTTATTCTAAAGCCAGATGGTTATGAATATTGGGAAATTGCTTCTTGGGAAAGAAAGTTTTTAGAAAACATTTTTGAAATCTTACACAATAAAAAAACTTGTTCAGATTACAAAATTTTTAAATTTAAGCAAGAAAAATTAGATGATTTTATCTTTCCAAAATTAATTCCGAGATTAAGCAAGAGGCAAAAAGAATCTATTGAATTTGCTTATAATGAAGGTTATTACGAAATACCTAAAAAGGTGACTTTGGAGAAATTATCAAAAGAGATAGGAATTTCTAAACAAACATTTCAAAAGCATTTGTCTTCTGCCGAAAAGAAAATTCTTCCGTTTTTGTTAGAATAAATATGCGACATGTCAGTGTAAAATTATTTCTTATTGTCCGAATCGCTTGTAGATATGGAAGACATACTCCAGGAAGCAAGAAAATTAAATGAAGAAAAATATAGCAAAGTAATAGATTTCTATGGCGTTTGTTATATCTCTGATTATTGTATAAACGATTGTTTATATTGTGGTGATAGAAAAAGTAATAAAAAAGAAAGATGTAGACTAAGTTTAAAAGAGTTTGAAAAAGACTTGCAAGGAATTTTGGACATTGGACATAGGACTATTTGTTTTTTAACAGGACAGGATAAGTCTTTAACTACTGATAGATTGATTGATTATCTCAAAATTGCTGAAAATAAAAGATTAGAAGAAATTATACTCAATATCCCCCCTAAACCCATAGAAGAATTTAAACGAATAAGGAAAGCAATTTCCAATACACCATTACAATTCAGAGTTTTTCAAGAAACTTATAATAGAAAAATTTATAGAGAACAACATTTGATTGGACCTAAGTCTGATTATTACTGGAGAATTGAATCTCAAACAAGGGCATTACAAGTAGGTTTTGATACTGTTGGAATTGGTTCTTTATTTGGGCTAAATCCAAATAATGATGAAGAAATAAATGAGCTTATAAAGCATGCTAATAAGTTGCATAAACAATTTGGTAAATGGCCATCAACAATATCTATTCCAAGAATACAAAAGGCAGAAGGAAATAAAGTTTATAAGATTCCTGCTTCGGTTAATGATAAAGATTACATATCATATAATGCTCAACTTAGATTAGCACTTCCAGAAACAAAAATAATCATCACAAGCAGAGAAACTCCTAAAATGAAAAAGCAGTTGAGACCATATATTAATATAGAAGATTTGGAAGTAAAACCAGGACCTAAAGGAAATTATTTATTAAATGTTTCTTTTCAAAATGAAGTTCAAGATAAAAGAAACGCTGGCGAAATATTAAGAGAAATAAGAGAACAAGGATTTACCCCAAATTTCAAAATTAGAAAATATCTAATTTCTCTTCTTGGTTAGATTCTGTTTCTTCTTCGCCTTCTTTAGATTCTAAATATTCTTTTTTTTCTTGTTCAATTGCTTCAATATCTTGGTCAATTTTTTGAGGGGTAAGAAATTCTTCTTCAGAATTTTCTGCCTTTTTTATTTCTTCTTTGTTTTCAGTAATTTGAGGTGATATTTCGTCTAAATTTTCATCAAGGTTTTCTTTAATATTTTCTTGAGGTTCTTCAGTTTCAATTGTTTCCTCCTCTTCTTTAGATTCTAAATATTCTTTTTTTTCTTTTTCAATTGCTTCAATTTCTTCTGAGATTTGTTTTTCGGTTACGATATTTGCCTTGTCTTGCGACGAGGATTGATTTGTGTTTACTAATGATTCTGTTTCTGGATTATCTGGGGCTTTGGTGGTTGGAGAGGTTTGTTCATTGCTTATCTGATCATTTTGAACTTCTTTTTTTTCAGGTTGATATTGGCGTGGTTCTTTATCTGTTCCTTTTACAAGTCCTGTTTCAATTTCTTCTATATAATCTGAAATTTCTTTTGCCATGTCAGCGTTTGTTGTTATACTGTCGATCCCGCTTTCTACTAAATATTTTACCATTTCTTTTTTGCTTCCTGCTTGGCCACATATGCTTGTTTCTACTTTGTATCTCTTACATGTTCGAATTACATATGCTAATTGATATAACATTCCGGGATTCATTTCATTGTAAAGGTGCTGAACAGCAGAGTTTCCTCTATCAATTGCAAGGAAATATTGTGTTAAGTCGTTTGTCCCAAATGATATAAAGTTAATTCCTTCTTCGCAAAGATCTTTTATTATTTGGACAGCTGCAGGAGTTTCTATCATAACACCTAATTTTGCTTTGTCAAATTTAATTTGTTGTAAATATTTTTTAATTTCTCTTACTTCTTCAACAGAAATAACTTGTGGGAATAAGAAACCTATTTCTTTGTTTTGTTCTGCAACTCTTTTTAATGCATTTAATTCTGCTAAAAATATTTTTGGGTTTTTTAAACTGTATCTAATTCCGTGCATTCCTAACATCGGGTTTGCTTCTTTGATTTTTGGAGCACCTTCAAGATTTTGAAATTCGTCGCTTCGAATATCAGAAGTTCGAACCCAGAGTCCATCAAAATATTTTGCAATTTCCGAAATTCCTTTGAAAATTATTTCTTCATAATCTTTTTCTTTGTTTTGTTCTAAAAAATAATTTGGGTGTTTTCCTGATTCTGCAATTATTCCTTCGATTCTTGTTAAACCCACTTTGTTTAATTTTGTTTTTGCTGCACGTTCTGCAAAACTTGGGAGGTCAACAATAACTTTTACTTTTACTTTTGTTTCAGCTGTTACAGGAAGAATTGCTTTTTTTGCAGATTCTGCAACTTTTCCTTTGTAAACTTTTCCTGATGAACCATCTACCGTTATGATTTCTCCTTCTTTGAGTTTTGTTGTCGCTGTTTGAGTTCCGACTATGCAGGGAATTCCCATTTCACGTGAAACAATTGCAGCATGTGCTGTCATTCCGCCTTCGTCTGTGACGATTCCTGCTGATTTTTGCATTGTTACGACCATGTCTGGGTTTGTCATTTTTGTCACAAGAATGTCGCCTTGCTGAACTTTTTGTAAATCTTCTAAATTATTTACTATTTTTATTTTTCCAACTGCAATTCCTGGTGAAGCAGGTTGGCCTTGTAAAATAACTTCGCCTTTTATTTCTCCTTTTATTTCATTAAAATCTAATCTTTTTGCGATTGTTGTGATTGGGCGCGTCTGAACAATTGAAATATTTTCCCCTTCAATTGCAAATTCAATGTCTTGCGGTTTTTGATAATGTTCTTCAAGTTGCAAAGCGATTTCTGATAATTTTTTTATTTCATATTCTGTAAGAACTTGAGCTTCTGATTTTTCAGGAGAAAGTTTTGTTTCTGTTTTTTCACCACTTGAACTTCTTTTAATTGCAATTTTTTTGTTTGCTATTGTTTTGCTTAGAATTTTTAAATCTTTGGAAATAACATAATTATCTGGAGTTATTTGTCCTGAAACAATTCCTTCGCCCAAGCCCCAAACAGCTTCTATAAAAATGTCTTCTCTTTTATATGAAGGGTCTTTTGAAAATATTACTCCTGATTTATCAGAGTCCACCATTCTTTGAACAACAACTGCTAAACTTGCTTGCACATCTTTAAATCCTTGTTTGTTTCTGTAATATGTTGCACGCGACGTGAAAAGAGAAGCAAAGCATTTTTTTATGTGTTCTAAAAGTTGCTCGTTTCCTTTTATGTTTACAAATGAATCTTGCTGACCTGCAAAACTTGCTTCTGCTAAATCTTCGGTTGTTGCTGAACTTCGAACAGCTACGAAAACCGGTTCTGTTGAATTTTTTAAAATGTCTAATGCACTTCCTTGTGCCTTGTCTAATTCGCGCGTGTCAAGAGAATCATATGATTCAAGAATTTCTTCTTGCATTTCTTTTGGGATTTCTGCATTTAAAATTAATTCTCGTATTTTTTTTGTTGTTTCATCTAATTGTTTTGTGTCTTCATAGCTGATTGTTTCTAAAAGTTTTTTTATTTTTTTGTCTAAATTATTTTCTTTGATAAAATAATCATAAGCTTGAGCTGTTATTACAAATCCTGCTGGAACCGGAACTTTTAAGTTGTAGATTTCAGAAAGGTTTGCGCCTTTTCCTCCTGCAATGCTCCCAGAATCTTTGTTTAATTCTGAAAACCATTTTACAAAATCAATTTGTTCAGAAGTTTTTTCGACCTCTTTTTTTTCTTGCATGTTGTTTTGAGTAAAAATAGATTAATAAAGTTTTTTGTTGTTGATTGGTTGGTTTGTAGTATATTTTAATGGAAAAATAAAAATTAGTTCGCGACAAGTTGCTCAAATTAATATAACTTCAAAATCGCGTTTCGCAGATTTTTCTGTAAATAAAATTATTAATGTGAAAAACTTAACAAAGTTAGTTTTGAATTTTTGGTTGTGAATGAAATGAACCAAATTTATATATAAATGAGTGTAGTGTTGGATGTGATTTTAATTTATATCACAACAAACTTTATAAGATTGATTTTCTTTATTTGGTTGTCTCTTTTGAGATTAAAAAGATGAAAGTAAATCAACCAATTAAGTTTGTGGGATTTTCATTCATTCGTTTTAAGGTTAAACAAATGAAAGGAGGTAAAATGAAAAAAAATTTAATTTTTGGAATTAGTTTAGTTTTAGTTGTTCTCATGGCTTCTGGGGTTTTTGCTGGGCTGTTTGGTTTGACAGGAAATGCAATTCGGACAGGAGAGAGAATTGCACAAGATTCTTCGCTAACTATTAAAGGAATAGAAGATAATAAAGTTAGAATTGGAAAT
>Ga0180007_10003053_pt1 | contig 19044 bp, 22 predicted proteins | sample MM_PC_MetaG_FD_121122 | JGI IMG/M metagenome (GOLD analysis project Ga0180007, IMG submission 121122) | Groundwater microbial communities from the Aspo Hard Rock Laboratory (HRL) deep subsurface site, Sweden - MM_PC_MetaG | ecosystem: Environmental > Aquatic > Deep subsurface > Groundwater... | reverse complement strand
ATTTGTCGCCTTGTCTTGGATTCCATGCTCCAAAATGTTTTGTGATGGCTTCTATTCGAGGCAATTGAACCGTTGTTCCGTCTATTGCAAGAAGAGTGAAGCCATTCCATCTTTGAGCCCTGAAATTTTGATAAAAATATTCTATCAGGTGGCTGTTGAGGTCAAGAAATGCTTCATATTTTAATTTCAACCTTGCTTTGGTCAAGGCAGCTTTTGTCACAACACGTCTGGCAACATCGAAACTGAATATGGCTTTGTAAAAATGATCGAGTTCGTCCTGGTATGATCCTTTAATAAGGTTTATCAGGAAAAATATCAGTATTGAAAAGGGAAGTTTTCTTTGTCGGATAAAATCTGTTGGTCTTTGGCGATATTGCTTCATAAAATTTTGCGAACTGACAATTTTTTTAAGAAAATTGATCAGCTCGGCACACATCTTGGAAAGCAGGTTCCGTGCCAACATTATGAAATTCGTTATCAATTTTCGGCATGGTATTCTCCTTTTTTTATGATGATTAGCGGTTATTATTAGAATTGAGTATATCATGCCGATCCTAAATTTTCAACAAATTATATAAATAATTTCAGTAAGTTATGCCTAAGTTAATGACATTGGACGATCAGTTAAACTTCTCTGGTAGATTCCCGGGTAAGCAATAATGGTATGTTTGGTGACCATGCTTGATTTTAAAAAAGGCAGGAATGGCAAAAGTATTGGTGACTGACCGGCATCCGTCCATGGGTGGAAACTAAACGTGTAGTCCTGACTCAAATCAGAAAAATCATGATACGGCATCTTGTATCCGAATTTGATTTGCTGTTTCGTCGATGAAACTTTTTTAAACTGATACCAGTATTTATTCATCCAGCAAACAGAAACAAACAAGGATTGACGCTGTAAATCTAATGGGATGGGCACTGCATATGTGATTATCTCTGCATCAGTGAAATTTTTCCTGGGCCAGTCAGATAAGAACAGGTCCTGGCAAAAATAATTTTGCATTTTTCATCTTCCACATCGTCCAAACGAAGTTTCCATAGATGGAAAGTTGCTAATCTGGCAGAGAGCCTGGGGTCTAAATCAGGTTTTGTAAAAATCATCGCCCACACCGTCCATCACCTCACCTAATCAATGAAATCAGCTATTTTAAGGTGTCTTAGGGTTTGGTTTATGCCCTTGGTTGATTCAAAAACGACCATAATAGAACGCCCTAAAAAGGCATCAGAATTGAATATGGACAATAGGACGGTAAAAGTTATAGAAATTTTAAATTCATCCATTGGGGCACCATTTTTTCGGGCAATATCGTTTTTCTTTTTTTGTTATACCAGGCTTAAATTTTAAGATCTTCTCATATTCATCATTCATCTGCCGCCTGAGTTCATCTTCAAACTGCTGGGGGACAATAAAACTATCATGAACTGGCAGAACTGGGATATTTTTTTTCATCAGGTTTGTCAGGATGGCATCAGCAATATTACTGTCAATGTTTTGAAGGAAGATCCCTTTACCGGTGCCGATGTCATCTGCAATCAAAGGATGGGCTTTTTTGGTGCGGGCAAGCAGATCCTTGATGTATTTGTCCTTTAAGATTTCCCCCCTGATTCCAGCATCAATCATATCTTTTCGGATAGCACCGATGGCTGTTTTTTCGGTCGGCGCATTGATGGCGGTCAATAATGCCTTCTTCTTGATATCTCTGTCTTCTGGTCCCTCAATTGAATCATACGCATCCTCAGTGATGTCCAGCCCCCGAAGATGGTAAAGCATCCTGACATGAAATTCGTCATAATCCCATTCAACCGTTGGCTCTCCGTTGATATGAATAAAACCCCGCATATGCTTGAGCAAGTTTAAGTGAGTCGCCCCAGCAAACCTGCCACCTTTATCAAATGAACTCTGATTAAAAACCCGGTGAAGGCTTTCATATTTTAACCTGAACCTGAAATCCTGAATTCCCAATTCGCCAAGGGTCTTTCGAACGCTGAGAACTTTCTTCCTGTCTCCTTGATCCTTTATGGTTTTGATGTCTCTGTTCAGGAAAATTAGCCAGTTCAAAAAGTAATCTAAAAGTTCATCGTTTTTGAAGCTAAGAACCTTGTCTGTCAGTCTATTCAGCTGTTTCTCCTTAGTACTTGACAGTAGTATCAATAATTCTATATGGGATACAAGAGTGCTGGTAAGGGTACTGCTAGGTGAGATGGTAGAGGAAAGGATACTGGGAGTACTGTAGATATTAGTGGTATAAGGACTGGTGATGGTAGGATAAAGGACACTGGAAGTACTGGTATCTTTAGAATCATAGAGATCAGTGTTAATGAAATCAGAAACCTTTATATGAATAATTTCTTCATTCAGAGTTAAACTGTCCAGCGTATATCTTCCATTCAGCAATCCTTGTAAAAGATTATCAACCCAGAACCTGTTGTTTGTTGCAACGCCCTCGGTGAGATCTACGGTGATGAATTGGTCTTTGATGAATTTATTGTATTGCTCCAGGGTGTTTCTTTTTTTTTGTTATGGATCTGGTTTCTGGGTATTGGATAAGTTCTTTCTCCTTATTTTTTAATTGAATTATCTGTTCTGGTTCAGCCCTGTCAATGATGTCCAAAGGACTCTCCTGAAGGTATTCAGCCAGTTTTGTTTTTAATTTATCTGAAGCCCATATTTTTGATTGAAGGCCTTTTTTCTTTTCTTTATCCCAGCACCCGTTTAAGAATTCGACGTATCCAAGCTCAATCAGGCCATCAATAATGGGGATTAATCTGTCATATTTGAGCCAGACCCTCCCATATCTACGGTGAAGTGAATAATCATTTTTATTCCGAGAATAACGGACACACCCACAGGTGAATTCAACATGGATGAGATTCATTAAAATTTTTTTAAAACATTCTCTTGATCGCCTACGGTTGGTGATTTTCTTGATGGATGAGATTTCTTCTAATAACTCGTCTGTTAGGCACTGGATGGATTTAGCACTGGATGTTAAATGGACATCTATGTGATGAGATTTTCTGTAAATATTATTTTTATCTATCATTAAAACTACTGTTCCTATCTATTTTCATTATTTCTATTGGCCATAAAAGTTCCTTTCGGTTTATGGTTGGGAGGGTGTGGTTACCTGCCCGAGAACGAACAGGTAACCGGTTAATACTGTTAGCCCCGAGGAGGAAATGGGAAACGTCCAGGCTGATTTGGATCATCCCCTTTCGGGATGCTGGCAATGGTCCTGTCCAGCTTGTACAAATTGTACGTGATCAAGTGATAGGCGCAATTATCAAGCCTGTGGTCGTATAAAGCGCATTTTTCCAGAAGACAATCTTCCTTGTAGAATGGGCATTTTTTGCCTTGTAATCTGTCCATAGTTAATTTTTCTCCTTCTGTAGTTCATCCAATGCCTTTTTAGCCGCCACAGGATGTGTGTACCCTTCATCAATGAATTTTTTGAATGCCTCCAGGTTCCGGATATTCTCCTGGTTGTACCTGCGGTAACTGACCTCACCACACGTAATCCGCACCGGTGGCTTGATATACCCCCGTGACTCGAATGTTCTCAGCTGTTTTTGAGACAGGCCGGTTAAAATACTGCAATCTGAAATGCTAATTGTTTCTTCCATAAAAAATAACCTCCATAAATTAAATTGTTGGGAAAAGTTCCCTTCTGTATATAGGTGAGGTTACATAAATGATTCGGAAGAAATATTGCGGTAAGGGATAGAAAAGCTTTAATGGAAGGGTCTTTGAAGGTTAAAAATTATCTTCGTCTTCTTGGTCCTTGTTCCAATCATCTTCGATTTTTCGACGCTCACGTTCTTCACCGGCCAGTTCTTCGCCAAGACCCCCAAGAACACCGATGTCGAGCATGTCAAAGTCATCCAGGAAATCAAACATCGTCCTGACCTCCTTCCATAGGAAATTCATCTTTTTCCAGTCTCATGCGGCAGGTCTCGCACATCCCATGGCTGATTATCACATCTGTTTTATTATCCCTGGCTATCTGGGCCATGACCTCTGTACAGGGCTCTTCACTGATTACCCGAGAGCACCATGCGCAAATGGTTTTGAATATTGGCATTTTTATTTCTCCTACAGTTTCATTTTCAGGTTGATTGAGGGATGAAGCCCTGGAGCCTGAATTGACAACAGGGCTATTGGAAATTACGGTTTCACCAGGGATAAGATCTGGCCACCGGCTTTTTCAAATTTATATACATCTGCTGTGGTCAACCCCTCTGACTTGGCAGATGCAGTAAATGCATTGATGATATGAAACATGGTGTTACCGGATTCTTGCTCAAAGGATTGTTTAACGATTTCACTTTCATTCTGGGACAGGCCAAAACGTTTGCTGAAACTTTCAATAGAGCTGAAAGGATCATCCACATGGGACTGATGGGATAATTTTAACGCTTCCTGGTTTCTGGTGGAGCCATCTATGACAGCCGATAAGGTTTCAGGGAAATTATCCAGCCCTTTATTGCTGATGTGTTTGAACCGAGATACATTGGCCGTTACAACTGAAATCAGTCCGTTGGTGCAGACCAGGCGGTAGAAAAAAGCTTCAATGCAGAAAGCAATCAATCCGACTTCACTATTGGAAAATGCCACACCGGGAACGATTTCGTCCAGTTTCCCATAACCGGGATTAACACCAAATGCTTTGGCATATTCGGGGATTTTAAGAAGGAACATCCCATTATCAATGGAATACTGGACCTCTGAACAAGGGTCAAATCCCTGCTGAATTAGTTGAGACAGGATTTCCATGTTGTCCAGTGGCTGGTACCGTTCAGTAAATACAGCACGAAGGGTATCGCCATTGAACCGGCAGAAAAAGGTTTCCCTTTGCTGTGCTTCCTGCTTAATCCAGAAATTTAGATTGTGTGCCTGCAAATCTTCAGGGCAACGGGAAAGGTAAGAATACGGCACCCGCAGTCTATTGGACAGAAGATGCTGGGCGCTCGGGGCAATATCAATCCGCTTGCCAGATATCCACATTTGCTTCAGGCTATCAAAATGCATCTCATGTACTGGCATGACTTCGTCAAAATGGTTAATGGAATTGTGATGAACTTCTGTGATAACGTTTTCGAGGGTAGTCGTGTTAATCATGGTAATTCTCCTTTAGTTTGAAAATGAAAAACCATCCAGAGACATAGGCCCCCAGATGGCTTCTAAATTGTTATTGAGTTTTAGGAATAAATGACATTGCATTGGTCAAGACTGATTTCCCAGGGTCCAAGCTTCTCATTAGAGGAAAAGCCGTTATTCAACCACAGGCCACCGTTGAATACCTTAGGATGGTGCTCTTGATCATAATGGATAAACAGATTTCCGATATACCGCCACATTTCCTGGCCGATCACGGGAAAGCCTTCCAACCGGTCAAGCTGGTCCCATTCCGGTATCAACATTTTATACAGACCGATTAAAGCAGCCTCCTGATGTTCCGCCGTCTCAAAAATTGCTTGGAGCTTGTGCTGTAGTTTCTCCTTGCTGGTAATTCCCTGTTCAGCCATGTGTTGACGGCATCTTTGGTCAAATGATTTTGTTGTTGTCTGCATGTTTTTCCTCCTTGTTTTGGAAATAAAAAAAACCTTCACTGAAACTATCCAGGAAGGCTTAAAATTGGTGATACGGTTGATTTTGTTTGGTTATAGGCGGTGGTTTTTCAAATCTGGTCATAAGCATCTTTAATCAATCCCTGGTCAGCGAAGCTAAAATACCGGTCATCGTCCATACTGACGATCAGATGTTCATGCACTGTGATGCCCATAATACGTGATGCCTGGATAATTTTCTTTGTGATGGCTTTGTCTGCTTCAGAGGGTCCTAATTCTCCGCTGGGATGGTTATGGGCGAGAATCATAGCCGCTGCGTTTGCCAATATTGCTGGCTTCAAGACCTCCCGTGGATGAACCGTTGCAGATGACAAACCACCAGTAGAAACGATATTCAATCCGATGGTTTTATTTTTTGCATCAAGCAGAAGAACGCAGAACTGCTCTCGATCAGGCTGACCCTGTGCGTTGATAAGATTTCGGATAATGCTTTGTGCCTGTGAAGGATTGTTCAAGCGTGTCTGTTCAAATTTGATATGTTCATCCCTGACCAGGCTTACACGGTAAACCGAGATGAATTTTCTGCGCATAGGCTTTGATTCTGCGACACTGCTGAAAAGGTCCTGCTGTTGAAATTGCTTGTGTTTTATCTGTTTCATATTGCCTCCTTGTAAAAATACAAAAACCTTCGCTGAACTGGTCCAGGAAGGCCTATGGTTAACGTTTTACGGGTTGTTTTGCGGGGTCACATGATGTGTTCCCTCAACAATTTAATGGCGTTAAAAGGGGCTAAATCATCTCTCCCAAGGATTTCTTTCACCTGATGTGCTTCAAGAAAGATGGAGCCTATTTTGTCCGGGCCATCAAAGGCCTCAAGACCAACGTATCCAAGCTTGTGGTGGGTGGAAAGGATATAGGTTTCATTCCCTTCACGGTAAACATCCAGGATATCAAAAGCGCCAGCAGACAATTTGTGGGTGTGTTTCCCGGATTTATCCCGGAACGTGATTTCCAGGCATGGATTAAACCTTTTAGCATGGAGCATCTCCCAGAATGATTCCTGTTTTGTTCTGTAGTTGTATATTTTACGCATCGGACACTCCTTTCCTGTTGAATTGACATGACAGACATTTCGATTTATCCCGGCAGGCATCACAGACCTTTTTATGGTCCAGGGTGCTGCCCATATAATCGAATACCTCTCCGATAGCGGTGGTCATAGGCATGCCCATTGCCCACGCAATACGCCTCAGGGTGGCACTGTGCTGCTGAGTTAATTCTGGAGTGTATGCCATGTCCAGGTCCCTCCATTCGCTTCATCTCTGGGGTCAGAAACGATTCCACCACCTTTTCGGATAAGTTCCACCTCGCCGGCAGGTGTGGGCTTCCAATAACAATCGAATTCAACTTCAATGTAGCCCTGGATTTTTATCCGTTTCAAATCCCCGAAACCAACATACCCCCACTCAGCCATTTCAAAGTCATTATTCAAGATACAGAAGCCGAACATTGTATCCACCTGGTCAAACTCGACGATAAGCCAATGACAGCCGCCTATGAAGAAATGACAATGGACTATTTTATCTTCTGCTGTGATGTGCTCTGTGTCATATAAAGCCGGTATTTTTGCCAGTGCTTCTTTTGTTGGTGAATTCCACATAATTTTTTCTCCTTTATATTGTGGCTGCTTTTCAGCCATTTAGACCTTGAATAAATCGGTGTGCTTCTACTTTGTCCAAGGCATCCAACTTTTTGTTAAACAAGCCTCGACTCTCCTTTTCCAAACTTTCTGTGGTTAACCCCTTTCGTCCAGCAAGGTTCAGGATCAGGTGCTTTTGTTTATCTGTAATGGGTTCCTTTGGCTGGGAATTACAAACGGACCTTCCGGGGAGACTGTCTCTATTATAATCTGACATGCCAGGCACACTATTTTTATGACAAACTCCCAGCTTGGTCAGAGTATGCCGATGTGTCTTAATGAAAACACCTGACAGACCAGAAATTCGAATGACAGCATCAATTAAAGCAGATTTTGCTGCCATCTTAATACTGATATTGACTTTCCAGCTGTCTTCCCGGATATTCCTGGCTCCTGCTCCTTCTGCCACTACCGTTCCATTTTGCGTCCGCAATTCACACTTCAAAATGATTTCAGAAATCTCTTGGCGGTGTATACAAGCCAATTCAAGCTCTTTGAGCGCAGGAAAATGTGCCGTTAACCCAAGGATACCAATGATACGTTCAGCACCTGATTTGAACAGCATCGGTGTGGACCAGTGTGAAAACTCCGGGCACATGTGTTGCCTTCCAGCTTTTGCGAACCTGCATTGTTCGACCAGATGGATTCTTCCATAATCAATATCCGGTTTCAAATTGTCCTGTATCCATTTCAACAACGTTTTCCGGTTCTGATCTCGCCTGTTGAGGGAATTGGCAAAAGTTTCCGATGGAAGTTCAAACGGTGCATTCGGGAATATCGAAATAGCACCTCCAGGTTGTTTGTCAGGTTTGTCCGGGAGATCTCCTGGGGGCTGGGAATATCGCTTCAAAATCTCTGTCTCTTTAATTGGCTTGAGCATAAACACCTCCTTCGATTATGGGTAAAACGTTAAAAGGCCCACCAGAAAGGCAGGCACTTGAATTGGTAATGAAATATTCGGCGCTGATCAGAAACCCATTCCAATCAGTTCACCATGAAAACGATGGTCACTGGCGCAGCAATCCCTTTTTCCACAGATAAAGCAACGCCCTGTCATCTCCTCAAAACTTCTTTCAGAGACACGCCATCGGTAGTCACAGATACAGGCGAAAATCCTTTCCTTTTCAAACCGGGACTGCTGGAATACCATCATTTGTCGGTTACACGACGGGCATGGGATCTGAATGAAGGTTTGGGTGTTGTCAGTAACTGGTTGCCAGCCAATGGACATGGCTGTACGGATTAAAATACTCTTCTTGTTCATGATGTTATCTCCTTTGATTGAATGAGGGGGGGGAGGTGCAAAGATTAATGGTGTTGCTGTGGTCTGACTGTCTACACCCTTCTGGATTAGGATGCCAGTGGCGGATAGCTGGAAACCCTTGCCAATTGGAGGGGGGCCTATAATGAAATGACAGATACAGCTACCTGGGCTCAATACTCAGGGAGGACCATACGATAAATCTGGTTGAAATTTTCCTAAAATGACCATAATGGCAATTTCGAGACCTGGAATCAGAAAGGGTCCCAAATAATATGGCGGCCGGGCTTAAAATGGCTCGACCATGATGGGATATGAAACCGGTGCTCACTCTTCTAAAACCTAACACTACCGACTCACCAACCTCAAACCAGCACCATCTCAACACATCAAACAGTTCCCCTATCTGCATTCGTTTCCGTCTTTTTTGGTAGGTCTTGAAGTGGGTACGGGATTTAATACTTGTGCCGGTTTTCTGGAAGGGTTCATTTGATTGCGATTGGTCAAATGTGATTGAATATTTCTTTACACAAATTCCAAATATTGATACTGACTTACAGATTCAATTTTTTAATCGTTGCATGTCGGATAACAGTCCCAATTGCATGATATATAGATCTGCCCAACAAATTATACTTTAGGACAAAGTTGAGTATGGGGAAAAAACTAATACCTGATGAAATACGAGAAAAAGTCTCGGTAATCGTAGAAGAATTTAATCGACAAGAACTAAAAAGTATAGATGTTCGTTACATTGCAAAATTTCAAGGAAGATTTCTATATCTTGACAGAATAGCATATGGCAATAAGGGGCCTGTAAGTCGTATGGAATATTTCAGAGAAACCGACAAATGGAAGTTTGCAATATTTAAATGGAGTACAGAAACATATGATCCTGGTGAGCGTATGTTTCCGGGAAGTGAATTTGTCGATGGTACGGTTGAAGGCGCAATGAGAGCTGGTATGAGCGCATATCCTGTACAATGATTTCTCGATCGACTCAGCTCAGTTACGGTGTCATTTTTCTAAGATATTTGAGGAAAATTGCATGATTGACAATTATGAAGATACAATGGCATTAATCAAAAAAATGGAAGAACATCTACCTATTCCCGCTGAGCCAACTAAAAACTTCATTCATGCCATGCGTAAAAATGGAATCAAGGTAAAATCTGACCAAAAATTACAGATAGAAAGTGTTGTGTATTGGGGTGATGAAGGTGGTATCGGTTGCTGTGTCGAACTCTTAAAAAAGGGAGAAGTGGTTGTTACCTCACTGACTCATATTCGGGTGAAAAATGCTCACGCTATTGGGAAAGATATAAAAAAATACCAAAAAATGCGTACTGATGCTTTAGCTTTAAAAAATATTAAACGCGAGTATTTTAAATAAAAAATCCAGGCCGGGGGCTAAAAAGTCAGACCACAGCAAACGTTTTCATGATACAGAGGACAGCAGGGAAATTTCCCAGATCCTTTTTGATGCCAGGGATTGAAAAGAATTGTTTACACCGTTTTAAATGGGATGCTTTAAACTGTCATGACATATAATTTTGATCCAGACAAATGGTACGATAATGAATTGTTCATGATCCAGGCAAAGCTGAAAAAAGATGAATTAACACAGGAAGAATATGCCCTGGCCGTGTTGGCACAGGCTTAAAAGGATATAAAAATCAGCAACTTGTTTCAAATAAAAATGCTTTTAGATTCCATTCGATTCGCTTTAAAAAACGGACAGAATTGTCCACTTTGTAATTCCGTGGCCCACTTTAGCGGTGAAGACGAAAGCGGAGATTACTATACCCCTGATTGTGAATGCTTGTTCTGGTTGCATACCGATGAGCTGTCTTTGGAAGGTGATGGATCTTATGAGAATCCTTTCAAGATCAGCACTTGTGATCCAATCCCTCCTATACAGACATCAAAATCTAAAAAGGCCTACGTAAGCAACTGCCATAATGCAAACGAAACGGGATAAACAATGAAAATCAAAATTGTATAGAAGATCCTCCATATAAATGCAACTTTTGTGGTGAATCATTGAGAACACATCCGAAATATGGTGAAGGCAGAGTATTTTATTCTGCTTAACTAAATAAAACTTGGGGATTTTTATCCAGGTCGGCAAACAAAATCCCGGAAATGAGGTCTCCTCCAAAATAGGAACTGATATTGGGAAACAAAAAAATCCGGTTTAATGAGTTAAAAGGTATGCCCATCCAGCCAAGCGGTGCCAGGGATATGGAAGGAAGTCTTGTTATTTTCCCGGAATATGAACAGGGATTGGCAGATATAGAAGGGTTTTCCCATATTATCCTATTGTATCATTTTCACCTGTCCACAGGATACGATCTTATGGTAACCCCTTTTCTGGACACCCAGAAAAGGGGGCTTTTTTCCACCCGTGCCCCGAGAAGGCCCAACCCCATAGGGTTGTCCATTGTTGAACTTCTGGGAAGAGACGGATCAACCCTTTTGATAAAAGGGATTGATGTGATGAACAATACCCCGCTTCTGGATATAAAACCCTATGTACCTGAATTTGACACCAAAAAGGTGACTGCCACAGGCTGGCTGGAACAGGCCCAGAAAAAAGCCGCCTATCTGAAATCAGACGAAAGATTTATTGAAAAATAAAAAGTGATTTAAAGGACTTTTCCCTATGCGTGCCGTTAATTTTTTTTGGACCTGCCAAAAAGAATGTCTAATTTTTTCATTCTTGCCCTGAGAGTTGAAGGATGCACGCCAAGCCAAATTGCTGCACCATTTTGGCCCTCAATTTTTCCATTGGTTTTTTTCAGCACAGCTGTGATATGTTTTCTGACAACCTGATCCAGACTTTTTTTGTCCATCTCAGGCAGGGACTCCAAATGATCGTCCTGCCGTTTTTCCAATAAATTCTGGGGAATCCCTGTGATCAATGCCCGCTCGATAAGATTTTCCAGTTCCCTGACATTCCCGGGCCAGGCATGCTCCTGAAGCTGTTTTATATATTCGGAGGAAAGTGCAGGGGTTTTTCTGATTTTCAGTTCCTTGGATTTTTTTTCAATGAAATGCATCACCAGGGCCGGGATGTCTTCGGGCCGTTGTCTCAAGGGCGGAATAATGATAGGAAATACATTGAGACGATACCAGAGATCTTCCCGGAACCCGCCATTTGCAACCATTTGTTCAAGATTCCTGTGGGTGGCACTGATGACACGGACATCAACGGACAAGGAAGTTGTTCCGCCAACCCGTTCAATGGTTTTTTCCTGGAGCACCCGCAGCAGCCTTACCTGGGCAGCCAACGGCAGTTCACCCACCTCATCTAAAAATATCGTGCCGGTATGTGCCCTTTCAAAAAGTCCTCTTTTCTGGAAAAACGCCCCTGTAAACGCCCCTTTTTCATGACCGAACAATTCACTGTCAACCAGGGTTTCCGGAATGGCACCGCAATTGACTTTTATCAGGGGCCTGCCTTTCCTTCTGGAGGCATTGTGGACGGCATTGGCAATGACTTCCTTGCCCACACCGGTTTCTCCCATTAAAAGGACCGGGCTGTTCATGGGAGCGACTTTTCTGACCATTTCTATCACGCTGGACAGGCCGAAATCCGCCCCGATAATCGTATCTCCGGTCATTTCCATAAGTCTCTGGCTCAAATATTCATTGTCATCTTCCAGCAGGTCGTGAAGACGCAGGATTTCCCGGTGTTTGAGAACATTGCCGATGGCCGAGGTCAACGGATCATGGAGCAGGGAGATCAGACCTGTGTGAAAATCAGTGTATTGGTGCTTTTCCTTTACAAAGATCGTAAAAACCCCAAGCCGCTGATTTTCCAATTCCAGATCCATGTGAAGATGGGAAGTGTTTTCAGGCCAGACCATGGAAAGGGCTTTTTTCATTTCCGGGGGTTGGGTATCAATGTCATTGATACACATTATTTCAGGGGTATTTCCCCATCTTTTCTGGAACCAGTCCAATAATTGGGGGGGAAAGGAGATTATTCCCGAAGGCTTTTCCAAATGATCCGGGAAAATTGAGGCCAGAATTCTGCCGGCATGAATTTTTGGATCATACATTCCAAGGACAATGCCGTCTGCCGGGATATAGGTTTTTATATAATCCAGAAGCCGTTGTAATGCCGTTGCAATATCCAGGCTGCTGAACAGGTGAAGGGTGGCCTGCCGGAAAAATTGATTTTCATCGATCATAAAACCCTGGCCTTTCATAAAAATGAAGATGTCTTTATCTGTCACATATAACAGTTTATTTAAAAACTATCAAATATAAAAGCATTAGTCTCCATATTTAACAGGAATACAATTATTAAATTATAAGAATATGAAATTATACAAATATTTGTGATGGCACGGTCCTTGTATCCTCTTGTGGTAAGTAAACATAAAGGAGGGCCCTGTGAAATTAATAGAACTGATACAGGTCAGGTCTTTTTCTGAAACGGACAGGCAACACGCCATTGATCTATTCAATACCTTGTCCCTGACAGGGTCCCATATTCCGGCAAGGATACAAATTTTTAAAAATCAGGTCCTGACCACGGATCTCCAGGTTTGCCTCTGTTGGGAAAAGGCCGGCGATTCTCCCTTTAAAAGTGAGGTCGGAGAGAAACTTGTGGCGGCTTTTAAAGCATATGGCTGGATTTCCCATTCAATATGGGAGCCGTTAAAGGAGAGAAGAAAATGATGGAAAAAATAAGCCCTCGTCTGAAAAAGGTCTTGTGGTCGGTTTGTTTTGGGGTGGTTTTTCTGGGCTTTTTTATCTGGGTTCAAAACCCGTCTGAAAACAATGAAATCAATGAGATTCAAGGGCGGCCCGTTAAATCCATCCGCATACAAACAAGGCCCGGTCTTGAAACAAGGACTTTTCCCGGGCTGGTCCATGCTGTAGGGGAAACCGATCTTGCCTTTCGCGTCAGCGGCATTCTGCATGAAGTGAATGTGGTCACAGGACAAAAAGTGAGCAAAGGCCAGGTCATTGCCCGCATGGACCCGCGGGACTTTCACTTGGCGATTCTGCGTCTTCAGGCCTCCCTGGAAGAAGCCCAGGCCACCTTGAACGCCATGGAAAACGGGGCAAGAAAAGAAGACATTGCCGCCCTTACGGCCCAGGTTACGGCAGACAAAGCCAATCTTGTGCAGAGTCAAAAGCAATTGGACCGGTTTGACAAACTCATCCTAAGCCAATTTATCACAACAGCCCAGCATGACCAGGCAGTGGCAGACTTTAAAACAAAAAAGGCCGCCTATGATACCGATGTTCAAAAGCTGGCCAAGGCAAAAAAAGGCGCCAGAAAAGAAGATATTCTGGCGGAAAAAGCCAGGATAAAACAAATCAGGACAAATCTTTTAGCCGGGAAAAACGCCCTGGAAGACACCGAGTTAAAAGCCCCCTTTGACGGAATCGTCAATCAGCGGTTTGCGGAAAGATATGAAACCATCGCCATTGGCCAGCCCATTGTTTCTCTGCTGGACGTTGAGACCGTGGACGTTAAAACAGCCATTCCTGAAGAGATTCTGTTAAAACGGGACCTTTTTACCAGGATTTCCTGCACCCTGGATGCATATCCTGGCAAGGTTTTTTCTGGTGCGATAAAAGAACTGGGCCTGAAAACAAGTTCAGCCAATCAGAGCTTTCCTCTGACCGTGTCCCTTGATATTCCCGGAGAAATGGATGTCCAGCCCGGAATGATCGCATCCCTTGAGATTCAATACCGTTTGGAAGCTGCCGGGGACCAGGGGTTTTTTCTGCCGTCCAGCGCTGTTTTTTCTGATAACAGAGGTCTTGCCTGTGCATGGAAAATCGATCCGACAACCCTGATGGTTTCCAAAATCCAGATCCAGACAGGCCGGGTACAAAAGGATATGATTCTGGTGCTGGCCGGTCTGAATGAGGGGGACCGCATTGTAACGGCCGGCACAAGGTTCCTGATTCCGGGCCAACAGGTCAGCCTGTTGAACCCTTTGGGGGCAGACAAACAATGAAAATCACCCAGGTTGCCCTGAACAAACGGCTTATCTTCTATGTTCTCACCCTCATCCTTTTTGCCGGAGGGCTGATGACTTACAAGGACATGGGACGGCTTGAATTTCCCACATTTACAATCAAAACAGCGGTTATCATGACCCAATATCCAGGTGCCTCTGCCAAAGAAGTGGAACAGGAGGTGACCGATCTTATTGAGCAATCTGTCCAGCAACTCGCCCAAATCAAAGAGGTCCGCTCTCTCTCACGGCCGGGAGTTTCCATTGTTTATGCTGATTTAAAGGAGCAATATGCTTCCAAGGCAATCCCCCAGATATGGGATGAGCTGAGAAGAAAGGTGTCTGATGCCCAAAAAAGCCTTCCTCCTGGAGCCGGTAAAAGCCTTGTCAATGATGATTTCGGAGATGAATACGGGGTGTTTTTTGCCATCCATGGACACGGATTTTCCCAGAAAGAGCTGAAGGCCTATGCAGATATTCTGAAACGGGAGCTGCTCCTTGTGAAAAATGTTGCCAGCGTTGAACTGTGGGGTGAGCAGCAGGAAGTTATTTCCTTTGAAATTTCCCGCGCTAGAATGTCTGAGCTGGGCATATCAGTTGATGAAATTATTGCCACCCTGAACAACCAGAACCAGGTGGTGGAAGCCGGTTCTGTTTTGATTGGCAATGATTATGTCCGGTTGACGCCCACAGGCAATTTTTTAAAGGTTGAGGATTTAGGGGATCTGTTCATTAAAAGTGATGCCCGTAACAATGTCGTCTATTTAAAGGATATCGTGACCATCACGCGAGGATATCAGGACCCGGCCCCAAAGATGATGCTGTATAACGGGCAACCTGCCATTGGCGTGGGGGTTTCCACCATTGATGGTGGCAATGTGGTTGAAATGGGAAAAGGGGTTCAAAAAAGGCTGAAAGAGCTGGAGGTCCAGATGCCCGTCGGCATGGAAATCGGATATATTGCCTTTCAGTCTGACACGGTTTCCGAATCCGTGGATGCCTTTATCGTCAATCTCGTTGAGGCTGTCATTATTGTGATTGTGGTGCTCTGTCTTACCATGGGGCTTGCCAGCGGCCTGCTCATGGGGGTGATCCTGCTGCTGACCATCTTCGGGACCTTTATTTTCATGAAGATCGCAGGCATCAGTTTCCAGCTCATTTCCCTTGGCGCCCTTATCCTTGCCCTTGGCATGCTGGTGGACAATGCCATTGTTGTCACGGACGGGATTCTGGTAAAAACCCAAAAAGGCATGGCAAGAACCGATGCTGCCATGGAAACGATAAATCAGACGGCCTGGCCTCTTTTTGGCGCCACCCTGGTGGCCATCCTTGCCTTTGCCGCCATTGGCACCTCCAATGACTCCACCGGTGAATTTTTAGGCAGCCTCTTTTCTGTCATGGCCATTTCCCTTGGATTAAGCTGGGTCCTGGCCATCACCCTGACCCCGTTATTTTGCGTACAATTTTTGCCGAATCTGAAAAGCAAGAATGGCAAAAATCCCTATGACGGATTTTTTTTCAAGGGATACAAAAAGTTTTTAAAGACCTGTCTTCACCACAGGCTATGGACCCTTGTGCTGCTTATTTTTCTGCTTGTTATCTCTTTTTTCGGGTTTTCCCGTGTGGAGAACTCCTTTTTCCCCAGCTCCAGAAGACCCCAGTTCATGATTGATTACATAAGACCGGAGGGCACCCATATCAACCAGACCCAGACAGATATTAAAAAAATTGAAACCTATCTGGCGTCTGTCCCCGGAGTGACGGCCACCACTGCTTTCATCGGCCAGGGCGCTTTGCGGTTTCTGCTCACCTATGAGCCGGAAATGCCCAACCCTGCTTACGGCCAGATCCTGGTTACTGTGGGGGATTATCGGAAAATTGATGGCCTGTTGCCTGAAATCAGAGAACACCTGGTCGAAAATTTTCCCGACGCCGATATTCTTTTGACAAAATTTGCCCTGGGTCCTGGCGGAAATGTAAAAATAGAAGCCCGTTTCATCGGACCATCCGCATCTGTTCTCAGGGACCTTGCCCTGCAGGTAAAAACCATTATGGCAAAAGATGCTTTTGCCACGGACATCAAGGATAATTTCCGCCAGAAAGTAATGGTGATACGCCCTATTGTCAAAGAGGCTGCGGCCAGAAGGCTTGGTATCTCAAGGCCCCTCATAGCAGATGCCCTTGCCATGAATTATACGGGTAAAACCATTGGGCTTTTCCGGGAGAACACCACCCTTATCCCCATGCAGATCAAAGGTCCTGAACAGGAACGCAATGCCGTGGACCAGATAGACAATATCGTAGTGTTCAGCCCGGCCACAGGAACCCATGTCCCGTTAAAGCAGATTGTTTCAAATCTTGAACTTTCCTGGGAAGACCCTGTCATCCACAGAAAAAACAGGAAACAGACCATTTCGGTCCAGTGCAATCCCATAAAGGGCAATGCCAGTGTTTTGTTCGACCGGTTAAGACCGAAGATAGAGGCCGTTAATTTGCCGCCGGGGTATGAAATGGAATGGGGCGGTGAATACGAGTCTTCAGGGGATGCACAGGCATCGCTGTTTAAAATGATCCCCCTTTTTTTTATGGCCATGGTCTTTGTTGTACTGGCGCTTTTCAATGCAATCCCCCAGACCCTGATTATTTTTCTTTGTCTGCCGCTTTCCATTATCGGGGTCACGGCAGGGCTTCTGGTTTCAGGTGAACCCTTCGGGTTCATGTGCCTTTTGGGATTCATCGGTTTGTCGGGCATGCTCATTAAAAATGCAGTGGTGCTTTTGGATCAGATCGATCTTGAAATTAAAGAGGGAAAACAACCGTTTACAGCGATTCTTGATTCCTCTGTCAGCCGGTTAAGACCTGTTTTGATGGCAGCGGCCACCACGGTATTGGGGATGCTGCCGTTGCTGACCGACCCCTTTTATGTGGGCATGAGCATTACCATTATTTCAGGATTGACCTTTGGTACGCTGTTGACCTTGATAATCGTTCCGGTTTTATACGCTGTATTGTTCAGAATCCAGCAACCGGTTTAGTCGACCGGTTGCCTGTCTTTTTATTTTTACATAAAGGAGGTTCCCAATGAAGAAAATACCCCATCAATTGTCTTGTTTAAAGCAAGCCCCGAAGCTATGGATAGGGGTGATGGTTTTAGGACTCATGCTGTGTACCCTGTCACATCCGGTTCTGGCACAGGAGGTCCGGGTGTTCATCGTCCCTCCCCAGGGAGAGGTCATGGCAGGTCAGATGACCCGGTTTGTCCTGTTCCTCCATAATCCGGAGAAAGAAGTCGTGACCACCGATGCCTACAACCGGGTCATGGCAACCCTTGAAAAAGAGGACAAGCGGATTGTTGTGGAGGCCACGCCTTGGGATGCCGCCCCTGCCCTGGTTACAATTCCAGGGAAAGGGTATGTCAAGCGCGAATACCAGTTCCTGCTTCCCCAGTCAATGGACGGAAATATCAGTATCTCCCTGGACGCGTTTGCTGCAGGCCCGGCATGGTTTGTTGCCCAGGAAATACCCATTAAAGACAGAACCGACCAGCTTGCATTGAATGAAAAAGAATCCATTGTCCATCCCCTTGTGAAATATCTGTCTCCCTATGAACCCACCTATTTTTTAATGGGGGTTGATCCGGGACCTGAAAAAAGTAAATTCCAGATCAGTTTTAAATATAAGATTTTTAACTATGCAGAAAAGGGTGGCTGGACATCTTTTCTGGACGGTATTCATGCGGCCTACACCCAGACCTCTTTCTGGGATCTCAGCTCTGATTCAGCACCCTTTGAAGATACCAGTTATAAACCCGAGTTGTTCTATCTTATCCCGAAAATTGACCTGGGAATACCTTTTATAAAAGCCTTTGGGGTTCAAGGCGGGTATCAGCACGAATCCAACGGAAAAGACGGAACCGATTCCAGAAGCACCAATTTCCTTTATATTGAACCCATCATGGCTTTTTCCCTGGGCAACAATTATTTTCTCAAGGCAGTCCCAAGAATCTGGACCTATGTCAATAATATCGATAGCACCAATGCGGATCTGGACCAATACAGGGGATATTTTAATTTTCAGCTGAGTGCCGGAAACCCGGAGGGGTTTGTTCTGGACACCAACACCCGCTGGGCTGATAAGGGTCCTACCTTTCAGGCGGATTTGAGTTATCCCCTGAAGGCTTTTAACAATGGGGTTGGGTTTTATCTGCATTTGCAGTATTTTAACGGATATGCAGAAACCCTCGTTCATTATAAGGAAAAAGATGAAATTATCCGGCTGGGATTTTCCATTGTCAGGTAAGGGTAATCCATTTGGCAAAATAGGCCAACCATCACACGCGAAGAAATATTAATGAAAGATGATGACTCTCAACAAAATTATGTTCCATATGATAAAATTGTTCTCCACATAATTTTAATTGGAGAAGAATTGCATGAATTATCAGATGAAGAACTGTTTTCATATGTTTATCAAATCATAGAAATGGAATCTCCTATCCACAAAAAAGAATTGATAAATCGGATAAT